>Ga0265306_10001744_pt1 | contig 10580 bp, 7 predicted proteins | sample Helome_3_FD_192493 | JGI IMG/M metagenome (GOLD analysis project Ga0265306, IMG submission 192493) | Marine sediment microbial communities from subtidal zone of North Sea - Hel_20160420 (Illumina Assembly) | ecosystem: Environmental > Aquatic > Marine > Subtidal zone > Sediment ...
CGAAACTGAAATACGGCGACCCGATGGATCCGGATACCGACGTTGGCACCGTGATCAACGAAGCCTCGGCCATCCTGTTTCAGGATCGAGTCAACGACGCGATCGAAAAAGGCGCCACCCTGCTCTACGGCAACGACCGCCAGGGCGCGGTTTATTCACCGACCGTACTGGATCATGTCCCTTATGATTGCGAGCTGGTGCGCGAGGAAACCTTTGGTCCGCCGATTCCGATCATCCGCGTGCGTGATATCGATCATGCCATCGAAGTCGCCAACTCGACCGCCTTCGGCCTGTCGTCGGGCGTGTGCACCAACCGTATGGATGACATCATCCGTTTCATCAATGAGCTCGAGACCGGCACCGTAAACATCTGGGAAGTTCCCGGCTACCGTATCGAGATGTCACCTTTCGGTGGCATCAAGGATTCCGGACTCGGCTACAAGGAAGGTGTCATCGAAGCGATGAACTCTTATACCAACGTCAAGACCTTCTCGCTTCCCTGGTAACGCCACCAGGCGCCATCGCGGGATGACCTTCGGGCCCATCCCCGTGCAAGCGGGAATCTTGCAGTAGTATCGAAACCTAATGGGCAGAACCGCTAATCGATCCGTCCGCTACGTCGGGGGAATGCTCGTAAAAGGCGCTCCTAACCGGCATGCGCCGGTTGGCCCATCCATGGGATCGCTTGGAGCGCGGCGTCCCTGCCGCGCTGCACTTTTGCGAGCATTCCCCCGACATAGCTTCATGCGAAAGGGGAACCCGACCTTAAGGTCGCGAGAGTATTCAGATGTTTGGCCATAAGAACTGCACGTACTCTGGTTCCGCCAGAGGTGTGGGCGTCAAGAAAAAATCTGCGCGCTCCCTCATTTGGAACCACGATTCGCATAAAAAACGATGGAGAAAAGTAACCCAAACCGTCAAGGAAATAGAAAACAGGGTCAGAATAGCCTACTATTATCCAGTAACAATTAATCGGGGTGATAACGGATTATGAAACTTCTTATTCGGCGAGCCAGCTCAAGCGGTCTGTCCGGGTATTTGTTAATACTGGTTTTGCTGATCTCGCCGATGCCCATTCTTGCTGATGAACCGGTGACGTTCTGTATAGCCGACTGGCAGCCCTACACGGCAATAACCGATGGCGAGGCGGACGGTATCACGGTCAGAATTATAAGAAAGGCAGCAGAAATGATTGACCGGGAAATCAGCTTCGTCCAGCACGAATGGGATGAATGCCTGGAGAAGGTAAAACAGGGCGAACTGGACGTAATACTCGATGCGTCAACTCGACCTGCCTACTTACAGGGGCCGACCAGTTTCAGTTCTTATGTCGACACCTTCTGGGTTAGCAATAAAAGCAGAATCAACAGCTACGATCGGTTGTCCGGAGCCAGGGTAGCACTCGTCAAAGGGTACAACTACGATGACCGTTTACACGCCCATTTGAAAGATCTTAATGCCGAGGTAGTGCGGGGTAAGGACGATCCAGGCATATTGTTCGATCTGGATCAGGGACGCGTGGATGCGGCCGTAGCCGACCTCGCGAGCACATTCCTGTTTACGCAGAAGAACAATTTGCAGATTCATCCGATATTGCCGCCCTTTACCGCTGATCGACTGTACGCCTCGTTCAATCGAGAGAAGGTCGAGCTGCAACGCGACTTCGATCAGGCATTCGCCAGCTTGATCGAACAGGGCTATGTGGACGAGGTTTACAAGGAGTTTATCGGAACGACGTTTTCGAGCTTCGCCACTGTCGAATAGTATCTCGAAAATCTTCTGCTAATCTTGATAGTCCTCTGAATTAAATAAGGCAAAGCGTTTCATCGTGCGATTTTCGCTCAAATATCGGATCGCCCTCATTATCTTCGTCCTGGAAGCAGTCATGATGACCGCGGTATTATGGGCGACGCTCGATCATCTCGAAGACGCGACCCGTGAACAGTTTACCAGCAGTGAACGGGCCATCCTCGAAATAGTCAGTGGCATCAGTCATATTGCGATACGAACCGGGGAATACTCCGAGCTGCAGCCCTATCTCGAAAACCTGCTCGAGGATTCCCGCATCGAACAGGTCATGCTGGTCGATGTACGAGGCATCGTGGTGGCGGGCACGAGACCCGAATCGATCGGCAAGTTTCCAGCTATTTTTTCCGAGGCCGCGACAATCGACAAGGATACCCAGGCCGAACGCATCTGGCGCAGTACTGAAATCAGAAATGGCGATCAGCAACTGGGCGTGCTGGCAATTGAAATATCCGACGCGGAAATCCTGAAAACGCAAGCCGAGGCCCGGAATCTCGGCATCGTTATCGCCGTGACTGGCATGATTATTATCGCCGTGGTCGGTTTGATCGTCGGTGTATTGCTGACCCGGCGACTAGCTCATGTTACCACTGCCGCTCATCGGTTTGCTCATGGTGAGGCGGATGCACGAGCGGGTCTTCGGGGCAGTGATGAAATCGGCGACCTCGGAAACACCTTCGATAAAATGGCGGACAACCTCCAGGCCCGCGCAGCCGAGGCAAAACAATTGATCGATCAGCTTTCGGACAAGAACGAGGAACTGGAGCGATTCGCGTATACCGTATCGCATGACCTCAAAACCCCGTTGGTCACTATCAAGGGTTACCTGGGCATGGTGCAGAAGGACCTGAAAGAGGACAGGCACGAACGGGTTGAGCGAGATTTCGAGTTTATCGTTTCCGCCACCGATACCATGGCGCAACTGCTGGAGGACCTGCTTGAATTATCAAGAATCGGGCGCGTGGTAAATGAACTGGATGAGATCAGTCTGACCGATTTGTTCCGCCAGACATCGAGACTGATGAAAATTCAGCTTGCGGCCAATCGCACCAGGTTAAACATCCAGGAACAAATGCCGCGGATTTTTGTTGATGCTCAACGTATGAAGGAGGTAGCCCAGAACCTGTTGGAGAATGCCCTCAAATTCAGTCGAGACAATATCTCGCCTGAAATTTCGGTTAGTGCACATGAAGAACAGGGTCGCGTGGTGTGTTGTGTCGAGGACAATGGAATCGGTATCGAGCCACAGTTTCAGGATCAAATCTTTGGTTTGTTCAACCGGCTTGACCAGTCTTATGAAGGGACCGGCATTGGATTGACTCTGGTGAAACGCATCATCGAGGTACACCATGGCAATATCTGGGTGGAGTCCGATGGCACGGATAAAGGCGCCAGGTTTTGTTTCTCGCTGCCTTCCACTCAAGTCTCTGCCTGAGGACAACCCGACAAACGGCGAAACTCCTTTAGAGATAAGGTGTCATCGAAGCGATGAATTCCTGCACCAACATCAAAACCTTCTCCCTGACCTGGTAACACCCCCAGGCGTCATCGCGGGATGGCCTTCGAGTCACCCCCGCGCAAACGGGGTTGCGCGCAATTTTACCTGTCATCCCCGAATTTACCTGTCTTCCCCGCGCAAGCGAGGATCTTGCAGTGGCATCGAAACCTAACGGGCAAAACCGCTAGTCGATCCGTTAGCTACCCCGGCGGCATACTCGCAAAAGTGTAGCGCGGCAGGGACGCCGCGCTCCAAGCGATCCCATGGATGGGCCAACCGGCGCATGCCGGTTGGGAGCGTCTTTTGCGAGTAAGCCGCCGGGGTAGCTTCATGTTAAAGGCGTTCCCGACCTTAATGTCGCGAGAGTATTCATCGGTTGCCTCTAAAATATTCATATAACCCATCATAAGAACTGCACCTACTCTGGATCCTTTAGAGGTGAGGGTGTCGGGAATGTGTTTGTGGGACGTTGCGCGACAGGGACGTCGCGCACGAGCCCACATGGACGTGTTTACGGCGTTCCCACAAACACATTCCCGGCGACCGCACCGCTCGCAAGTAAATTTGGACGACGGGGTCCGAGATCCCCGCTTGCGCGGGGATGACGGGTAAAACTGGGGATGACTTACAGGGTCGGGTATGGCTTAGGCGACTTTGACCGGGAAGGCGGTATTGGCGGCCGCGGTGTAATTTTCCATTTCGTTAAAATTCAGGTAACGGTAGACATCGTCGGCCATCGTGTTGATATCGTTGGCGTACTGCATGTATTCGTCCATAGTCGGAATCTTGCCGAGGATCGACGCAACCGCCGCGAGTTCTGCCGAGGCCAGAAAGACATCGGCGCCCTTGCCGAGTCGATTCGGGAAGTTACGGGTCGAGGTCGAGACCACGGTTGAATTTTCCGCGACACGCGCCTGGTTACCCATGCATAACGAGCAACCCGGCATTTCGGTGCGCGCGCCGGAACGGCCGAAAATATTGTAGTAACCCTCGGCAGTAAGTTGCGCCTCGTCCATCTTGGTCGGTGGCGCAATCCACAAGCGCGTAACCACCGGGTCGGTAAGCTTGTCGAGCAGCTTGCCGGCGGCACGGAAATGGCCGATATTGGTCACACAGGAACCGATGAAAACTTCATCGATTTTGGTACCCGCAACGGCGGACAACGGCTTGATGTCATCCGGATCGTTCGGGCAGGCCAGCAACGGTTCGGTAATTTCGTTGAGATCGATTTCAATAACCTCGGCGTACTCGGCATCGGCGTCGGCTTCCAGCAACTCGGGATTAGCAAGCCAGGCTTCCATTTCTTCGACGCGACGCGTTATCGTGCGCACGTCGCCGTAGCCTTCGTTGACCATCCATTTGAACATCGTGATATTGGAATTGATGTACTCGATGATCGGTTCCTTATCGAGCTTGACGGTACAACCCGAAGCCGAGCGCTCGGCCGAGGCATCGGACAGTTCAAAGGCCTGTTCGACCTTGAGCTGCGGTAAACCTTCGATTTCGAGCACGCACCCGGAAAAGACATTCTTCTTACCCTGCTTTTCGACCGTCAATAGCCCGCGTTGAATCGCGGCGTAGGGAATCGCATTGACCAGGTCACGCAACGTAATACCCGGTTGCATTTCTCCTTTGAAGCGCACCAGCACCGATTCGGGCATATCGAGCGGCATGACCCCGGTCGCAGCCGCGAAGGCCACCAGGCCGGAACCGGCCGGAAACGAAATACCAATCGGAAAACGGGTATGCGAATCGCCCCCGGTACCGACCGTATCGGGTAGCAGCATGCGGTTCATCCACGAGTGGATGACGCCATCGCCGGGGCGCAGCGAGATGCCGCCACGGTTTTGCATGAAGTCCGGCAGGGTGTGATGGGTGACCACGTCGACCGGCTTCGGGTAGGGCGCGGTATGGCAAAACGACTGCATTACCAGGTCGGCCGAGAAACCGAGACAGGCCAGGTCTTTCAATTCATCTCGCGTCATCGGCCCGGTGGTGTCCTGCGAACCGACCGTAGTCATCTTCGGTTCGCAATACATGCCCGCACGCACACCGGGTAAGCCACAGGCCTTGCCGACCATTTTCTGCGCCAGCGTATAGCCTTTGCCGCTATCTGCCGACAGCTGCGGTTTTTCAAACAGGTCGCTATCACCGAGACCCAGGGCCTTGCGCGCCCTTGCGGTCAAACCACGACCGATAATCAAGGGAATACGGCCGTCGGCCTGCACTTCATCCTTGAGCACGTTGGTGCTGAGTTCGAAGGTTGTAATAACTTCATCGGTACCGTGTCGACAGACTTTGCCGGCATGAGGATAAACATCGATGACATCGCCCGTTTCCATGTTACTGACGTCCATTTCGATCGGCAGTGCGCCGGAGTCTTCCATGGTGTTAAAGAAGATCGGTGCAATCTTGCCGCCGAAACAATAGCCACCATTACGCTTGTTGGGAATATAGGGAATGTCATCCCCCATGTGCCACAGCACCGAGTTAGTTGCAGATTTGCGCGACGATCCGGTACCAACGACATCGCCGACGTAGGCGACCGGATGACCCATTTCCTTAAGCTCGGCAATTTTCTCGAGCGGCTTTTCGGCGACCCCTTCGCGCGGGTTTTTCAGCATCGCGTTGGCATGCAACGGGATATCGGGACGCGACCAGGCGTCCTGCGCCGGGGACAAATCATCGGTGTTGGTTTCACCCGGCACCTTAAACACAGATACGGTGATCTTCTCGGCCAGCGGAGGCTTAACGGTAAACCAGTCGGCGTTAGCCCAGGATTCGAGCACCTGCCGGGCATAGCTGTTGCCGGCCTCTGATTTTTCGACAACATCGTGGAAAGCATCGAATACCAGCAGGGTATGCGACAATGCGCTTACCGCGGCGGCCGCAGTTTCCTCGTCATCAAGACAGGCAATCAGCGCAGCGATGTTATAACCACCGAGCATGCTGCCAAGAATTTCTACTGCCCTGACCTTGTCGATCAACGAAGTCGAGGCTTCACCACGCGTAATCGCGGCGAGAAATCCAGCCTTCACATAAGCCGCTTCATCGACCCCGGCAGGTACATGCTGGGTGAGTAGCTCGAGCAGGTAATTTTCTTCGCCGGCGGGAGGGTTCTTGATCAGGTCCACCAGTTCCGCAGTTTGCTGTGCATTCAGTGGTTCAGGGGGCACGCCCTGCGCGGCGCGTTCATCGATATGTTCGCGGTATGCCTGTAGCATTTGATTATTCTCGTCGGTCGATAGATGTTATTAGATGGGGATCACTCAGCGTTTCTCAATCGAGACATAATCGAGATCGATGGCACCGTTGTAGAGCTGACGGGGGCGCCCTATCTTGGCCTCTGAATCCGACATCATTTCTTTCCACTGGGATATCCAGCCGATGGTGCGCGCCATCGCGAAGATGACGGTAAACATGTTCATCGGAATGCCCATGGCGAGAAAAATAATACCCGAGTAGAAATCGACATTCGGGTATAAATTGCGCTGCACGAAGTATTCATCTTCGAGCGCCACCTTCTCCAGCGCCATCGCAGTATCGAGTAGCTTCTGCTGCTCTTCGGTGGCTTCCATATCGTTCAGTAACTGGTGGCAGATTTCACGGATCAGCTTGGCGCGTGGATCGTAATTTTTATAAACCCGGTGGCCGAAGCCCATCAGGCGGAACGGGTCACTCTTGTCCTTGGCGCGATCGACGAAGGCCTGCAGTGATTTACCCGATTCATTGATATCGATCAACATGCGCACCACCGCCTCGTTGGCGCCGCCATGGGCGGGACCCCACAGCGCAGCAATTCCGGAGGCAACCGCGGCAAAGGGATTCGCGTCCGAGCTACCCGCCAGACGCACCGTCGAGGTGGAGGCGTTCTGCTCGTGATCAGCATGCAGGATCATGATCAGGTCGAGCGCCTTGGCGAGTAATGGATCCGGCGTATAGTCTTCCGACGGCATCGAAAACATCATGTGCAGAAAGTTCTCGGTATAGTTCAGCGAGTTACGCGGATAAACGAAAGGCTTGCCGTTGGCATAACGATAACTCATTGCGGCGATGGTCGGCATTTTGGCGACCAGGCGGTAAGCGGTTATCATGCGATGCTCTTCGTTATGAATATCCATATGATCGTGGTAAAACGCCGCCAGCGCACCAACCACGCCGACCATGATCGCCATCGGATGCGCGTCTCGACGGAAGCCACTGAAAAAACGAATCATCGCTTCATGCAACATCGTATGATTGGTGACGGTGGTTTCAAATTCCTCAAGCTCTGCTTGCTGCGGCAGTCGATTGTTGAGCAACAGGAAACACACTTCGAGGTAGGAACTGAGCTCGGCGAGCTGATCAATGGGGTAGCCGCGGTATTGTAGTACTCCCTTGTCACCATCGAGAAAGGTAATCGCACTGGAACAGCTGGCAGTCGACATGAACCCCGGGTCATAAGTGAAGTAACCCAGTTGCTTGTAAAGGGCGCCGATATCGATAACCTTGGGACCGGCAACGGGCGTGTAGAGCGGTAATTCGACTTCTTTACCGGTGGTATTATCAATAATGGTAACGGTTTCTTTACTCATGGAATATCCTCAAGGGTCAGTGTTTCCCGCTTAACTGTTTTAATTGTGGGGTTGACGAGCACCATGCCAGCGCTCGACTGAGATGGTTAGACAACTGCAAAGGCTAAATATACCTACTATTGAATAAACCCGCTAACAGTGTTCACGATTATTAAATTTACTTATCCTGAAAATTAATTCTCCTGACCCGCATTAATGCTGCTTCTGCGCCGTATTCGACTTTATCCGGTCGATTTGCGAACCATCTATTGTTGACAATGTTAAGCCAAATATGCATATTTCAGCCAGAATTTGCTAACTGACACTCTGATTGTCGACAATTTATGCCTGGAAACCTATCGACCACTGTTTTTGAAGAATCGCTCGAATCGCCGACCCTGGCGCGCCGAACCTTTGACAGCATCAAAACCGATATTATCGACGGTCAACTTGCACAGGGCACTAAAATAGTCGAATCGGATCTGGCGTTGAAATATGGCATCAGCCGCGGCCCGTTGCGTGAAGCCATTCATCGACTTGAACAAATCAAGTTGATTGTGCGGGTTCCACATGCCGGTTCACGCGTGGTAACGCTGGATACGAGAATGATGGAAGATATTTATACCGCGCGCGAATCCCTCGAAGGCATGGCCGCGCGCCTGGCCGCGCGCTTGATGCCCAATACCGAAATCGCGGCGCTGTCGACATTGCTCGATCAACACGAGGCCAGCATCAGCGAAACCGAAGGCAAGGCTTACTTCCAGCGTGAAGGTGATATCGACTTTCATTTTCGCATCGCGGTGGCGAGCCGGAACCAGTGGATCCTGGAAAATCTGAATGGCGAACTGTATCAATTGATTCGCATGTGTCGTCATCAATCGGGACAATTCCCGTCGCGCGCGCAGGCCGCACTCGATCAGCATCGCCAGATTGCCGCGGCCATTGAACGGCGTGACGAAGAACTTGCCGAAATCCTCATGCGCCGCCATATCAGCGGCGCCTGGGAAATCGTTAAACAGATACTCGAGAAACAAAATGACAACAGCTAATTCACCCGGAACAAAATTACGCCAGGCTGTCGCCGCGAACCATCCGCTGCAGGTTGTTGGCGCGGTTACTGCCTACCACGCGATCATGGCTGAAAAAACCGGCCATCAGGCCATTTACCTGTCGGGCGGTGGTGTTGCGGCCAGCTCCCTCGGAACCCCCGATCTTGGCATCAGCACACTTGCCGATGTGCTCGAAGACGCCCGCCGCATAACCGACGCCAGCAGCCTGCCGCTGCTGGTTGATGTCGACGTTGGCTGGGGTGGCGCCTTCAATATCGCGCGCTGCATTCGCGAAATGATTCGCGCCAATGTCGCCGGCGTCCATATCGAAGACCAGGTCATGCAAAAACGCTGTGGTCACCGACCAAACAAGGCCATCGTTTCAAGCGTGGAAATGGTCGATCGTGTCAAGGCCGCGGTCGATGCGCGTAGCGACGAAAATTTTGTCATCATGGCGCGCACCGACGCACTCGCGGTAGAAGGCATGGATGCCGCAATCGAACGGGCGCAGGCCTGTGTCGCCGCCGGCGCCGATATGATATTCCCGGAAGCCATGACCGAACTCGAGCAGTATCAGCAATTCGTCGATGCGGTGCAGGTACCGGTACTGGCGAATATCACCGAATTCGGTGCCACGCCCCTGTTCACCACCGAGCAACTGGCTTCAGTCGGGGTCAGCCTGGTGCTCTACCCGCTAAGCGCATTTCGCGCGGCGAGCCTGGCGGCGTTAAATGTGTATCAGCACATTTTAAGCGACGGCAGCCAGCAACATGTGGTCGATAGCATGCAAACCCGCATGGAGCTGTATGACTTTCTCGATTACCACGATTACGAACAAACCCTGGACAAACTATTTAGCGAGGAAACATCATGAGCGAAGCGAGCGGGTTTAAACCTAAAAAATCGGTTGCGCTATCCGGCACAGCGGCCGGCAACACCGCAATCTGCACCGTCGGTAAAACCGGTAATGACCTGCATTACCGCGGTTACGATATTCTCGATATCGCGGAAACCTGCGAATTCGAGGAAATCGCGTACCTGATTGTGCACGAAAAATTGCCGACCCTGGACGAACTGGAGGCCTACAAGGCAAGGCTGAAGGCAATGCGCGACCTTCCCAAAGCGGTTAAGACCGTGCTCGAGCAGTTACCGGCGAGCACACATCCGATGGATGTCATGCGTACCGGTTGCTCCGCGCTGGGTTGCCATATGCCGGAAGATGCCGATCACAATGTTGACGGCGCGCGCACCATTATTAATCGCCTGATGGCCTGTTTCGGTTCGATGCTGGTTTACTGGTATCACTATAGCCATCACGGCAAGCGTATTGAGCTGGTCACCGATGACGATTCCATCGGTGGGCATTTCCTGCACTTGCTGCACGGCGAGCCGCCGCGCGAGGCCTGGGTCAAGGCGATGCATATCTCACTGATCCTCTACGCCGAGCACGAGTTCAACGCATCGACCTTTACCGGTCGCGTCGTCGCCGGCACCGGTTCTGACATGTACTCCTGCATAACCGCCGCCATCGGCGCGCTGCGCGGACCCAAGCACGGCGGTGCTAACGAAGCAGCGTTTGAAATTCAATCGCGTTACAGTTCGGCCGATGAGGCCGAGACCGATATCCGCGAGCGTGTTGCCAACAAGGAAATCGTCATCGGCTTCGGTCACCCG
>Ga0265306_10001745_pt1 | contig 10580 bp, 6 predicted proteins | sample Helome_3_FD_192493 | JGI IMG/M metagenome (GOLD analysis project Ga0265306, IMG submission 192493) | Marine sediment microbial communities from subtidal zone of North Sea - Hel_20160420 (Illumina Assembly) | ecosystem: Environmental > Aquatic > Marine > Subtidal zone > Sediment ...
GTCGAAGTCGTCCTCCCGAGAGCCAACCATCTGTTGTTTCTCGATGGCTTTGCGCACCGACCCGATCTGATCCCGGATACGAGCGGCAAGTTCGTACTCGTAGTTGTCGCTGGCCAGGGCCATACGCACGTCGAGCTCGCGCAGCACCTCATCGGTCTCGCCGTCGAGAAACGCCACGAGTTTGCGCACGAGCTCGTCGTAGTCCTCCTTCGAGATCTCCCCCACACACGGGCCAGCGCACTTCTCGATGTGGAACAGGAGACACGGCCGACCGAGCTTCTCGTGGCGACCAAGTTTGTTGTCCGAACACGTACGAATCGGGAACGTCCGCAACAACAGGTCGAGGGTTTCCCGAATCGCGTAGGCATGACCGAAGGGCCCGAAATACCGCGTGCCCTTCTTCTTGCGACCACGCATGACCATCGCTCGCGGCCACTCATCGGACTCGGTGACCGCAAGAAACGGGTAGCTCTTGTCATCGACCAGACGGATGTTGAACCGTGGTCGATGCTGCTTGATGAGCGAGTACTCGAGCATCAGCGCTTCGAGCTCGTTGTCGACCTGAATCCACTCGACCGACTCGGCTGTCCTCACCATTTGTGCGGTACGAGTCGGCAGGTTCTTCTGGAAGTAGTTCGACAATCGGCTGCGCAGACTCTTCGCCTTGCCGACGTAGATGATGCGACCGTCACCGTCCCGAAATTGGTATGAACCCGGAGCATCCGGAATCGTTCCCGAGGGTGGACGTGCGACCATTGTCTCCACGCTATCGTTGGGCACGTACTTGGGCCCCGGGCGGCACCAGGAAGGCAACACCTTGAGCATTCTTCTAGTCGTGCAAGCCGGACACGACGAGACCACGGGCAACGAGTCGCAGCTACTGCAGTTCGGAAACTCGACGGTGTTCGGCACAATCCTTGACCGCGTCGCGGGGTTTGAGGACGGCCCTGTCGTGGTTGCGATCAGCGATCTCCCCGCCGACGATCAACTCGAGGAGATCGCCAACGAGCGCGAAATCCCCGTGGTCCGCGCACCATCGGACGATCTGTTGGCCAGATTCGTCGAGGTCATCGCCGACTACCCGGCCGAACACCTCGTTCGGGTCACGACATCGTCGCCGCTGATCGACCGTCACCTGATCTCATCGATCGTCGACGCCCATACCGCTTCGGGCGCCGACTACACGTCGAACACTCTCCTTCGCACCCACCCGGCCGGCCTCGATGTCGAGGTCATTCGCTCAGATGCACTTCTCGACGCCGCTGAACAAGCGGAGTCCGCCGATGAACGAGCGGGCGTCACCACATTCGTCCAGCGCCGGCCTGCCGACTACAAGCTGCACGCGGTTCTTGCCCCCGGCGACTACGAGGACCACGCCTGGTCCGGAGACGACGAGTCACTCGAGCGGATCACGCAGCTCATTCAGAAATCCGGCGGCAGCTTCGATCGCGCGTGGGACAACCTCCTCGCCTACGACCGACCCCAGGGCCCGGACTCCGACGTCCGGCTACGCGTGGCGCGCAACAACGTCCTCGAGCACCTGGATGACCTCACCGACACGATCGGCTTTCCGCCCGACCCCTTCCCCATTGGCGACCCGACCCGCCGTAGCTGGGGCGTGTGGGCTGGCGACGAACTCATCGGTGCCATCGTTGTGTCCGTGCAGAACGGCTGGGGAACACTCGCCGGCAAGTTCCGTCCCGGCATCGACGGCGACCTCGCACCGCAGGCTTTGGCCGCGGTTGATGAACGGTTGCTGGCTGATGAGCAGGTTATTGCGCTGACCATCGACGGGTCAGCGATTCGCAACTACCGGAGTTAGCGCCCGCTCTTCAATGGTTGGTGTTTCGACCATCCAGCGCACCATCAACGCGATACACAGGACAAACGTGGGCATCTCCAGCCCTACACCCCGTCCGATCAGGTCGAACTGCAGGCTGTAGAACAGCGGCCCCAACGCCAGGCCGCACGTGAAGATCGCGAGCAGCAACTCCGTGCGGGCAGTGGTCAGCACACCCCGGTTGACCGCAACCGCCAGCGGAATGATCAACAGCAACGTGTCGTAGACCAGCAAATGAGGCGACGCGACAACCGTGGCCACAGCCGCTGCCGCCGACAGCACCGCCGCGTCGTCGCTCCAGGTTCGTAGCGCCATGCTCACCAAGACGGCGGCGGCGGCCGCGGCGACGATCCAGAAGATCAGAGTCAACGTGCCGGACGCTCCCGGAGCGAGCAGTTTGAGGAACTCCGGTACCGAGGGGCTGAACTGCTGAAAGTCTCCCTCAACATCAACCCGTTGGGTCATCGCATCCGCGAAGGACCGCCACGGACCGAACCCACCGGCAACGGTCGGCAACACGACGACCGACGCGCTCAGGGCTGCGCCAGCGACAGCCCGATACCACCGGCGAATGTCCATCAACCACCACAACCCGAGACCAATGGCGATCGTTGGTTTGATGATCAGGAGCCCACCGATGAGTCCGGCGGCGAACTTGCGATCCGCCTCGACCATCTTGTGTACCGCTACGCCAGCGAGCAGCACGAACGGGGCACTCTGGCCGAATCCAAGATTGTTGATGAACGCGGGTGAAACAAACGCGAGCAACGCCGCACGGTTCCCGAGCCCGAGCCATCGAACGGACCCCCAGACCGCCACGCCACCGATCGCGAGCCACAACCACAACGCGACGTCGAACGGGATCATCGACACCGGCTGCATGATCCATGCGAATGGTGGCGTACTTATGAAGCTTGTCGCAGAAGGACCGTTGTCGAGCAATCCCGGCACGTAGTCCCGCGCCAACTCCGCCTGGAAGATCGCAGAGTCGTAGACGGCGTCATAGCCATCGGCTCGTAGCGATCGTCCTCCCAGATGGAAGACGGCGAAATCAACGCCAAATTGACCCTTTGAAATGATCCACGACACGATCCCGAGCAGAAAAATGACGTGGCCGACGACGGCAGCGAGGCGAATGCGCGACGGATCGAGAACCATCTCCTTCTATCGGTTGACCCACGGGCTGGATCAAGCGAGCAGGCGGGAAAGGAACCGTCCGGTATGGCTCTCCGAAATGGCGGCAACCTGCTCTGGCGTACCCTCCGCGATCACCTTGCCGCCGCCGGTTCCGCCCTCCGGCCCGAGATCGATCAACCAGTCCGCCGTCTTCACGACGTCGAGGTTGTGCTCGATCACTAGGACGGTGTTGCCCTGATCGACCAAGCGACTCAGGACGGTGAGCAACCGACGGATGTCTTCGAAGTGCAGGCCCGTCGTCGGCTCGTCGAGGATGTACATCGTGTGACCGGTCGACCGCTTGGCCAGTTCGGACGCCAGCTTCACTCGCTGCGCCTCGCCGCCCGACAACGTCGGGGCAGGTTGTCCGAGGCGAACGTAGCCGAGACCCACATCCACGAGTGTTTGCAGGTGACGAGCGATCGGCGGCTGGTTGCTGAAGAACTCCAGAGCCTCCTCGATCGGCATGGCAAGTACTTCGGAGATGTTGCGACCCTTGAACAGGATCTCCAGCGTGTCGCGGTTGTACCGCTTGCCTTTGCAGATCTCGCACGGCACGTACACGTCGGGCAGGAAGTGCATCTCGATCTTGATCGTTCCGTCGCCGGAACACGCCTCACAACGACCGCCCTTGACGTTGAAGGAGAACCGACCAGGAAGGTACCCGCGGACCTTGGCTTCGGTGGTCTGCGCGAAGAGCTTGCGCACATGGTCGAACACTCCGGTGTACGTCGCAGGATTCGATCGTGGTGTTCGACCGATCGGCGACTGATCGATGGCGATCACCTTGTCGATGTTGTCGATGCCCTCGATCTTCTTGTGCAGACCCGGCGGCTTCTTCGATGAGTAGATGCGTTGCATCATCGTCGGAAGCAGAATCTGGTTGATCAGGGAGGACTTGCCCGACCCGGACACGCCGGTGACACCGACAAACACGCCCGTCGGGATCGTGACATCGATGTTCTGCAAGTTGTTCTCGCGTGCACCACGAACGACGATCTCACCTTCGGCCGGCGTACGGCGAACCTCCGGAACAGGAATCGACTTCTTGCCTGCCAGATACTGGCCGGTGACCGACTTCTTGTTGCGCAGCAGCCCCTTCACCGTGCCCGAATGCACGATCTCCCCGCCATGTTCGCCGGCTCCCGGACCGATATCGACCACGTGGTCGGCGATGGCGATCGTTTCCTCGTCGTGCTCGACCACGAGCACGGTGTTGCCGAGGTCGCGCAAACGGAGCAGTGTCTCGATGAGGCGCTGGTTGTCACGTTGGTGCAGGCCGATCGATGGTTCATCCAGCACGTAGAGAACACCCACGAGGCCACTGCCGATCTGGGAGGCCAACCGTATTCGCTGGGCCTCACCCCCGGCCAACGTGGCGGCCGAGCGTGATAGCGACAGATAGTCGAGGCCGACGTCGAGAAGGAACCCCATGCGGGCATTGATCTCCTTGACGACCTGCTCGGCGATGATCTGATCGCGCTCGCTCAGCTCCAGTGCATTGAGCGCTTTCGCCGCCTCGCCGATCGACATCGAGCAGACATCGTGAATCGTGAGGTCATCGATGGTGACCGCCAGACTCAACGGGTTCAGACGAGCGCCGTCGCAGTGCGGGCAATGCACCGTGCGCATCCAGCCTTCGATCTGTTCGCGCTGCGCGTCGGATTCGGAATCCTGGTGGCGCCGCTGCAGGTACGGAATCGCACCTTCGAACTTCGCTTGGTAGGTACGGGACCGTCCGAATCGGTTCTTGTACCGAACCGTTACCCGCTGCTTCAGACCTCCTCGAAGAAGAAGCTTCTGTGCCGCCTTTGGCAGCTTCTCCCACGGCACATCGAGCGGAATGTCCTTCTCGACACACACGGCTTCGACCAGCCGACTGAAGTAGCGGCTACGGCCACCCGCCCACGGTGCAATCGCACCCTCACCAATCGTGGCCTCTGGGTCCGGGATGACGAGCTGAGGGTCGACCTCGAAGACCGTACCCAGGCCATCACAATGTGTACACGCGCCGTACGGCGAGTTGAACGAGAAGTTGCGCGGGGCGAGCTCCTCGAAGGACTTGCCGTCCGAGGGGCGCGACAAATGCTGCGAGAAGATCACCGTCTCGACGTCATCATCGGACCCCTTCGGCGGCATGATCTGAATCTCGGCCACACCCTCGGCCAAACCAAGCGCCGTCTCCATGGATTCCGTGAGGCGCCTCTCGATGCCTTCACGCAACACGAGGCGATCGACAACCACGGAAATGTCATGGGTTTCGTAGCGGGCAAGATCCATCTCGAGATCGTCGAGCTGACCCAACTCGATCAGGTGACCGTCAACAATTGCCCGAGCAAAGCCCTGGCCGGCAAGGTCGGCCAACATCGTGTCGTAGGTTCCCTTTCGACCCCGCACCACAGGCGCGAGCACCTGGAACCTCGTGCCTTCCTCGAGTTGAAGCACGCGATCGACAATCTGCTGTGGGGTCTGGCGTTCCAACCGCTCCCCCGTCTCCGGATCGTGCGCCACACCGATGCGGGCATACAACAGCCGCAAATAGTCATAGACCTCGGTGACCGTGCCCACCGTCGACCGCGGGTTGCGACTCGCGCTCTTCTGATCGATCGAAATCGCAGGAGACAGCCCTTCGATAAAGTCGACATCGGGCTTGTCCATTTGGCCGAGAAATTGCCGCGCGTAGGCGCTGAGGGACTCGACGTAACGTCGTTGACCCTCGGCGTAGATCGTGTCGAACGCCAAGGAAGACTTCCCCGAGCCGGACAGACCGGTGAAGACCACGAGCTTGTCGCGGGGAAGGTCGATGTCGACGTTGCGAAGGTTGTGCTCGCGCGCGCCCTGCACGACCAAACGTTCTGCCATCTGCCTACACCATCTCCCGTAACTCGCGTTTGAGGTCCTTGACCTCGTCCCGGAGCCTCGCAGCGTATTCGAACTTCAACTCGGTCGCGGCGTCGTGCATCTCCTCTTCCAACGTGAGGATGAGACGCTCGAGGTCGTCCGGTCCGCCGAGGTCGACCGTGAGATCGCGACGAGCCTTGTCGAGTGAGCTCTTTCGTTTGCCGTCACCGGGAGTCGGAGCCACCTGCTCGGACGCCGGGCGCAACATCGAAAGGATGTCCGTGACCGCTTTGCGGACGGTCTGCGGGTTGATGCCGTGCTCCTCGTTGTATGCCAGCTGCACCCCGCGACGCCGCATCGTCTCGCTGATCGCCCGCTGCATCGAGTCCGTCACCTGATCGGCATACATGACCACCTGGCCATCGACGTTTCGGGCGGCGCGTCCGATCATCTGGATGAGGGAGGTCTCGCTGCGAAGGAACCCTTCCTTGTCGGCATCGAGAATCGCCACCAGCGAAACCTCGGGCAGGTCGAGGCCCTCCCGCAACAGGTTGATGCCAACCAACACGTCGAACTCGCCGAGGCGAAGGTCACGCAGAATCTCGATGCGCTCGAGCGTGTCCACCTCCGAGTGGAGGTACCGCACCCGCATGCCCAGCTCGAGCAGATAATCGGTGAGGTCCTCAGACATCTTCTTGGTCAGCGTCGTCACCAACACCCGCTGGTCCTGGTCTGCGCGCTCTCGGATGAGATCGACGAGGTCGTCGATCTGGCCCTTCGTCGGTTTCACAATGACCTCGGGGTCGACCAGCCCGGTGGGCCGCACGATCTGTTCGACCACCTGCTCGGAGACGTCGAGCTCGTACGCGCTTGGCGTCGCTGACAGGAAGACGACCTGGTTCACCATGTCGCGCCACTCATCGAAACGGAGTGGCCGGTTGTCGGCCGCCGACGGCAACCGGAAACCATGTTCGATCAGCACATCCTTGCGACTGCGGTCACCGGCGTACTGTCCGTGGAGCTGGGGAACCGCCACATGGGACTCGTCGATGACCATCAGATAGTCGTCGGGGAAGTAGTCGAGGAGGGTGTAGGGCTTGTCGCCCGACTCGCGGCCATCGATGTGCATCGAGTAGTTCTCGATGCCGTTGCAGTAGCCGACCTCCGCCATCATCTCCAGGTCGTATTGCGTGCGCATTCGTAGCCGCTGGGCCTCGAGCATCTTGCCCTCATCCTGGAACGTCGCGAGCTGCTCCTGGAGCTCGGCTTCGATACCGACGACGGCGCGCCGCAGTCGCTCCTCACCAGCCACGTAATGGGTTGCCGCGAAAATCTCCACCTGATCGAGCTCTTCGAGTCGTTCACCCGTCAAGGGATCCACCCGCGTGATCTGTTCGATCTCGTCACCGAACATCTCGATGCGAACCACGGTTTCGTCGTAGGCGGGATGCACCTCGATCGTGTCCCCTCGGACCCGGAACTTCGCGCGCACCAGGTTCATGTCGTTGCGTTCGTATTGCATGTCGACGAGCGATCGCAGAATGTCCCGCTGATCGATGTCCTGACCGGCCCGCAGCACCAGCAGCTGGGCTTCGTACTCCTCCGGAGCACCCAGGCCGTAGATACAGGACACGGACGCCACCACGATCGTGTCGCGTCGCGTCAGGAGCGCCGCGGTCGCGGAGTGGCGCAACCGGTCGATTTCATCGTTGACCGATGAGTCCTTCTCGATGTACGTGTCGCTCGAAGGCATGTACGCCTCCGGCTGGTAGTAGTCGTAATACGACACGAAGTACTCGACCCGGTTCTTCGGGAAGAACTCCCGAAGCTCGTTGGCCAGCTGCGCCGCCAACGACTTGTTCGGAGCGATCACCAAGGTCGGCCGTTGCACTTTCTCGATCGTCCACGCAATGGTCGCACTCTTGCCCGAGCCGGTGATACCCAACAGCGTCTGGAACTGGTTGCCCGCCTCGATCCCGGCCGCAAGAGATTCGATGGCCTTCGGCTGATCCCCCGCCGGCTCGAACTCGGTCTCCATCTCGAAGGGGCGCGATTCCTCGAGCTCGTGTTCGAAGGTGCTCATGACGACATCCGTTCGTTCATCCATGCCCAGCAGCGCTCGACCTCCGCTTCGAGGTGCGTCAGGCTCGAGGAGTTGTCGATGACGAAGTCCGCATGTGCCCGACGCTCCTCTCTTGTCGCTTGTGTGTTCAACCTGGCCTCCACGTCGGCCGGGGACATGCCCCGCTCGGCCACGACCCGCGCGATCGCCAGTTCGGCCGGGGTATCGACCACGATGATGCCCGCCCATCCGGCCGCGTCACGGCTGGTGAGCAGCTCCCCGCCCGGCTGCACGAGCAGCGGAATGTCGTGAACAACGGCAACGACGGCATCAGCCACCTCGTCGAGTCGACGTTGCGTTTCGTCCGCGACCGCCGGGTGCACTATCGCGTTCAGAGCCTCGAGCTCCGCGTCGTCGGAGAACACGATCGAGGCCACCGCCGCGCGATCGAGCTCGCCCGAGTCCATCACAATCTCATCACCCCATCGCGCAACCATTGCATCGAACACTAGTTCGCCGGGATGCTGTAAGTCGCGCACTATCTGATCAGCATCGATCAGCACAGCTCCGCGTTTCACCAACAGGCGCCCAACCGTTGATTTACCGGATCCGATGCCACCAGTGAGCCCAAACTCAATCACACGCCGACCGTATCGGGAAACGTAATTCTTTTGACCCATGTGCCGATAGGTCAGTTGACCCTCCAGCGAGAATCCATGGAAGATCCGTACATCCCTGAACTCAGCGCCGACGAGGCCAAACACCTGCGCCAGCGTCGTACGTCCCGACCGCGGGCGCTTCCCCGGATTGTGGGAGAGTCCGACTCACCCGGTCTCACGGGCGTGGACACCGAAGGAGTCCGCCAGGCCCCGGACAGCATCGAGGTCTTCCAGAACGTCATCTCCGTGATCCGGTGGGGCGTCCTGGGGCTGACCATCGTTCTCGCCATACCCGACATCGTCAACGGCGACATTCGGCTGGCGGTCATCAGCTCCGCTCTCCTGGCGCTCACCATTTTCCGCAAGTTCAATCCAATTCGATTCGACCACCGCGCCGCCGGAGACCGTGCGCTTGTCGCCGAGGTCGTCCTGATCGTTGCGTTCATCGCGGTGACCGGTGTGTGGTTGTCCCCCTTCGCTTTCGCCCTGGCAACCCCGATTGTTGTCGCCGGGTTTGCACGAGGCCACAGCTACGCCACGCGTGTGGCCGGCATCGCTGCTCTTCTGCCGTCGGCCCTCGATCTGTGGCTGAATGGTGTCAACACACTCGTCGCGCAGGAAATCGTCCAATGGTCCCTCGTGCTGATCGTTGTCGGGCTGGTTGCGGGCCAGGCTCGGCGCATCTCCGGTGAGGCCGACCGCCAACACAGCATTGCGCTGAGCCAGCTGGAGCGACTCACCGACGCCAACTCGCTGCTGTATTCACTGCATCGGGTCGCCCAGACCCTCCCGGCTTCACTCGACCTGAACGACGTGCTCGACACCACGATGGGAAGACTTCGAGGACTCTTCAGCTACGACGCCGTGGCACTGCTGATCTTCGACGAGACCGACGCCTCGTGGCAGGTGATGCGATCCGAAGGCACGGATCTCAAGCTGCGGCTTGGTCCAACCATGCTCCCCAACCCCTTGAAGACGGCAATCGCGCAGAATCGCCTGGTCGACATCGCCGACCTTTCCGCCACCGGCACCATCGGCCTGTCGAAGAACGCGAGCAGCGGCCTCTACGCGACGTTGAGCGCCCGCGGCCAGATCATTGGCCTCATCGCGATGGAGCACAGCGAGACCGGACACTACGACGAACGCACCATCCAGATGTTCAACGGATTCGTGGACCCCGTGGCGCTCGCCGTCGACAACGCTCGATGGTTTGGCCGACTGCGGACCATGGGGGCCGACGAGGAACGCACCCGTATCGCTCGCGACCTGCACGACCGAATCGGGCAATCGATGGCATTTCTTGCGTTCGAGCTCGACCGCCTGATCAAGGGACACGAGCGGGGTGACGTTATTGACGAGCCGCTGCATCGCCTACGCGCCGACGTCCGAACGGTCATCGGTGAGATCCGGGACACACTCTCGGACCTCCGAACCGACGTCAGCGACAGCAAGGGCCTCGAAGATACCATCGAGGACTTCGCCGCCCGACTCGCCGATCGATCCGGCCTCACCATCGGCGTCGACATGTCCTCCCCCGCGCGCCTCCCAATCATGCAGGAGCGCGAGCTGTGGCGTATCGCCCAGGAGGCCATGGTCAATGTCGAACGCCATGCAGAAGCCACGACGTTGAATGTCAAGTGGATAAGCGATGGCACCACCGGCGTCCTCGAGATCAGCGACGACGGCCGTGGGTTCACGCTCGGAGAAAGCGGCCGGGTCGATAGCTACGGGCTCGTCGGCATGCGCGAGCGCGCCGCCAGCATTGGCGCCTCGATGGAAGTCGAGAGCGCCCCCGAAACGGGAACCACGATCAGATGTGTCGTGATGGCACATCCCGGTCGAGACACACTCGCCGCGTAGCAACAAGGCCTGCAGCGAAAACGCGGAAGAGGCGGCCCCGAAGGGCCGCCTCTCCTTACTTACTGAGGGATCAGAGTCGCTTACGCGATTTCCGAGGTGACCTCGCTGAAGTTGGTGGAAAGCTGGGTGCCAAGCGCACGCA
>Ga0265306_10001746_pt1 | contig 10579 bp, 7 predicted proteins | sample Helome_3_FD_192493 | JGI IMG/M metagenome (GOLD analysis project Ga0265306, IMG submission 192493) | Marine sediment microbial communities from subtidal zone of North Sea - Hel_20160420 (Illumina Assembly) | ecosystem: Environmental > Aquatic > Marine > Subtidal zone > Sediment ...
AAAGGCGATTTGCTAATGGATTCTAGGCCATTTTGCAATACTTTCCATACAGATTATAACGGACATTCCGTCTTCCATTTTATCGATAAAATACATAAGTTGGTCGTACACGACAAAAAACATCTCTTTCACAACAAAAAATAAATTAGGCGTATTAATACCTTTAATTTCGTCGTTAAATCAATCATATGGGTGAAGTGCTGTCTAAGCATTTAAAAGGCAGATAGTCATATTTCCCAAGCCATTGAACTAATGAATACAAAATTAATACAGCTTATTCTTGCTATACTATTTCTAATAACAATAGGGGTACGTGCACATTGGAATGAATCTATAAAGGAATTTACATCGGCAGATGTAATAACTTATCATAAAAATAGCACTGAACCTGCTAATAATGATATCAAGTCTTCCACACCCAATACAGATTTTGAGTTTAAACGTGTTGCCAGAGAATACGGCATTCCTACAAGGTTAGTAAAGGATTTTTCAGCTGCAAAGAACGGATATTATATTATTGCCGGAGTTTACGGAGATCGGGAGAACGCCGATAAATTTGCTAAAAAATTAAAGATTAAGCGACTAAATCCGCTCATCATTACGCATCCTGTTAATAAATTAAACTATGTTTCCCTGGCCCAGTTTGAGAATTGGAAACACGCCATAAACTCATGTTCTACGGAAATGAATGGAAAATACAATTCTGAACTCTGGATTATGAATGTTCAGGGCAGCATAACGCCCCAGTCCGCTAAAAAAGCATCTATTGAAAACAAGAATTTAAAAGAAAACACCCGCAATACTTCAAAGGAATTTATTAGGGCAGCAAAGGAGAAAAAAATTGCAGCAAGAATAGTTCCCCGGTTTAAGGGTCTAAAGAATGGTTATTACATCGTGGCAGGGGTTTTTGGAGATGTTCAAAATGTTAAATCTTTCCAGAAAAAACTAAGTAAAAGAAATCTAACTTCCAAAGTAGCAACTCACCCCAAAAGTGGATTAAACTATGTATACCTCAAAGAGTCTAAAGACTGGAAAGAGACTATTAATGCATGCGCGTCTAACCTAAATGGAAACTATATTGATAAATTGTGGATCATGAATGTTTTTGATCCGAATGAGGTCAAGGCAACAGAGGATTTGGATATATCGGAGAGCAATAAGAAAGAAGTTTCAGAGTCTTTAAACAATGCTAATAGGTCGAGTTTTAATCCATTTGAATCAACCGGAGTACTAAAAAAAGGTTCCAACATTTTTACAAATGATAAACTGCTTAAAAAGGCAGATTCATATTTTAATAAAATGTGGTATGCCGAAGCAGCAGAACTCTACGAACAAGTGCTGGAAGGGGATCCTAATAATCAGTCTTTTCAGATAATTGAAAAGGCGGGGGATTCACACTATTATAATACCAATATGGAAAGAGCTTATTTCTGGTATGATAAGTTGTATACAAATTATAAGGATGAAATGTCTGCGGAAAATATCTTTAAATATGCCAATTCTTCAAAAGGAACCGGGAAATATGCACGAGCAAAAAGATTAATGCGATTGTATGACAGAGAAATGAAAAAGGGGAATACCCGTGCTTTGGAAAATCTATCAAGGGCAACACCTAATGAAATTGTCCTGGATAATATCTTAAGTACTGAAGAAACTGTAAACATTGCAAATTTGGCAGTAAATAGTAAATATTCCGATTTCTCTCCAATGTTCTACAACGATGACGAGATGGTATTTTCATCAGCCATGGACTCTTCCTTTTTTAATACCAGACGGTATAAATGGAATAATCAGCCCTATCTTGATCTATATGTAGCCAAGATAAATAAGGAATCACAGGAAGTTAAAGATGCTATTAAATTCTCTAAAAAGATAAACACTAAGTACCACGAAGCATCTGTCACATTTTCCCCGGATAATCAAACCATGTATTTCACGAGAAACAATTATGGTAAAAAGTTAAAAAGAGATAAAAACGGGAATAACAATCTGAAAATATACATGTCCAAGAAAATTGATGGTGAATGGACTGAAGGAAAAGAACTTCCTTTTAATAGCGATGATTTTTCTACTGGTCATCCGGCCCTTAGCCCGGATGGAAAACAATTGTATTTTGTTTCTGATATGCCGGGAAGTATAGGTATGACAGATATTTTTATGGTTGATGTACTTGGTGATGGTCAATTTTCTGATCCAAGAAATCTTGGTCCTGAAATTAACACCGAAAGAAAGGAGATGTTTCCGTTTATTAATGAAAAGAAACTCTATTTTTCTTCTGATGGACATGTTGGTCTGGGGGGGCTCGACATATATGAAGTTGCTTATGATGACGAAGTCGGATTTCTCGAGGTAAGGAACGCGGGTCAACCCATAAATAGTAAAAAAGATGACTTCTCATATATTGTGGATGAAGAAACCCAAAAAGGCTTTTTTGCATCTAACAGAAGAGGTGGTAAAGGGGATGACGATATTTATTCATTTCAAAGATTGTTGCCCGAAGAAGCGAATGAAAATGCTATTGCCGGTGTAGTAACAGATTTAATTACCGGAGATATAATGCCGGAAGCTTTGGTAATGCTTCTGGATGAAAACAATATTAAATTGAAAGAAGTGGTTACCGGTGAGGATGGTAGCTTTGTGTTCGAAGATCTGGAGAGCACCACAAAATATAGTATAAAGACAGTAAAAGATAATTATTTTGAAGACGAACAAACTGTCGTTACCAAAAAAAATGAGTTAGTGCAGACCGACGTATCCTTGAAAAAACTCAAAGAACTCATTGCAATAGAGGATGGGATCAAAAAACTCAAAATTGAGATGATCTTCTTTGACTTTGACAGGTTTTATATAAGAAAGGATGCTGCCAATGAATTGGATAAGTTAGTTGAAGTGATGAATGAGTATAAAACAATGGTTATTAAAATTGAATCTCATACCGATTCGAGAGGTAAAAGGGCCTATAATAAATATTTGTCAGATAAAAGGGCAAAATCCACACGGGACTATTTGATATCACAGGGAATTTCTCCTGATCGTATACAAAGTGCCATTGGCTACGGGGAAGAAAGATTACTCAACGAATGTGATGGTACGGTGAGGTGCAGTTCAGCCAAACATCAGCTTAACAGGCGTTCAGAGTTCATAATTGTAAATATGTAGGTCTTTCACAAAGATTTCTATTTAATCTGTTGATTTTCACAACCCTAAGTAGCGCTTTCACAACAAACATTCAGTCCAAAATACGTATTAAAAGAAAATTTAGTTATACATATAGTCTTAGATCTAAAAACCAACCTATGAAACACATATTACTTATTAAAGAAATTTATTCTGAGGCCTTCAAAAATCTTGGCCACGTACTAATAAAAAATTATTTCAAAATATTTTCGTGGTTTTGTTTTATCTCATTTATCATTGTGCTTTATGCATTTTTGTTTAGAGTGGCCACGGGATTTGCGTTCGATTAATACCAAGCAACCTAGATACCAAAGAGCGCCCTTAATCGGGCGCTTTTTTATTTTAAGCTTCCTTTAGGTATCACAGATAAAGTTCTTTCTCCGTGCATTTAAACGCCTATTCTATACCCTTCATAGATGCTAAAAAGTATACCTGTTCTTACGCCAAATATTTGTGCTCTTTAACCGATTTATATACCATATATAATCCATAAAATGATCTTTGTTGTAATTAACTTCAAAAAATACACTATATGGATAAAATATTACTAATAAAAGAACTCTACCTGGAAGCTTTTAGAAACTGGACGAACATTTTTCTAAAGAAATATTTCAAGGTATTCTCCTGGTTTTGCTTTGCTCTGTTGCTTATTACTATATATGCTTTTATATTTAGAGTAGCTACCGGATTTGCATTTGATTAATTATATGAAGTATAAAAATATAAGAAGCCCTGAAAAAATATTTTCAGGGCATTTTTTTTGATTAAATACTAATTATACTTATCTAAACTGAACTGTTTTGAGAATGGCTTCAAGCTCAAACATATAGTCCCTTTTATTGGTTGCAGGAGCGAATGTAAATCCTTCCAGGATCAATTTTCTATTATTTTCCTTGTCGTTTACTATATAGGTTAAAAAAGGGCCTGCCATAGGGTAATTTTCAATTTCCCAGATGCCTCTTGCTTCAGCTGCCTTTTTTCCCGAAATTTCCGCTGGGAAAACGTAAGGAGCAAATGCTTTCTCCGTGACCATATAGGTTGTTTTATTCGGTATATCGGGACCAGGGATATATTTTTTACCAATAGAATCCCTCATCTTTACAATATCTTTGACGAATGTGGAATCATTTTCAAAACTATCCCAAGGCATAGCATACACAATTATGTTCATGGTTCCCTTAGGAATCTCGCGATCTATCCAAATAAAATTATCCTCTTCTTTGCCAACCTTATATATTGAAGGTAGTCTAAGAGAAATGTCAAATTTGGATTGTAAAATAGTGTCTTTATTAAGAGAGCGTAAAAATCTTTTTTGCGCCTCTTTCATTTCTGTGCTTTTGAAGGATGCAATTATTTTATCTGCCCCGGCCTCCAGGTTATTAATTAGTTCTTCTTCTGTTTTACCTTTAATTACCCCAACCTTTTGTGGTGTTGCGTATAAATCAGTTTTGATATGTGCTAAATCCAAGCTGTCTAAGCTGACATATAAAACAGAGCGTCTGTGCCTTGTCATGCCTGTAAATACCTGAAGGGGCATATGTTCTATTGAAAATTGAGGCTCGTTCCAGGTCAGTCCAAGTATGGGTGCTGCAAAATGTTCTCTTACTTTATCTCCCACCTTGCCTTCCCAAAGCTGATTTTCCATGACAACGGCGAGCGAATTGATTGCGCCAACAGAAACTGGTTTATAGGTCTTTTTATTTTTGTCGTTACAAGAAATTAGCAAAAAAAGAGATAAAAATAGCGTTCCAAAGTATTTCATATATTTCCTTTTAGGATGAACAATCGCACAGTTTCAATTTTGTACCTGGCTGTAGATTGTTACCGCTAATACCGTTCCATTGTCTTAATTTTTCAATAGTAATTCCAGGATATTTTCTGGAGATAGTCCATAAAGAGTCACCTTCTTTAACAGTGTGGACTTTAGAATTTCCGGTTAAACTAACGGCCGGCGTAGATCTTATGGATGTCTTTTTATTTGAAGAAACCACGGTTACCGGCTTTCTTGGGTAAATGGTGAGACGTTGGCCAATTCTTAAATTATTACTTCTAAGACCGTTCCATTTTTTAATTTGGCTCACCCCAACCCCATAACGTTCAGCTATTTTTCCAAGATAATCTCCGCTTTTGACCCTGTATCGAATTCTGTCCTTGGCTGTAACCAATTTCGGTAAGGCGCTTTCCTTGCTTTTATTTTCTTTTTCTGCAAACGCGTAAATAGCTCTTTCGTTGGTTACAAATTTACCAATGGCATCTTTTGGGAGTCTTAAGAAGTATTGTTTGCCTTTTATTTTGGGAATAATGTCTAATTTATATGAAGGATTTAGAACTTTTAACTCTTCTTTACTTACCCCAACCAGTTTTGAAATTTGATCAAAAGTTATAAGTTGTTTAACATGAACCGTATCGGTTTCAAAATAAGGTCTTTCCACTTTATTTAACTTAATTCCATGCTCGTCTGCATACTCAAATAAATACATGGTCGCTAAGAAAGCCGGTACATAGCCCGCAGTTTCTCTGGGAAGATTCCTTCTAATGTTCCAATAATTTGTATAGCCGCCAGATCTTCTAATTGCCTTATTTACATTCCCAGGGCCTGAATTATATGCAGCCAAAGCCAAATCCCAGTCACCAAAGGTTTGATAAAGTTTGGACAGATATTTACATGCAGCTGCTGTCGATTTAATAGGATCGCTGCGGTCATCTACATAACTACTTACATCTAATCCATACATCTTACCGGTGCCATACATAAATTGCCAAAGCCCAGTAGCGCCGACTCTAGACTTTGCCCTGGGGTTCAATGCTGATTCTACGATTGCCAGATACTTTATTTCCAAAGGAATATTGTAGTTATCCAATTCCTGTTCAAACATGGGAAAATAAAATTGGCTCGCGGTTATCATACGTTCTATGAATTCATGCTTACGCAACAAAAAAGATTGAATTACTCTTTCCAATGAAGGGTTGTAGGCAATGTTAAATGGCGTTTTCTGATTAAGTAATTCCAATCGTTCCTTTAATACATCAGTAGCAATTGTAAGGTGTTTTAAAGTGTCTATTTCCAGATTGGATACATAATTATAAATTTCATCAGATAAGCTTGCGTTTTCATACAGCTCTTTCATCCATAAACTATCATATTTAGCTGCCTTTGAATTATCCTCAAGGTTGTAGCCTTCAATTGTTGTGGTCGATTCAATTGGGTTGTCCTTTAATATTGCATTTTCTTTGAATACAGCATTCAGATTAATTGGTTTTTGGATAATTTCAACCTTTTCTTTTGTCGGATTAATTGTAGAGGTTTTGGCCTCCAAAATAAGAGGTGTGTCTTGTTCTTGTGCCAACAATGGCATAACAAAAACAAGCAAAAAAACGTAAAGAATTATTTCTCTAATTGCGGTCATAAATCTGATTTTTGGCCGAAGGGTGTAAGCTAAAATCGTATTTTTTTATGAAACATTAAAATAATGCTTCTTAAACTATTTTAAAAAAACAGAAATCCCCGTTTATCGATAACGCCTTTACGCCTCTAATATTGCCGCAATACCTGGTAGCGATTTACCTTCCAGGCTTTCTAGCATAGCGCCTCCACCAGTAGATACATAGCTTACTTTGTTTTCAAATCCGAATTGTTTTACAGCTGCTACTGAATCTCCACCGCCAACTAATGAAAATGCTCCATTTTTGGTGGCTTCATCAATAAAATTGCCCACTGAAATAGTGCCTTTAGCAAAGCTCTCCATTTCAAAAACACCTACGGGACCATTCCATAAAATTGTTTTGGATTCGTGTATAACCTCCCTGAAGTTTTCTAAAGTCTTTGGTCCTGCATCCAGTCCCTGCCAACCATCCGGGATATCGTCAACAGCGACAATTTTTGTGTTTGCATTGTTATCAAAGTCATCAGCAGCTATAACGTCTACGGGAAGATGAACCTGAACTCCCAGATTCTTAGCTTGTTGTAGTATGGAAAGTGCAAGATCCATTTTATCATCTTCACATATTGAATTTCCTACTTTACCTCCTTGCGCCTTTATAAAAGTATAGGTCATCCCGCCCCCTATAATCAAATGATTTATTTTACTCAGGATATTCTCAATAATTGTGATTTTAGAAGAGACCTTTGCGCCTCCTAATATGGCGGTCACGGGTTTTTCTCCTGTTTTCATAACCTTGCCTATGGCTTTGATTTCTTTTGCCAAAAGGTATCCAAAGCATTTTTTATCAGGAAAAAATCCTGCCACTATTGTCGTAGATGCATGTGCTCTATGGGCAGTTCCAAATGCATCATTCACATAAATGTCTCCTAAAAGTGACAATTGTTCTGCAAATAATTTGTCGCCTTTCTCTTCTTCAGCATAAAAGCGAAGATTCTCAAGCAAAAGTACTTCTCCACTTTTCAATTCTGCTACAGCTCTTTCGGCCTTTTCACCTATGCAATCATCTACAAACTTTACCTGAACACCTATTACTTCTGATACTTTATCACATATATGAGATAATGATAACGCAGAATTTCGCTCTCCTTTGGGTCTCCCAAGATGGCTCATAAGAACGGCACTTCCGCCGTCTTCCAGGATTTTGATTATTGTAGGTTTGGCCGCCTCAATTCGATTTGAATCCGTTACATTAAAATCTCCATCTAAAGGAACATTAAAATCTACTCGTACTAAAGCCTTTTTATTTTTAAAATTAAAATCATCTACTGTTATCATTCGGAATAATTGTTTAGAGAATGGCAAATGTAAAGATTATTACAATTCAGTTAAAGGCGACAGCATTAATTTATTGTTAGATGATCAAATGTCCTATATTTGAAGATATGTTATTTAGGGATATTTTAGGGCTTTCTCACATTAAAAATCATCTTTGGTCCAGCGCTGATGCAGGACGCATACCACACGCACAATTATTTATAGGCCCCGAAGGTTGTGGTACGCTTGTAACCGCCCTGGCTTATGCTCAATATTTGTTGTGCAGTAATTCGGGTGGTGAGAACTTTCCCATTGAAGATTCGTGTAATCTGAAATGTGCTTCTTTGTCCCATCCAGATTTACACTTCGCTTTTCCCGTTTCCAATTCAGCTAAGGTTAAATCGCATGCTGTTAGCAATAATTATTTGCAAGAATGGCGACAATTTGTGAAAGTACAGCCTTATGGAAATCTTTTTGACTGGTACCAGTTGATAGGTATTGAAAAGAAACAAGGACAAATCGGGGTTGACGAGGCCTATGATATTGTAAAAAAACTTTCCTTAAAATCCTATGAGGGCGGATATAAAACTATGATTCTTTGGATGGCTGAAACTATGAACATAGCTGCTTCAAATAAACTACTAAAATTAATTGAAGAGCCCCCGGATAAAACCGTATTCATATTTATTGCCGAAGATGAAGAACAGATCCTTCAAACGATACGCTCCAGATGTCAGATATTACACTTTCCACCCTTACCAGAAGATGCAATTTCCGCTGCATTAATAGAAAAAGGCTTAACAAGAGAGGAAGCCTTAAAGGTTGCGCATGAAGCCAATGGAAATTTTAATAAAGCCATGGATCTTATGAATAAAGATTCTGAAGAATTAATTTTTGAAAAGTGGTTTGTGCAGTGGGTACGTAGTGCATTTAAAGCAAAAGGAAATAAAGCTGCAATACATGAATTAATTCTCTGGAGTGAAGAAGTTGCCAAAACTGGAAGAGAAACTCAGAAAAAATTTTTAAAATATTGCCTGGCTGTAATGAGGCAGGCCATGCTATTAAATTATAATGTCAAAGAATTGGTCTATATGCGAATTCATATTGACGGCTTTCAGTTAGAGAAATTTGCCCCGTTTATCCATGAAAGAAATATTTTGTCTATTGTAACGGAATTTGAAGATGCCATATATCATATCGAGCGGAACGGGAATTCTAAGATTATTCTGACTGATTTATCGATAAGACTTACCCGTTTATTGCATAAGCGGGCGGCTTAATCAAAATAAATTATTTCAAACCATTGATATTCAATCTATTATATAATATATGTTATGGAAACCATGCTGAATAATGCGACTGCTATTTTAATCTTACTATTCCTGATAATTACTTTTTTACAAAGCGGGATTGATAAAATAATTGATTGGAAAGGAAATCTGGGTTGGTTGCAAGGGCATTTTATGGATACACCATTGAAAGGCCTGGTTCCTTTACTGCTGGTTACTATACTTCTTATAGAAGTGATTGCGGCCGTATTATGCGTCGTAGGGCTTTATCAACTAATTTTTATTGGAGAAGGTGCCATTGCACTTTACGGGGCAATCTTGTCGTGTATAGCCTTGTTAATGTTACTATTTGGACAGCGAATCGCCAAAGACTATGATGGTGCAAGAACCATTGCTATTTATTTTATTCCTGCAATTTTCCTTGTTTATTTGCTTCAGTCTTAAAACCAAATAATAATAACTATACCATATTATAACTTCTATTGGTCCTGAAGCAATCCATTTTCTATAAAGCCTTCATTTCTAAATCAAAAGGAGAAATCACTTCTTGTAATTCTCATTCAGTATTTTCAAAATGTCCTGTGTAAGGTCCTTAGTGTCTGTTCCATAAAGGACGCCACCACCATCACCGCCGCTTAAGATATACGTATAACCATTGTTTTTGCCATAGCTGATAATCTCCTTTTTTACCTTGCTTATCAAACTATCCATTTCTGTTTGACCTTCTGATTGCAATTGTTGTTCTTCCTGTTGTAGCTGTTGGCCCATAAACTGGCCTCTTTGTTGTAACAAACCATATTCCTCCTGTGCTTTGGATTGCGCCATACTTTGTGCTTTAACCTGAAAAGCCTGTGCTTCTATTTGAAAAGCCTGAGAAATACTATCTCTTCTTTTATTTAGTGCTTCTGCTTTAACCTTATATCTTGCTTCGATATCCAATTTTTCCTGATAGGCATCCATCACTTTTACATTATCAACAAAGCCAATTTTATTTTGTTCACAAGCAACTGCTGCGATTAAAAACATCGCTAAAACTATTTTTTTCATGTGGTCTTTAAATTTAGTTCGGCAAAAATAGTAAAGGTTTTTGTAATGATTTGAGTTTTATTGAATAATTAAACCGGCTGTTATTAAAAGAGACGAAATTCCGCTAATCAGAAGATTACATCAATAATAGATTTTATTTATATAATCTTAAGTAAAGTAAGTGTGTTATCTATCGCTTATACGATTATTTAGCTTCCTATAATTGATGAATTTTAAGACCATTGGGGAAAACTATACCAAGAGGAGTAAAATGCGCTTAGATCGCTTTAAAACGTTTTTTCATCCATTTTAAGAATATAAAGGAGAGATGAATACTCTTTAGTCTTCCACGCCCATATATTTGATTTAAGTCCAACTAAAAAAGCTTTT
>Ga0265306_10001747_pt1 | contig 10575 bp, 10 predicted proteins | sample Helome_3_FD_192493 | JGI IMG/M metagenome (GOLD analysis project Ga0265306, IMG submission 192493) | Marine sediment microbial communities from subtidal zone of North Sea - Hel_20160420 (Illumina Assembly) | ecosystem: Environmental > Aquatic > Marine > Subtidal zone > Sediment ...
GGAGCTATTATATTGATAATTGACTCTTTATCAGGTTCCAGCAAAATTATCTTGGCCTGCGCATCTCCCAGCAGGTATTGCATTTCTGATTGTTTAAACCCGGGATTTAACGGAATGGTGATGGCTCCCAGTTTTTGCAGGGCCAGATGGGCCACCACAAATATCAGCGATTTGGGGATAAAAACGATGACACGGTCACCCTTTTGCACTCCCAATTCCACAAAAGTGTTGGCCATCCGGCTGGCATCGCGCTCCAACTTAAGATAAGAAATTTCAGTTTCCACCCGGCCATCTCTTAGAAAAGTAATAGCCGGCCTATCTTTGCGCTCCAGAAAGGATTCCGTAAAACATTCCGTCAGTGATTCCATTCTCATTTACGCCTCCTCCCAGCCTCCCCGATTCGACTGAGGGTGAGTTACTTTAAGAGTCAGATTCTGGAATCAACAATTGCAGGAGTGGATCAGCCCGTTTTGGCAGCCCGATCTTATATTTTAATCCGCCGGCGGACGAGTCCTCCTGCGACGGATAAAGTTTTAATTCCATGCCCCTTGGGACGAAAAAATCCAGTTGATACCCAGTTGCCTGTCGTAGTGAAGCGGAGATCCCGCTACTCGGGGCGGCGAGGTAGTTCATTAAATGCAGCATCTCCTTTTAACCGGCTGGATTTTCCAATATATTAACTCTATTTTTTCATATATGATACCAAGCAATGTCAAGCATTATTCTAATTTCCTTCCTAACCATTGCAGAATTTCGGTCCAGCCGCCCTCAACAAGCCTGCCGGAGCAAAAATATGGTGCTTAAGATAATTCAATATTTCAGGTCGGTCATATTTTCTTCTATTGATTGATCCAATTTTATGATTAGTCTTCTAATAGGTTGGCATGATTAAACAATCAGTAAATCTTGTTGTTAACCCTGCAAAGTCATGCGACCTTGAGGTAGTAATGATGACCGAGCCGTTAATCGAATTTAAAAATGTAACCAAACGATTTGGCAGCCGGACGATACTGGATCAGGTCAATTTGAAAATTTATGAAGGTGAAATCACCACCATCATCGGCAAAAGCGGCTCCGGTAAAAGTGTGCTGCTCAAACATCTTATCGGTTTGTTAAGGCCGGATACGGGCAATGTTTGCTTCCGTGGTAAGCCGCTGGAAAAGATGCGGAGAAAGGAGTGGGAGGAATACCTCGGGCAGATCAGTTATATGTTTCAGAACAATGCCCTGCTCGATTCATTGACGGTGTTCGAAAATGTGGCTTTGCCGCTGCGGGAAAATACCCGGTTAAGCGGAAATGAAATTAAGGCTAAGGTTATAGCCCGCCTGGAGCAGACCGAGCTGATCGAAGTCGCCTACAAGTATCCGGTCGAGCTCTCCGGAGGCATGCAAAAGCGCACGGCCCTGGCCCGTGCCCTGGTGATCGAGCCAAAAATCATACTCTTTGACGAGCTGACCACCGGCCAGGACCCCATCCGGCGCAATGCCATTTTGGGCATGATTGCCGAATACAAAAAGAAGTTCGGATTTACCGCCATTTTGATCAGCCACGATATCCCGGATGTTTTTTTCATCTCCAATCGCATCCTGGCCCTTTATGACAGGCAGGTAGTTTTTCAGGGAACGCCCGAAGAGCTTGAGAAATTTGAGCATCCATTGACCGAAGAAATCATCCAAAGCCTTGAAAATTTGCAGGATGAGCTGACCGGCCTGTATTCACGCAGACAGTTCAAAGTCCGGTATCAAACCGAATTGAGCCGCAGCAATATGCATGACACCTATGCCGTCGTGCTCTTCACGCTGATAGATCCGGATACGATCATCGAAAATCTGGGTCACACAGCGCTGCAGCAGGGTATCCGGGCCATGGGCAAGTATATCGACAAGCATTTCGGGGCGGTCGGCGGTTTTTCCGCCCGTCGCAGCTTTAATCAATTTGAGACCGTACTGCCCTTTTCTAATCTGGAGGAAGCCGAGCAGATCCTGGAGAATTTTACGCGGGATTTTCAAAAGAAGGGACTGGCGGATATCGAAGCTGCCGCCAGGGCGGTCAAGCCTAATATGGATTGTTTTGAATTTTCAGTTTATGCCGGTCTGGCTAAAGGGAATCCCAACGTGGAAATCGAGTCAATAACGGAAATGGCTGAATTCACGCAAAAGCCTATCGGACATTTTCAATGTGAGATTAAAGCCAAAGGACCCGTCAAATCAAATTTTTCCATTTAAATGATTGCCGGTAGCCTTCAACCGTCATTATTGTGAAATGCGGGAAGGCCAGTATGTCTTCTGCGGTCAAGTCAGATTCTTCAGCTATAATTTCGGCCAGCCTGCGAGCGATTGTTTCCTGATCCTCTCCTGCCTTCAACGCTTTAAATGCAGTGTCGGCGCATTGCTGTTCATTTTTTAAAGCGACTTGAATAATCCTGGAAGCATCAGAGGTAGTCCCTCCGTGAGAAAAAAACAACATGGCAGGGTCAAATTGCTGCACCCTGTCAATGCTTTGTACAATCACTTCAGGGTCTGAGCCCGGTACAGATGCAGGCATTCTGCTTTTTGTTTCAGAAAAATATCCTCCCAGCGCATCGCCGCAAAACGATCCCCGGGTTTTGGAATCCATAAAGCACAAGGGATTTGAACCGAATACTCATAGTATCGATGAGCTTTGAAAAATCGTTGCTAATTACTGTAACCAACTGATATTAAGCATAAAAAAGAATTTATATTTTGCTTGACAGCATCAGTGAAATTATTCATTACTAGTCATCCGGGGTTTAGGGCTTAATCAGGATTTAAATGATAGTCGATTATTAACCATTCATCAATACGTGGCCGATGAAAGTTCTATTTGTTTATCTTAACAAGCGAACAGATAATCTGAAGTTGATGAGCCCTGCGCCCTTGACCCTTCCTTTGCTGGCAGCCTACACCCCTCCGGATATTGAAGTCTCCATCGTCGATGAGGCCTTTGAAACCATTGATTATGACCTGGAAGTGGATCTGGTCGCCACCACTTTTGTCCTGCCGCTGGCCCATCGGGCCTATAAACTTGCACACGAATTTCGCAAAAGAGGTAAAACAATCGTATGCGGGGGGCCGCATGCAACCCTGATGCCCGATGAAACCGCCATGCACTTCGATTCGGTGGTGATCGGTCAGGGTGATCTAACCTGGCCCCTGCTGCTGGATGACTTTAAAAAAGGCTGCTTAAAAAAGTTCTACAGCAACCACCAGGATGTTGATATGGCGACCATCCCCTTCGCCCGAAGGGATCTGCTCAACCCCAAAGGCTACAGCATTTTAAACACCTTTCAGGCCACCCGGGGGTGTCCTTATAGTTGCACCTACTGTACCACCCATACCATCTATCCACAATTTTTAACCCCTCCGGTAAAAAATGTTGTTAAGGAAATCGAGCAAGTTGAAGGGGGCCCGTTTCATCGCCGCATGCTTTTATTCTGGGACGATAATCTGGTCGGCAATCCTGTATGGGCCAGAAGGCTGTTTGAGGAAATGACTCCTTTGAAAAGAAAATGGGTTGCCCAGTTAACCTTTACAATCACGGAGGATAAAGAACTGGTGCGGGCAGCGGCTAAAAGCGGCTGTGTCGGTCTTTTTTTTGGCCTCGAATCCTTTAATTCTCTTAGTTTGGAAAACAGCAACAAGAAACATAACGTGGTTGAAAAATATAAGGAAGGCATCAAACTGCTTCACGATCACGGGATTTCAGTCTATGCCGGCATGATGTTTGGTTTTGATGACGACAGGAGGGAAATTTTTGAAATAACTCTGGAAAAAGCCATTGAGCTGGGTATCGACAATTTAGGCCCAAAAATTCTGGTACCCTATCCGAATATGCCCCTTTTCCACCGGTTGGTCAAAGAAAACAGGATTATCCACACTGATTGGTCCAAATATAACGGCAGCCATGCGGTTTTTCACCCACGGCATATGACAGCAGATGAATTGGAGAGCGGCAACAAATGGTTTCATCGCGAATTCCATTCCTATAAATCCATTGCCCAGAGATTGTGGAAATCAAAAGCGGCAACCTGGTTTACCCTGCCGATCAATCTTTCCAAACGTAAAGTTCTTTACCAAAAATCCGAGGGGAAATCTATTTCAGCCAATTGATGACCGTCTTTTTTCAGCCCGCTTTAAAAATCCATCGGAACCGCAGTCTTTGAATACCTCAATGGCTTTGTTTAAGACGGCTATAGCGGTACTCCGGTCTCCTTTACGCTTGTGCAGCTCAGCGTAAAGGGCGTAAGTTCTTCCCAGATTCAGCAGCGTGCCGTTGTTGCTGTCGGCCTCAATTGCTTTATTAATCCATTTTTCAGCCGCATCCAAATGCTGGTCATCGATATTTAATAGAATTTCTCCCATATTTCTGCGAACCCAACCATCCCAAATTTTCGCTTTATTTACATCCACGTAGCCGACCAAAGTATTTAAATCAAAACCCGGTTCGTTAGTGATAGCCTTCATCCTCGCAATGGCTGATTTAGAAACATTTTTCCAGGATGGAATAAGACGATTATGTTCTAAAATCTCAATGGCCTGTTTGTAATTATTTTCGGATTCTTTAAAGTTTCCAATTTCAAAAAAGGCTTCACCCAGAAAAAAATGCGCCAGCCCGTGAAAAATAATCAGTCTAATTTTATCACAAAATTTGCATCCTTCGGTAAGATGCAAGATGGCCTTATCAAAAAAGCCGCGACCATAACAGGAAATACCATGGCAGACTGAGGCCATTGCTTTAGAGAAAATATCACCGCTTTCGTTGGCGCCTACCAGGGCCTCGCTGCTGGTTTGATGGCTTTTTTTGACGTTCCCTCCAAAATAATGAATAAAATAACTCAGGTTACTTTTAATAATCGAAACCCCCCAGTGACTGTTGGCCGCCATGTTGATTTCAAGGGCCCGGATCATGTGAACACCGGCTTTCTCAAATTCACAATTGACCGATCTGACGACGGACAACCAGAAATTTGAAAAAAGTCTTGATACCATATCATTTGATTCCCCTGAAATGGTTAAGGCCTCTTCCAGGTTCTTAAATGCCCCCGGAAAATCCTCTTCGACCATATATTTATAGGATCCGATGATGGTATATATTTGAGAAAGCCGGTGCTTATACGCCAGGGTTCCAGCCAACTTAACAACGGGTGCCACGGCATTGTTCGCCTCTGCATGAAAACCACTCTGGATAGAATACAGCCCCAACACCGTCCTGGCATCGATGATCTCCTTTAAGACCCCATCGGTTTGAGGCAATTTTTCAAGGCAGTCGATTCTTTTTTGGGCATAGTCAATGGCATCCGCCAGCAAAGCTGCTTTTTCAGCCTGTTTTTCGGCCAATCTTGAATATTGAGCCCCTTTTTCGTTGTTCTCACAGGCAATATAATGTTCGGTCAGCGCACCATAGTGCTTTTCAATCTCATCTTGGTAAATTTCCTCGACAGCATCGCCGATCTTTTCGTGATAGATTTTTTTTCTGCTGGTTAGTATCGATTCGTAAATGACCTCACGGGTCAAGGCATGCTTGAATATGTATACTGTTTCAGGAAATATCTCTCTCTCATAAAGCAATTCTGAATCTTTTAAAACCGACAGCAAAGAGAGCAATGCCTGTTCTTGAAGGCTGGTTACCCGCTTTAATAGCCTGTAGCTGAATTCCCTTTCGATAACTGCCCCGGTCTGAAGCAAATCTTTGGCGTCCTTCGGTAAGGTATCCACCCTGGCCATGATGATATCCTGAATCGTTGAGGGGATTGTCATATCCTGAAAATCGTTTGCCAGGCAATAAATCCCGTTCTTTCTTATCGCTATCTTGAGATCTAGCAGGGACCGGACAAACTCCTCGCTAAAGAATGGAATCCCTTCGGTTTTTTCCAGAATAAGGTTGGTAAGATCCTCGTCAAGTTTTTCCGTGCCCAGCAGATGAGACACCATCACCAGGGTCTCACGATTGGAAAGCCGGTTTAAATTAATCCGGCTTTGATAGGGTCTACTGCCCCAGGTAGGAACAAATTCGGGTCGATAGGTGAATATTAAAAATACTTTTGAGTCCAATATATTTTCCAGCAGATATTTGAAGCTGTCCTCCGAGCTTTTGTCAATCCAGTGTAGATCCTCGATGGCCATCACCCAGGGATGAAACTCGGAATACTTCAGGACGACTTTGTTTAGGGCATCGATCGTGCGCTCTTTCTTGGCTTCCGGGCTCATCTGGATTGCGTCTATTCCGCTGTCTTTAACGGATAAAAGTTCCAGAAGGTATGGTAGGGTCGAAGCTTCATCAGCGCCTAAAAATTTAAGAGCCTTTGAGCTTTTTGCTATAATTTCAACATCGCTATCGTCTTCCCTGATACTAAAGGTGGATCTTAAAATGTCGATGATCGGATGATACGCGTCACCTCTGCTATACGAAAGACATTTGCCTTCAAAAAAGGTAATATCTTCATTGCTTACAGCTTTTCTGAATTCATATAAAAGCCTGGACTTGCCGACTCCGGCTTCAGCTATAATAGAAAAAGCCTGACCGTGTCCGTCCATAGCCCGCTCAAATCCTTCAAGCAGCAGATCGAGGTCCCGCTGCCGGCCCACAAACGGGGTGAGCCCCCTCTCCGCGCTGACATCAAACCGTGTTATGCGTGTGCTGGGTGCAATAAACCGATAAATCATGACCGGTTTTTCCTTGCCTTTGATCATTTTTTCCCCCAGCGCCTCAAACCGAAAAAATCCCTCTGTAAGCTTAAAGGTCTCCTCCGATACATAGGTGGTTCCCGGTTCCGCCAGTCCTTCCATCCGCGAGGCCAGATTCACCGTGTCGCCGACGGCCTTGAACTCCATCCGAAAATCATTGCCGAGGGTACCAACAACCACCGGACCGGTATGAATACCAATTCGCATTTTTATGGGAAGGGTTTGACCCTTTTTTAGTTTCATCCGCTCACTGAACTTGGCCATTTTCTTATGGATGGCATATGCGGTGCGAATGGCTTTTTGAGGCGCATCCTCCAGCGCAATCGGCGCACCAAAAAGGGCCATAATTCCATCACCGGTCATTTCGTTGACCACGCCTTCGTAATCATGGACCTTGTGAATCAGAATTTCATAGATTTTATCCATGATCGTGTAAGTCTCTTCGATACCAAGTTTTTCTAATAGTCCCGTAAATCCCTCCATGTCAGCAAACAATACCGTGATCTGTTTACGCTCTCCTTCAATGCGGTCTTTTTGGGCAAGGATTTTCTCTCGCAGGCCTTCAGGCAAATATTTTTGGATATTTTTTAACTTTTCATCATAAGAAAGCCCTCTGGATATTTGCCCGGAAGTTTCGATCAACTTAAATCCGCATTTTTCACAAAATTTACTTGCGGGCAAATTGAGATGATTACATTGGGCACAGGTGAATTCCAATTTGTTGCCGCATTCAACACAAAAGTTAGCCCCGGAACGATTCTCTAATCCGCAATTCGGGCATTTCATTGGCGTGCTCCTATGATGAACAGATGATTAACAGGAAACGATCTGGAGATAGGATATTTTGTGTATATAAAATTTGCTATTTTAAGTCAAAGTTATAAATGGTCCAAAATTACCTGGAAGATGAATCCAATTTATGTTGCAGAAGCTGTGATATTGAATTAAACAAAAAGGGGATCAATGATAGGAAAAACCAGCCGGAATGTGATTCATTTGAAATGAGAAAGAAACTCTGAAGCATTAATGAAAGGAGCTATGCTGGAATATGGCAACTGCTATCACGGTCGATGAATTGAGAAAGTTTGCGAAAACCTATGTGGCGGAGGAACCCGGTCGGCTGGGAACTGACGGGTGGTGGCAGACACCGTTGCTGGTGACAGCCCCGGCTGATTCACGCTTCGATCAATTACCGCGGATTGCAGCCGATGACCATGTGCTTCCAGAAGATCTTCTGCCGGGGGCACAATCGGTAATAGTTTTTTACATACCCTTTAAAAAAGAGCTGATAAAAGAAAATCGCAAAGGAAATTTACCCTGTCGCAACTGGGGCCTGGCCTATGTCCAGACCAACGATCTGATTGGGCGTTTGACCCGGGCCTTAGGAGACCTGTTAGCAGAGCATGGATTTAAATCAGGATTGACGCCTGCAACCCACAATTTTAATGAAGCAAAGTTAATGGCGCGCTGGTCCCACAAGCACCTGGCCCATCTGGCAGGTCTCGGGCGTTTCGGGGTCCACCACATGATGATTACTCCGGTGGGTTGTACCGGTCGCCTGGGAAGCTTGGTGAGTGTAGTTGAGTTGGGAGATCATCCGCTGATTGAAACGCAGGAGGCCTGCCTGCTCAAAGCCGGCAAAGAATGCGGACAGTGTATCGAGGCCTGCCCGGTGGGGGCACTCAGCGCAGATGGCTTTGAAAGGCGGCTTTGCTGGGATCGACTGACGGAAAACCGGCGAACCCTGGATTATTTGGCTGATCTTCCTGATTCGACCCACGTATGCGGCAAGTGTGTCGCTTTGATGCCCTGCAGCTTTAAAAATCCGGTGGCGCCAAAGGATGCCGGAGAATCAACCCGGGAAAGAACATCCCCTAATATGCAATGAATTCAACCAAAGACAGTGGCTTCGGCCATAGCAAAAAACCTGTTTCCCGGGGCATGGCGGCTGCGTGGCCCATTTGTCTGGGATATATGCCCATCGGTCTGGCCTTCGGCGTGCTGGCCCAAAAGGCGGGGCTTTCGCCGCTGGAAATCGGTCTGATGTCCGTGGTGGTTTTTGCAGGCAGTTCCCAATTTATTGCCGTGTCGATGCTGGCGGCCGGTGCTTCGATATTTTCAATTGTGGCAACCACTTTCGTGGTTAATTTAAGGCACTTTTTAATGAGCTCGGCCCTTGCTGTGTTTTTGAAAAATGCCGATCGAAAAAAACTCTCCTTTTTTGCCTATGGCGTAACCGATGAAAGCTTCGCCGTCAATCTTTCTAAATTCAGGGATTCTCAATGGGATTTAAATTCGGCCCTGGTGACCAACTACACGGCCAATTTTACCTGGATTATTACAACGATGCTCGGGGGCATCGGCGGTCAGTTTATACCGGCCCATGCCTTTGGTATTGATTATGCCCTCATTGCCATGTTTATCTGTTTGCTGGTATTTCAAATAAGGGGCCATATCTATGTCATCACGGCGGTAATCGCCGGAGTCATCGCGGTAATTCTGTCGATGTTAATCCCCGGCAATTCCCACATCGTTATCGCCTCCATGACCGCTGCTGCTATCGGTGTCGTCTTAAACAAGAAGATAGGCTCTGGAGAGGGGCGCTAGGATGGTGTCAAAAGCATATCTGGCAGTCATTTTAGGTATGGGGCTTGTGACTTTTCTACCGCGCTGGCTGCCGCTTATTTATCTGACAAAACGAAGCCTGCCTTCATGGCTGGTTGAGTGGCTGGATTTTATTCCGGCGGCAATTTTAAGTGCGATCTTACTACCGGCACTGGTAACCGACAGCGCCACCCGATCTATTGACCTCTGGCAGCCCGAGTTCGTCGTCGCCATCCCGACTTTTGTCTTCGCCATTTTAACCAAATCCCTGGGCGGTACCGTGATCGTCGGCATGGTGCTCTTTGGACTTGCGCAGAAGTTCTTCTAATCATATTCATAGATTTCGTAAACAGTATCCTCCCCCAGTAACTGATCAATTTTCTCCTGAATTTCAGCGCGTTCTTTGCTCTGCAGCCATTGATTCCAGTAAAATTCTGATTGCCACTTGGTGACCACCATGCTCTCTTCGGGTTTGCCCGACCGTTTCAATGTTTCACCGGCAACATATCCCGGTGTGCCCATGGTCACCCCTCGCAGTTGATTGATCAACAACTTTAAATCCTCAGCCTTGTCTTGCGGTACTTTTCTCCTAATATGGATTTTGATCATTTCCAATCCTCCTTTCACGCTTGTTTGAAAGCGTTATAAGATTACAGCAAATAAAAGTCGGGAAAATATGCGATGAATTTTGCTTAAAGTTTCAATAAACCGGTAGACCAGAATCGGGATCCTAGAAGTTCTTTCGTGCGTAAGATACAGCGCCGAAAGTTTCGCGGGGGAATCAAGAAGAAAAGTAAGATCAGCGGTCGAAGGCGCAAGCGTTAGACCCAAATTATCTAATTTGGATTCATCTGTCAACAAAGACCGAATCGCTGCTCGGTCCTCTGACATCTGTTTTCTGTCCACTTCTAAACAGCTATAGCCATCTGGCGCTTATACAACTGACTATAAAGCCCGTCGCACGCCAGCAACTCATCGTGTTTGCCGATTTCAACAATGCGGCCCTTATCCAGGACCATGATTTTATCAGCATTGCGGACCGTGCTCAGCCGATGGGCGATAACCAGGGAGGTCCGATCCTTCAGAACTCTTTCCAGGGCCTGTTGAATCAAAAACTCGGCTTCAGCATCCACCGAAGACGTGGCTTCATCTAAAATCAAAATGCGTGGGTCAGCCAGGATGGCGCGGGCCAGGGCCAGGCGCTGCTTCTGGCCTCCGCTGAGTTTAACGCCTCTTTCACCGATCTCAGTGTCGTAGCCTTCCGGCA
>Ga0265306_10001748_pt1 | contig 10573 bp, 8 predicted proteins | sample Helome_3_FD_192493 | JGI IMG/M metagenome (GOLD analysis project Ga0265306, IMG submission 192493) | Marine sediment microbial communities from subtidal zone of North Sea - Hel_20160420 (Illumina Assembly) | ecosystem: Environmental > Aquatic > Marine > Subtidal zone > Sediment ...
GGAGACGATCTCCTGCCCGGCGCAGGTCAATTCGCCGGTGTACAGCAGCTCGTCGATGCGCCCCCGCAGCAGTTCGCTCACTTCGTCGGCAGCCAGCGGGGGCGCCACGGCAAGCCAGGCGGCCACTGCAGCAAAGGTCATAAATCTGGTCATAATTCACCCTATCTCACAAAATGACTGTCGTTGACACAAAAAGACCGGAAAATCGGATCAGCGGCATTGTCAGGCTGCCGCGAAGTCTGTAAAAATCCCACCCTTCCAGACCCTAAGCTGAGGTTCCTGAGTGACAACTCGAGCCAACCGTCGTGATCTTCTGAAGTCCGCTGCCTGTCTGCTGCCCGCTGCAGCCGCCCCGGGCTGGGCCCTGGCGGCTCCCAATCAGACTCGGCATTTACGTTTTTCGCACACGCATACTAGCGAAAAACTGGACGTGGTCTACAACGAAGCCGGGGTCTACCTGCCCGATGCCCTCGACGAGATCAACGGGCTGTTGCGCGACTTCCGTAGCGGCGAAGTTCATCCCATAGATACCGGGCTGCTCGACATACTGTTCGAGCTGCAAACGCAAACCGGCGGCGACGTCTACGAAATCATCTCCGGGTACCGGTCGCCGACCACCAACGATATGCTGCGCAAGACCGGCGGCGGTGGCGTTGCAAAGCGCAGCTACCACATGCGCGGCATGGCCATGGACGTGCGGCTCCGAGGCGTCGATACGGCGCAGTTGCGCAAGGCTGCCCTGAATCTGCAGGCGGGCGGCGTCGGCTACTACCCCAAGTCTGATTTCGTGCACCTGGACACCGGCCGCGTCCGCTTCTGGTAGGCCTGCCTGCTACCAGATCGTGCCGCCAATCCATTCACCGGCGGCCGGCACAAACAGCGACATCCTGACGCGCCCGTAAATTCCGGCCTGGTAGTACGGGTCATTTTCCAGCAGCTCCCTGGCGTCGGCTTCCGTGTCGGCCACGTAAACGAACAGGCTGCCTGTGTGCTCCCCGTCTGCCGCCTTCGCCAGCGGACCCGCCACCAGCAGCCGCTCCAGGATGCCCTCGATATAGGCAAAGTGTGCATCCTTCTCCCGGCTCCGCAGGCCGGCGCTATCCACTGCAGGGTCATCTTCACAAATGGCAACGTATGGCATGTCAGGCTCCACGAATAGCTTGACCCATCTTGCCTCCAGGCTTAGCCCCGGGTGAAGGCCGCGATTGCTGTTAACAGGCTGGCGAGTATGGTAGCGTTTCCAACGATTCTGCGCGGGGTGGACGCCCTTGCAACGTCCGTGGGAGAACTGACCATGCGCCTGATCCTGATTTCCATCCTTGCCTGCCTGCTTTTCCTGCAGCCCGCCACGGCCCAGGATTCGAGTGATCCGCTGGATACACGAATCTTCAAGAACGGCTGGTGGCTCGGGGGTGGTGCCAGCTGGTCTACTATCGATGCGAATGACATTACGCTGGACGATGACGACTTCGGCTTCAACGTCGGAGTCGGCTACCAGTTCCTGAACTACTTCGGCGTTAACGCCCGCTATCGTGACCTGGGTGAGTTTTCCGACCAGATCAATCCGGGCACCGGCGACACCGATGTGAATGTCGACGGCTGGAGTGCAGGCCTGACAGCCGGTTATCCCATCACGCAGCGCATCGCGCCGGTGATCGGTCTCGGCTATTACGACTTCAAGTTCGATGGGAGCAACGGCATCTCGAGCAATGACAGCCAGGGCATTTACGTCAGCGGCGGCGTCGCCACACAAATCGGCCGCATCGTCATCCAGCCCAACCTTATCTGGTACGACGTGGATGACTATGATCTGGCGACAGTGGAATTGAACTTGTTCTGGAAATTCGAAGCCGGCAACTAACCAGCCTGCACCCGACAGCAAAAAGCGTCAATCTGCGGATTGGCGCTTTTTTTGCCTGGCAATCGGGGCCATTCGGCTTTTCTGTCTGCAGAAAAGCCGAATGGCCCCTTACTCCAACCAGAGATAGCGGCTGAGAGGCGGGCCGCGGGGGCTGTCGATCCAGCCGTTGACCCGGGGGCCAACCAGCCGCCTGCCCACGTAGTATGAAATCGGCACCACGGGGTGCGCTGCCATCAGCAGACGCTCGGCCTCCGCCAGAAGCGCCAGCCGCTCGGCCCGGTCCGTCTCTGTGTTGGACGCCGCCATCAACCGGTCAAACTCAGGATCCTTCCAACCGGGCCAGTTATTGGGGTTATCGCTGAGGAACAACTGCAACATCGCGTAGGGGTCATCGAAGGCGGCCACGTAGAACCAGCGCGCGACCCCGAAATCGCGCGTGCGCACCATGCGGTTCAGCATCCGGAATTCGACGTCCGTGATCGCGCTCCGCACGCCTACCGCCTGCCACATGGCGGCAATGGCCACCATGATCTTGCGGTTCTCCTCGTTCGTGTCGTAGGCCAGGTTCACCTGCAGCACCTTGCCGGGACCGTAGCCGGCCGCAGCCAGCAGTTCCCGCGCCTTCGCCTGCCTTTCTGCAAAGGGCAATTCCCGTTCGGGAATCTGCACGCCGTCGTATTCGCTGATCGCCGGCGTGACGAAGCCGTAGGCCGGGCGCACTCCCGTGCGCAGCAGGCGGTCCGTGATCGCGTCCCGGTCTATCGCCAGGGACAGCGCGCGTCGCACCCGGACATCGTCGAACGGTGGCTCGCGCGTATTCAACACCAGGAAATAGACACCCAGGTTCGAGGTGATGTGCAGGGCGTCCGGCATGTTCTCCCTGATCCAGTCGATTTCCGCCGGCGGGAAATTCAGCACGATGTCCAGCTCGCCGGCGCGGAAGCGCGAGAAAGATGTCGCGAGGTTCTGGGTCGGGTGCCAGAACACCTGGTCCAACCGGACGGCGCCTGCATCGAAATATCGCGGGTTCTTGTCGAGACGCAGGTAGCTTTGCGGGACACGCCCGGTGAGTACGTAAGGACCGTTACTGACCATCTTGCCAGGCCGTGTCCAGCCCCGGCCCTCTGCTTCGATGACGTGACGCGGCACGGGCGCCACGCGAAGGTTGCCCACCAGCTCCAGGAAATACGGCGTGCGCTCATCCAGCTCGAACACGACGGTGCGCGCGTCCGGCGCGCTGACGCCAAGGGCTTCCAGCGGCTTGTCTCTTGACAGCACAGCCCGGGCATTGCGAATGGGGTAGAACACGCCGACCAGGCGGGAGGCGGTCGCCGGGTCCATGAGGCGGCGGTAGGAGTACACGAAATCGTCCGCCGTGAGCTCGCGCCCGTCGGACCATTGCAAGCCTTCGCGCAGCCGGAACCTATAGGTTCTGCCGTCCTCGCTGATGCTCCAGCTCTCGGCGGACCCCGGGACCAGGGCCCCGTCCGGGCCACGATCCAGCAACCCGCTGAACAGGTCGGCAATGATCGGCGCGGCCAGGGTGCCCCCGCCCAGGGTCGGGTCCAGGGTTGGTGGCTCGGCAGTGGTACCGCGATTCAGCACCATCGGCTCCGCAGCTGCCAATGCGGCCCATGCGCAGAGCAGCGCCAGGATTCCCGGTCGCCGGAAGGCGCGCATCGTTCTCAGTCGGTGCCGGTGGCAGTTGCGGCAGAGCCGGCCCGCGCCGGCAGCAGCGGTAGCGGGTCGAGTACCCAGCCCGACGGGCGGGCGCGGCGGCCCGGGCTGGGAATTGCATAGGCGGCGCGGCGTCGCATGCGTTCGGCAGCGGCCGTGTCGATCCGCCAGCCCATGGATTCCCAGTGATTGAGCTTCTCGCGATAACGAACCACGGCGGCATCAGCAGGCAAGAGAAACTCGTGGCGGTTGGTCTCCGGCGTCAGCGGCGGATGCAGGGCCGAGAGGACCTCCGCGTCCTGCCCGGCAACAACGTCATTGCGCTCGAGAAAACGCGCGTCGTTTTCCGCCTCCAGCAGGAAGTTGCGGGTCTGCACCAGGAAGGTGCGTGTTCCACATTCGGCGACGGGTACCTTGAACGCGTGCTGGTGAATAAAGATCTCGGCAGTCGGATGAATCTTCGTGCAAATGGTGCTGGGTCCGTGATGGATCGAACCCGCTTCGATGGTCGCATCTTCGCTTCGCCCGGACGCGGACTTCATTTTCTCGTCCTTTAGCGGCGGCGCGAAGTACTGCGTCATGAAGCCGCTGGTCCACTCATCTTCCTGGACTTGCAGTTCTGGCACCCGATAATCATCGCGCGCCCCGGAGAAGCCGTGAGTGGGATGCACGAACTCATTGTGCGCCGGGTCGAGGGCGTTCTCGACCTGGCGACGGTATTCGTCCCCGGAGCGTCGGTCCTGGGTGGTCGCGCGCCAGCCGGGCTGCCCGAACTCCGGGATTTCCATCAGCGGTGGCCGGCTGTCTTCCGGCAGGTCGCCCAGGAATGCGAACACGATGCCGTAGCGCTCCTGCGTCGGATAAGCGTCAACGCGCGCCCGGGCCGGCACCCTGGCAGCGGGCCCCAGGGACGGGATTCGGCGGCAAACGCCGTCGCCGTCAAACTCCCAGCCGTGATAGGGGCACCGCAGGCAATCTCCAGCGAGCTTGCCGCTGGCCAGGGAACCGCCGCGATGAACGCAGGTGTTGCTGACGCATCGGGCCGTCCCGCTCGAGTCCCGGAACAGCGCGAAGTCCTGGCCGAGCATTCGCACCCTGACAGGCGCGTCAGCCAGCTTGTCGCTCCATTCCGCCGGGTACCAGAAGTTAATGAACATCAACTCCGCCTATTCCGCCGAATCAGCCTGCATCGCCTCGCCCCAGCCTGGGTCGAAGGGCGTAAAGGTGTCGGGGCCGACATCCAGGGACGACACGTCCATGACGAAGGTGCGAATACCGCTGAAGCCCTCGCCGGTTGCCCGCCCCCAGTTCATCTTCTCACCGTCCGGAGAAATCATCGCCAGGATGTCCAGCTTGTCGCTGAAGGTGAGCCGGCGCGGCGGGTCGCCGGCGAGATCGCCCAGGTAGATTTCCCAGTTCTCTGGCGTCTCGGCGCGGACATAGACATAGTGGCGGCCATCGGGCGCCGGGTGCGGGTGCCAGTTCATGCCGCGATCGAAGGTGTGGCGCCGCCAGTTTGAACCATCCTTGCTGATCGTGAAGATGGTCATCGGCGTCGGGTTGATCTTTCCATACTCGGACTTGCGCCAGGCCCGGAAGATGATGTGCTCGTTGTCCTGCATGAAAAACGGCGCGCCTTCCTGCCAGTCCTCCGTGCGCGTCACCTGGAACTCATTCGTGCCGTCGGCGCGCATGACCCAGATGTCCATGTTGCCGTCGATCTGGCGACCAAAGGCCAGCCAGTTGCCGTCGGGCGAAACCGAAACCTCCGCCTCGTAGTACTGGTTATCGGTCAGGCGCTTGACGTTACCGCCATCGAGGTCAGACGAATACAGCTCGGCGCCCTGCGGGTAATTATTGGAGTCCGACCAGTTGCCGATGGGCATGTCCATGTTGTCGCGGGTCGAGGTCCAGACCACCCGCTGCTGATCGGGGAAGAAATACGAGCACCCATCCTGCCCGCGGTCGTTGACCCGCCAGACTTTCTCGCCATCCGCGGTGAAGATCCAGGTCAGCGCGCCCTGGCCCGCGCGCGCAGTGGGCACGGCATCGGGGTCCCGCGTCTGGGCGATCAGGTGATAGCTGTCCGGTGCCCAGTAAGCTTCGGCAGCATCCGGGATGCCCGGGATCATTTGCGACGGGAGTTCCCGATCATCCGCCCATGCACTGGCGACGCCGGCCAGCAGGCCGGCGGCCAGGCATAAACGGCAAGTCTCCATCACCGTGCGGCGACTGGCTCCCCGGAGGCGCCCTCCGGAGGCGTGATGGCCGGCACCTCGCCCGTCCATCCGTCCGGGCCTATACCCAGGGAGGACACGTCCATCACGTAGGTGTAGAGATTCGACATGAAGCCACCATGGCTGCGCGTAAACAGCATCTTGGTGCCATCGGGCGACAGGGACGGAAAACCGTCGAAGCTTTTGTTAAAGGTCAACCGCTTCGGCTCGCCGCCCTCGAGATCACCGAGGAAGACTTCCCAGTTGTCGTCTTCGACAATGCGCACGAACACGTAGTGGCGGCCGTCCGGCGCCGGATACGGCGCCCAGTTCATGGTGTCATCGAAGGTGCGCTGGGTGCGCTCGGTGCCGTCGTGCTTCACCGTGAACACGGTCATGGGCGTCGGGCGGACAACGCCATATTCGCTGCGCTTCCATGCGCGGGTCAGAATGGTTTCATTGTCCGGCAGGTAGAAGGGTGCGCCTTCCTGCCAGTCGTCAGTGAAGGTAATCTGCTCTTCATCCGTGCCATCGGAACGCATGCGCCAAAGGTCCATCTTGCCGTCGATCTGCCGGCCGAACACGATCCACTCGCCGTTGGGCGAGATAGACACTTCCGCCTCGTACCACTCGTTGTCGGTCAGGCGCTGAATATTACTGCCGTCCAGGTCGGCGATATACAGCTCGGAACCCTGCGGGTACTCGCGTTCATCCGACCAGTTGCCGATGGGCATGTCCATGTTGTCGCGCGTAGAGGTAAAAACCACGCGCTTCATATCAGGGAAGAAATAGGAACAGGCATCCTGGCCGCGATCGCCGATACGCCATTTCTTCTCACCGTCGTCGGTAAAGATCCAGGTCAGTGCGCCACCCGATTTGCGAGCCTCGGAAGCCAGGGCGTCGGGGTCCTGAGTCTGCGCAATCACATGATAGTTGTCGGGCGCGTAGTAGGCTTCGGCAGCTTCCGGGATGTTCGGGATCTGGCGTACAGGTAGTTCGGCATCTGCCGGATACGCTTCGCCTTCTTCTGCCGGCCATGGGCTCGCCTGGGAAACCATGTCGGCATCGCCTTCCGTCGCAACCTCGGCTGCCGGTGCCATCGCGTCTTCTGCAGTGGCGGCATTTTCAGCGGACTGCTCGGGTGAACCACAACTCGCAACCAGGAACAGCGTGAACAGAACCAGCAGCGTTGTGGCAAATGTGTCGAAGCAAGATCGCATGGAGACCTCCGGTCATTAGTCAGCGGCACAGGAGAGGCCGGCGGACTTTGTTGTTACCCCTTATTGCCGTCGATGATAGCAGGGGCCCTCGGCAGCGAACCAGCAAGGCCTTTCTCCGTTCAACGGATGACGCTACTCTGCGGGCATCCGGGCCGATCAGACGCGCCCAGAACCGGGAAATTCGAGGCTAGAGCTATGATTTCAATAATATTTCTTCGTCCCGTCGTCACTCTATTGCTGGTTGCGCTCACGATCCCGCTGAACGTCGCGGCACAGGAGGGCTCGAGCGAAATCGACGGGCCGCCCGCGCTCACAACCAGTGAACTGACCTTCATGTTGCGACAGCAGGAGAAGCGCTTCGAGGACCGGTTCAAGGAGCAGGAAGAGGCGTTGGCCGCGCAGCGCAAACTGATCGACGAACAGAAGGCTGCGCTAGATACTCAGTCCGCGTCGATTGTGGCGATCCAGGCCCAGGTCAAGGACATCGGCACCGCCGCACCGGCGCAGCCGGCCGGCACCCAGGGTCAACCGCAGGAACTCGCGGCACAACGGGAGGCAATGGCCACCCAGACAGCCGCGATCCAGGCCCTGCAGGCCCAGTTCGACCAGTTCAGCAGGAAACAGCAGCAGACGCTGTCCGAAACGGACAAGCAGATCCGCGCCCGACTCGAAAGCCTCGAGGGCACGATGACCAACCTGACCGAGAAAGAGACGACGTCTACTTATGATGCGAGCGAATTTCCCGGTGCCTTCCAGGTGCCGGGTAGCAGCGCGGCCTTGCGCATCGGCGGCTTCGTGAAGGCCAATGTCGTGCAGGGCCTCGACGGCGTCGTCCAGTCGCGGGACCGCTTCATCGTGGGCACGATCCCGACGCGGGGCGTTACGACCAGCGACCAGGAAGCCACCCTGACAGCCAGCCAGTCACGCGTGAACTTCGAGTATCGACAGGACACCGAGCTCGGTCAGCTGCGGGCGTTCATCGAGGGCGACTTCGCGGGCTCTGGGGACACCTACCGGCTGCGGCATGCCTTCGGCCAGTTCCGGGACATCCTGGCCGGGAAATACTGGACCAACTTCATGGACGCGTCATCCGTACCGGAGGAGATCGATTTCGAAGGCGTGAACGGCCGGGTCACCGTCCGGCAACCGCAGATTCGCTACTTCCCGGAACTCGGCAAGGGCTGGAACCTGATACTGACGGTCGAGGATACTAGTGCCGAGATCACTGACGGCACCGGCATCAGCGTGGTGCCCGACTTCGTGGCCAGCATCCGCCGCACGGTCCGCGACCGGTGGAACGTGAAGGTCTCGACCGTGCTGCGCTCGCTGGAAGCCCGCTGGGATGTCGACGACACGGTGAAGGACGACGAGATCGGCTGGGGTCTCAGTCTCAGCGGTAGCCGGACGGTCGGCTGGTGGGACCCGCGTGACAACTTCATCGTGCAACTGAACTACGGCGAGGGCATCGGGCGCTACATCAACGACCTGAATACCGTCGACGGCCAGGACGCTGTCTTCGACGACAATGGCAATCTGAAGCTGCTGCCAGCCTTCGGGGGCTTCGTGTCCTTCCAGAAATTCTGGAACGACAAGCTACGGTCGACGGCGATCTTCAGCGTGGTTGACATCGATAACTATGACTTCCAGCCCGGCGACGCCTATAGCCGCACCTGGCGCTTCTCCAGCAACCTCATCTGGTCGCCGGTACCGACCATCGACATCGGCGGCGAACTGATGTTCGGCGGCCGGGAAGACCGGGATGGCGGCGAGGGTGATGCGTCGCAGCTCCAGATCGCCGCCAAGTATCGCTTCTGAGTGCCCGTCGTGCCGACCAATGACCGGACGCACACACTGGCTTTCGCACCGTAGCGGGGCAGCAGTGTATAAATGACAGACGACAACAAGACGGACAACGCGAGATGCGCACCCTGATTCTGCTAACCGTGGCATCGCTCGTGCTGTGGGGCAGTAACGCCCTTGCACAGACCTGCAATGGTCAGCCGGCCACGATCATCGGCACGGAGGACGACGACGACATCCCCGGCACACCCGGCGACGACATCATCGTTGGCCTGGGGGGCAACGACCGGATCACCGGCCTTGCGGGCAACGACCTGATCTGCGGCGGTGACGGCGACGATGACCTCATCGGCGGGGATGGCGATGATCAGCTGTTCGGCGACGTGGGGAACGACGTGCTGGAAGGCGACATCGGTGTCGACGCCTGCGACGGCGGCACGGGCGTCGACTCTGCCGACGAGCCCTGCGAAACGGTGGTCAATACCGACACGATGGTCTTCCCGGTCACGCTGCTCGCCGACGACGGTTTTCCACTCCCCGGCGCCCTGTACGTGCCCACTGGCGACGCGCTGATCAACGGGCAGCGCCGGCAGGTTGCAATGATTGTGAGCCACGGCGCGATGGGATCTTTCAGTTTCAGCGTGCCGAAAATTATCGGTCTGCAGGCAGCGCCGCTGGGCTTCACTGTTCTGGCCCTGGACCGCCGCGATGCCGGCCCGGATGCGGGCGGCGGCGCTATCCTGTTTGAAGACGCCACCCTGGACATCGGTGTGGGCATCGACCTGCTGGCGGCACTGGGCTATGACGCAGTTTATGTGGCCGGGCACAGCCAGGGCACCCAGAACGCGTCCATTTATCCGTCTTTTTCCATGGACCCGCGAGTCGTTGCTGTGGGTCTGTACGGCACGGTCGACGACGGCAGGTCCGTCGCCCAGAACTTGCTGTTCAATGAATTTGCCGCACCTGTGCCCTACTCCGACTATGTGGTTCTCGCCGAGGACCTGGTTGCGGCGGGCGAAGGCGACATCGTGCGACCGTGGGACACACTTTTCGGTCAGCCGGTGTTCCGCTCGCCGAACAACTGGCTGAGTTTCTGGGGCCCGGACAGCCTGTCGGTGCCGGTACGCGAGATCAAGAAGCTATTGGTACCCGCGTTGCTGCTGCGGGCGGATGGCGATGAATTCACGCCGGATGCGATGTCGCAGAACGTGCGGGACTCGGCACTGGAGGACGGCGTTGATGCCATCTACACGATACTGCCCTACCCGTTCCCGCTGACCGCCAACGGCGGTAACGCCCACGGCTTTGCGGGCGTCGAACGGGAAACTATTGCGACAACCCTGGACTGGCTCGAGGACCGCGTACCCGAGGCAACCGAGACAAAACCGGATATACGCATGCCGATGGACGACGGCACCGGCAATAATTTCAGGCCCTTAGCCTACGAAAACAGCTCCAGCCGGTTCCTAGGCGCCGACGTATCCGACCTGTTGCTGGACGGCTCCCGCAGTCGCGACATCGATGGCCAGATCGTGAGTTACCTCTGGACCCAGGTAGGCGGCCCGGCCGTCGTGCTGGACGATCCCACCAGCGCCCGGCCGCTGCTGCGACTTGCTGACGGGCCGCCGGTCGCTGCCGCCAGTGTGGCGCCTGTGGCCCGGCTCGCCAGCCTTGCCGCTGAGCCGCCCAATGAATCAGCAAGCCCGCCGCCGATACTCCGGAGTAATGGCCCTGCGGAGCAGGTGTTGCTGCAGCTCACGGTCACGGATGATGACGGCGCGACGGACACAATAACCCTG
>Ga0265306_10001749_pt1 | contig 10568 bp, 5 predicted proteins | sample Helome_3_FD_192493 | JGI IMG/M metagenome (GOLD analysis project Ga0265306, IMG submission 192493) | Marine sediment microbial communities from subtidal zone of North Sea - Hel_20160420 (Illumina Assembly) | ecosystem: Environmental > Aquatic > Marine > Subtidal zone > Sediment ...
TGGCAGGAGCCATGAGTGATATGTTCGGCAGAAAGAAGATATTAATTATTGTAGCAGCGCTTTTTACTATCTCTGCTTCATGGTCCGCATTAGCAACCGGTTATACAGAGTTTATTATTGCCCGGATTATTGGAGGTATTGGAATTGGGGGAGCAATCTTAATAGCCCCAATTTACATCGCAGAAATTGCACCTCCTAAACTAAGGGGTAGTCTTGTATCATTCAATCAATTGAATATAGTAATCGGGATTTCCGTTGCTTATTTTTCCAATTACTTTCTTGTAAATATGGAGGGAGAAAGCTGGCGCTATATGCTGGGTGTTGAAGCCATTCCTGCAGCTATTTATTTTTTAGCACTTTTTACGGTGCCAAGAAGTCCAAGATGGTTGATCAGGAAATTGAATAAAGTTAAACTCGCAAGAAAGATTCTGGCTAAGATAGGCGGTGAAGAGTACGCTGAAGTTACCATAGCAGAGATTCAGCGTGGAATGTCATCTTCAGAAGAAAAAGGAACCCTTGCAGATTTGTTTAAATACAGAAATCGCACTATCATGATAATTGCTATTGGGATAGCATTTTTTCAACAGATTACAGGGATAAATGCAGTCTTTTATTATGCCCCCACGATATTTGAACAAGCAGGCGGGAGCACGGACTCCTCATTTTTGCAGGCTATTGTTGTAGGGCTTACCAACCTCGTGTTTACATTGGTGGCTATATGGTTAATTGATAAGTTAGGCCGGAAACCTCTTTTACTGATAGGAACTACCTTTATGACTATTGCACTTTTGATGGCCGCTTTCGCGTTTAACAATGCAACTTATGATTTTAATGAGAAGACCCTGTCCAAAATAAGCAACAATGAAATTAGAACTGCATTGACAGATTTCAAAGGCAGGTCGTACGAGAGTCAGACCGCACTTTTTGAGGAAGTAGAGCCTGCAATGAATCAGGAATTGTTCCTAAAGTTTAAACGAAATGAAATAACTAATTTTATACAAATCAATGCTACTTTGGTATTGATTGCCATCCTGCTGTATGTTGCTGCATTTGCCATTTCTCTGGGACCGGTTATGTGGACACTGATTTCCGAGATCTTCCCGAGCAAGATAAAAGGAATTGCAATTTCTGTGGTAGGCTTCTTTAACTCATTGGTAAGTTTTTCTGTTACTCAGGTATTTCCCTGGGAATTATCTAATCTGGGACCTACAGTTACTTTCGCCATATACGCTTTATTGTCCTTCTGCGCCATATTCTTTGTATCTAAATTCGTTATCGAGACTAAAGGACGAACCCTGGAAGAAGTTCAGGAGATTTTAGTTAGAAAATAGATTAATAAATGAGACAAATTTTATTTTTAATTTGTTTTTGTACTTACTTTTCATGCAAGGTTAGTACTGAGAATAAGGATGTTGAAAATAGAACAGGGATCAAAGAAGGTCCGTCCAAGGTGGAAATTGTGTATAAAGAATACAAATATGGGTTATTAGTTGATAAAGAACCTTTTGATATTAATGGGGCCTACAGATTATTTGTTTATGCCAATGAGGGAAATAATCATTCAGCAACTGCAAATATTCCATTTATGGTCAACTGAATAATTCAAAGAGGATATTAGAAAAATCAATTTTGAAGTAAGAATTTTAATTAGAAAAGTATTTAAGCTAAGAACATTAAAATTATCAATAAATGAATCAACAAGCAATATACTTAGGAGCTACAAAAGCTCATTTTGAAAAACCTGAGATAATAGGAGAATCGGTTCGTCTGCAAAATGAAAATTTTTATAAAATTTCAAACAGCGATGGCATGAGACCATTTTTCATGAGTATTGTCAGCGATTCAAACCATTGGATGTTTATATCGAGCAACGGCGGATTAACAGCAGGAAGAAAAAACAGTGAATCATCTTTGTTCCCTTATTATACGGATGATAAGATTACTGAATCAGCAGATATTACGGGAAGTAAAACCATACTTCAAATACATGCTGATGGTAAAACACATTTATGGGAACCTTTTTCCGATAGATATTCCGGAATATATAAGACGCAAAGAAATCTGTATAAAAACATTTATGGGAACAAGATTGTTTTCGAGGAAATCAATCAAGATCTAGGCCTTACTTTTAGGTACGAATGGTGCTCGAGCGATGAATACGGATTCGTAAAAAAATCTACTTTGGTCAACGATACCGATAATGCGATACAAGTAACGGTATTGGACGGTATTCAAAATATCATACCTTATGGAGTATCATCCGACTTGCAGAATAGACAAAGTAACCTGGTCGATGCCTACAAAAAAAATGAGCTTGAAGCAGAAGTTGGCATTGGCATATTTGCACTGAGTGCGATAATTGTTGATAAAGCGGAACCCAGTGAAGCCTTAAAAGCAACAATTGCCTGGTCTACCGGGGTTGAAAATGCAAAATATTTGGTGTCTTCCTTACAACTTGATACGTTCAGAAGAGGAAAAGAAATTGAACAGGAAATTGACATAAAAGCTGAAAAAGGAGCTTATTTTGTTTGCTCAGATATAGCTTTAGAACCTAATTCGTATAAAACTTGGATGATAGTTGCCAATGTCAACCAATCAATGGTTAACATCAGTGAAATTTCTGAATTGATTAAAAAGAAAACAAACGTTATGGATATAATTCAGGAAGATATTGAATTAGGGTCCAAACATTTATTGGAGTTGAATGGAGCTTCAGATGGTATGCAATTGACGGCGGATACATTGAGAAATACCAGGCATTTTTCAAATACGCTGTTCAACATCATGCGTGGCGGTATTTTTGATGATGGTTATCAAATTGAAAAATGGGATTTTGTAAAATATATTGAAAACGCCAACAAAAAAGTATTTAAGAAAAAGGAAGACCTCTTAAAAAATCTTCCTGAAGTATTTACACTTAGTCATTTGAAATCATTGGCTGAAAAAGATGAGGATAAAAACTTTAAAAGAATTGCTATTGAATACATGCCACTTAAATTTAGTAGAAGACATGGTGACCCAAGTAGACCCTGGAACAGATTTTCAATTAACACAACTAATGAATTAGACGGGTCTAAAATATTAGACTATGAAGGTAATTGGAGAGATATTTTTCAAAACTGGGAAGCTTTAGCACACTCGTACCCGGAGTTTATCGAAAGTATGATCCATAAGTTTTTAAATGCCACCACTTTTGATGGCTACAACCCTTACCGTGTAACCAAAGATGGATTTGATTGGGAAATTATAGAGCCGGATGATCCATGGTCATATATTGGGTATTGGGGAGATCATCAAATTATCTATCTATTAAAGTTTTTAGAGTTTATTGAACACTATTACCCTAATAAATTAGCAACGTACTTTAAACAAAATATTTTTGTATATGCCAATGTACCTTACAAAATAAAAAGCTATTCAGATATCTTAATCAACCCTAAGGATACTATTGAATTTGATCATGAATCAGATGAAAGGATTGCTCAAAAAAGAACTGAATTAGGTGCTGATGGTGCCTTACTTAGAGATGAAAATTATTTTATCTATAAGGTTAATCTTGTTGAAAAATTATTGGTAACGGTTCTGGCCAAAGTATCGAACTTTATTCCAGAAGGTGGAATCTGGATGAATACACAAAGACCAGAATGGAATGACGCCAACAATGCCTTGGTAGGAAACGGCGTATCGATGGTGACTTTGTATTATTTACGACGATTTTTAAATTTCTTTGAAGGAGTAGTTAAAAATATGTCAGATGAAGACAACGAAGTTTCTAAAGAATTAGCCGAATTTTTTAATAAAGTACTCGCTACTTTAAACAAAAATGAAAAGATCCTTTCAGGGAAAGTTTCTGATAAAGATAGAAAGACAGTATTAGACGGACTTGGAAATGCAGGTAGTTATTATAGAACAGGCATTTATGTGAATGGTTTTTCAAGCGATAAAGATACCATTACAAAAAATGATTTGATACGCTTTTTAAAAATCTCCAAAAAGTATTTAGATCATTCGATAGATGCCAATAAAAGGGACGACAACTTATTCCATGCATACAACATAATGACGATTGAGAATAATTCTGAAATTTCTATCTCCTACTTACCAGAAATGTTAGAGGGTCAGGTAGCCGTTTTAAGTTCCGGATATATCTCTGGAGAAGCATCATTAGAGTTGTTGGATGCTTTAAAAAGTAGTGCCTTGTTTAGACCAGATCAATACAGTTATATATTGTATCCGGACAAAGAATTACCAAGATTTGATGTAAAAAACAATATCCCTTCCAAAAAAGTCGAAGCATCAGCCTTATTAAAGCAACTTTTAAAAAACGGAAACAACCAGATTGTTGTAAAGGACGTACAAGGAAACTACCATTTTAATGGGGCATTTAACAATGCAAAAAGCTTAAAAGAAGCGTTGTCACAGCTTCCGGGAGAACAATATGGAGCATTGGTTGAAGAAGATAAAGACTTGCTATTGGAAACTTTCGAAGAGATATTCGATCATAAATCCTTTACAGGACGCTCAGGCACCTTCTTTGGTTATGAAGGTTTAGGATCAATCTATTGGCACATGGTTTCTAAATTGTTATTAAGCGTTCAAGAAACATGTTTGTCAGCTATAGAAAATAAAGAAAATGAAGTAATTATAGGAAAGTTATTAGACCATTATTACGAAATTAATGAAGGCATAGGAGTTCACAAATCTCCAGAATTATATGGTGCTTTCACAACAGACCCTTATTCCCATACGCCGGCAACTAAAGGAGCTCAACAACCAGGTATGACAGGCCAGGTAAAAGAAGATATTTTAAGCCGATTTGGGGAATTAGGAGTATTCGTGACAGACGGAAAACTATCCTTTAATCCACGTTTGTTGAGAAAAGAAGAATTCTTAAATAAGGCAAAGAAATTCACCTTTACTGATATCAACAAGGAAATAAAAGAAATTGAACTGGAGAAAGGATCACTTTGTTTTACCTATTGTCAAATACCAATAGTCTACAAGTTATCGGAAAAGGAAAATTTGAAAGTTGTCTTTAGTGAGGATTCCATCCTGGAATATGATGAGTTAAATCTTGATTCGGCAACAAGCAAAAAAGTTTTTGAAAGAACTGGAGAAATCAATAGAATAATAGTTTCCATCAAGAAATAAACATAGAGATATGAAAAAACATATGAAAACAACTATCTATGTGCTATTAGTGATCTTAGTTTTTTCTTGCAAAAACAATACTAAAAAAGAGATTAATACTAATTCTGTGAAAGAAGTTTCAAGTTTAAACGCAAAGGATATTCTAGGTAACCCAGATTTTCTAGCAATGTCATATGGGGGTTATAGACATCATGATCATGATATAGAACCAGCAATTGATGAGCTCAAGGAAGATATGAAACTATTAGCTGCAATCGGTGTTAAAATTGTACGTACCTATAAAGTTCATTTGCCACAAGCTTTAAACTTATTAAAAGCTATTAGTGAATTAAAAAAAGAAGATCCCAGCTTTGAAATGTATGTGATGTTGGGTGCATGGATTGATTGTAAAAATGCATGGACAGCTATGCCACCCGATCACGAACAAGAAAGTGAAGCTAATGCTACACAAATTTTAGTTGCGGCATATTTGGCAAATCAATATCCCGATATTGTAAAAATAATTGCGGTGGGTAACGAGGCCATGGTGAAATGGGCAGAAACTTATTATGTACAACCCGGTGTGATATTGAAATGGGTTACTCATCTACAAAATTTAAAAAAAGAAGGTAATCTCCCTAAAGATTTATGGATAACGAGTTCTGATGATTTTTCATCATGGGGTGGACTTGGCACTGAATATCATACCGAAGATCTTGAAAAATTATATCATGCCGTAGATTATGTCTCTATGCATACCTATCCTTATCATAATACACATTATAACCCTGAATTTTGGGGAGTTCCCGAAGAAGAAGAAAACCTATCCGATATTGAAAAGATAGATGCAGCCATGCTCAGGGCCAAAAAGTTTGCAATGTCTCAATACGACAGTGTTTCAGGCTATATGAAAAGCATAGGTATTGACAAACCAATTCATATTGGCGAAACAGGTTGGGCATCTACCTCTAATGGACATTACGGGCCTAAAGGATCCAGGGCTACCGATGAATATAAGCAAGCGCTGTATTACAAACACATGCGCGAATGGACCAATGCAGAGGGAATTTCATGTTTTTATTTTGAAGGTTTTGATGAACAATGGAAAGATGCTAAAAATGCAAAAGGTTCAGAGAATCATTTCGGACTTATAAATTTAAAAAGTCAGGCGAAATATCCAATTTGGAATTTGGTAGATGATGGCACGTTTGAAGGGTTGACACGAGATGGAAAACCAATTACAAAATCATTCAATGGGGATAAAGATGCGCTGATGCAAGATGTATTGGTGCCGCCATTGGCCAGTGAAACAAAAGCTCCTGAATAGCTTCAACCCAATTGGAGAGGATAATATTGAAAAAAAAGCTTTCAATTAAAAAAGTCTGAAATGATTAAAAGAATACAATTAAAATATTTAAGTGGCATATTAATGCTTTTAGCTGGCATTCTCGTTGCATGCGCAGGTAATTCTAAAATTGATATTGTTACTATTTCAGGACGCCAGATATTGGTAAATGAAGCACCTTATACAATTAAAGGCATATGTTATCATCCGGTACCTAAAGGTGGTGAAAACAGAGACTTTAGCAATTTAACTCAAGATTTGTCTTTAATGGTAGAAGCGGGTATAAACACAATTCGGGTTTATGAACCAATTACTGATAAATCTGTACTTGATCAAATTCAGGCTGCTGGTCTCAAAGTAATTATAGGTTTTGGATATGATCAGGGAGGAATCAACGACATACACTCGGGAACGTTTATCGATTATGTCAACACTTATAAAAATCATGATGCCATATTGCTTTGGGAACTGGGAAACGAATATAACTACCATCCGGAATGGTTTTATGACGATATAAAAAACTGGTATAATGCAATGAATAAAGCAGCTCAGCTTATACATGAAAACGACCCTTCACATCCGGTTACAACTGCTCATGGCGAATTACCTGATTCATTAGCCCTCTCATTATCTGAAAACATTGATGTTTGGGGAATGAATGTGTATCGTTATGATGATCCTACAACTATTTTTTCAGAATGGAGTGCAATTAGTTCTAAGCCAATGTATTTATCCGAAGCTGGAGGAGACAGTTATATGACGATTACAAAAGATGGCTACGATCAAGGTATTAACGAAAAAGCACAGGCAGATGCCAATAAGAAAATTTTAAATTCTGTCTTTAGTGCAAATGATATTTGTTCCGGTGTGGCCATGTTCTCATTTACTGATGGATGGTGGAAAGCAGGAAATCCTGAAACACAAGATCCGGGGGGATGGGCTCCAAACAGTACTGGTGTTCCGTATGATGGCACCCCAAATGAGGAATTTTGGGGAATAGTGGATATTGATAGAAATAAAAAAGAAACATTTAGTGTGGTAAAAAATATATATACAAGTTTATCTAATAATAAATAATAGCAAACAGTTATCAATGATGCACTTTAAAGTCTTAAAATATAAAAAAGTTAGTTTTTACTTTATAAACCTTCTCCTCATTTTTATGTTAAGCTGTAATGAAAAAAAAGAACAGTTATCAGTTGAAGTATATGAAACTTCAGCTTCAGGAAATAAATTGACACGCATTACTGAATTCCCTGAAGGGAAGAATGCAGTACAAATAAAAGTGTTCCCGGAAGAAAAATTTCAAACCATTACTGGTTTTGGAGGAGCATTTACAGAGTCTTCAGCATATTTATTAAACAAATTGAGCAAAGAAAATCGCAAAAAAATAATTGATGCCTATTTCAGTGAAGATGGCGCCAACTATTCGTTAACACGTACCCACATGAATTCTTGCGACTTTTCACTAAGCAATTATTCTTATACGCCAGTTGAAGGAGATAAACAGTTAGAGCATTTTACTATCAAGGAAGACCAAGACGATTTAATTCCGATGATCAAGGAAGCCATGGCAGCTTCCAAGGACGGATTCAAAATCTTTGGCTCTCCTTGGACTGCAGCGCCCTGGATGAAAGACAATAACAATTGGGTTGGAGGTAAATTACTTCCGGAATATTACGATACTTGGGCATTGTTTTTCTCAAAATATGTAGACGCTTATAAAGCAGAAGGAATTGATATTTGGGGATTCACAGTGGAAAATGAACCTCTGGGAAATGGTAACAATTGGGAAAGTATGCATTTTACTGCTGAAGAAATGAATGATTTTGTAATGAATCATTTAGGACCTAAACTGGAAGCAGATGGTAAAGGTGATCTCAAAATATTAGGTTACGACCAAAATAGAGATCATTTAAAAGACTGGGTAGATGAAATGTATAAAAATGAAGAAACTTCAAAATATTTTGATGGAACAGCGATTCATTGGTATGCTAGTACGTACGATTGGATGCCTGAAACTTTGCAATATGCTCACAACAAAGCACCAAATAAGCTCTTGATACAAGCAGAAGCATGTGTAGATGCAGAAATTCCGGTATGGCAAGATGATAAGTGGTATTTTGAAAAAGAAGCAACCGATTGGGGTTGGGACTGGGCTCCAGAAAAAGACAAACATTTACATCCTAAATATGCAGCAGTAAATCGTTACGCAAGAGATATTATTGGTTGCTTGAACAATTGGGTCGATGGTTGGGTAGATTGGAACATGGTTCTGGATACAAAAGGAGGCCCAAATTGGTTTAAAAATTGGTGTATTGCACCTGTTATCGTCGATCCTGAAAAAGATGAGGTGTATTTTACGCCTATCTATTATACACTTGCTCATTTTAGTAAGTATATACGACCGGGAGCTGTAAGGATTGGAATTGAAAGTTCAGATGAGACGCTAATGGTTACAGCAGCCAGGAATCCGAATGGTTCAATCGCTGTTATAGTTTTTAATGAAGGGGATCAAGTTAAAAATATAAACATGTCCTTAGATGGAAAAGATATCGATATACAAATAAGTGCACATGCATTACAAACGGTGATAGTACCAAACATGAAAGAATAAAGTATAAAAACTACTAACTAAACCTAAATAATATGTCAAACATTAAAACTGCCGCAAGAGACAAAGTCCCTATTGGGCAAAAAGCCGCTTTTGGAGCAGGTCATTTTATATTAAACATTTTACCTGGAACACTAGGTGTTTTTATTCAATTCTTCTTACTGACGGCTTGGGGTGTTGATCCCTTATGGGCCGGACTTTTAGGAGGTTTGCCAAGAATATTCGACGCTATAACCGACCCTATAATGGGTTTCATTTCTGATAATACGAAATCTAGATGGGGACGAAGAAGACCCTACATTTTTATAGGGGCAATAATAAGTGGAATACTATTCTTTTTGATGTGGCAGCTTGATGACAATGCCTCACAATCATATATCATTTGGCATGTAATGGTTGTTCAAATTCTATTCCTTATTGGTAATACAATGTTTGCAACACCCTTGGTGGGTCTTGGCTATGAAATGACATCTGATTATAATGAAAGAACGAGATTAATGAGTTTTGCAAACAGCATGGGACAAATCGCCTGGATGATTGTGCCTTGGCTGTATGTAATTATTCCAGACTCAAATACCTTTAATACCCAAACAGAAGGAGTCCGGACTATGGCCCTTATTGTAGGCGCAATGTGTGTGGTTTTTGGAATTCTACCAGCATTATTTTGCAAGGGTATTGATTCTTCACATATGGAGAACAGAAAGAAAATTAATTTTAAAACACTTGCTTCCAATATGAAAGAATTGTTTGTTGGAATTGTTCAAGTTTCTAAAAACAAACCTTTTATGAAGTTATGTGGAGCTACGTTTTTAGTTTTTAACGGGTTTCAGCTTGTAGCAGCATTTGGCGTTTTCATTATTGTATTTTATATGTATAGTGGTAGTTATGAACTAGCGGGTACCTGGCCAGCTTGGTTTAATACAATTAATGCAATGATTACTGCATTTTTAGTCATACCCATTATTTCAAAAATGGCAGGTAAATGGGGAAAGAGAAAAGCCTTTATAATTTCCACGGCCTTATCAATTGCTGGCTACCTCTTAAAATGGTGGGGTTTTGATAAAGAACTAAATAGTAAATTTAATGAAACTGGGTTAGGGAAAGGATTAAATTCAGCCATTGGCTCTATCTTCGAATCTTTAAACCCGATATTGGATAATATTGGAATGTCCTGGTTTACCATAGATCCGGGGAGTGAAATTCCATGGCTTATATTTGTGCCGATTCCTTTATTTGCTTTTGGAATGGGTGGATTATTTACTTTGATGATGTCTATGACAGCCGATGTGTGTGATTTAGATGAATTGGAAAATGGTATGCCACGTAAAGAAGGCACTTTTGGAGCCATTTATTGGTGGATGGTTAAATTAGGTCAGGCTATCGCACTTGTTTTAGGAGGATTAATTTTAAAGATCGTAGGATTTGATCCAAATATTACTGAGCAATCTCTAGAAACTATGAATAACCTTAGAATCGCGG
>Ga0265306_10001750_pt1 | contig 10565 bp, 12 predicted proteins | sample Helome_3_FD_192493 | JGI IMG/M metagenome (GOLD analysis project Ga0265306, IMG submission 192493) | Marine sediment microbial communities from subtidal zone of North Sea - Hel_20160420 (Illumina Assembly) | ecosystem: Environmental > Aquatic > Marine > Subtidal zone > Sediment ...
GGAAACATCACTGCGAGTGGCTTGCTCGGCCGTTGCTTGCGCCAGCGCAACTCATCCACGGACGCATAATCGCGCGCGTCGCACATCAGGTGGTAACCACCGATTCCCTTCACAGCGATGATGCGACCATCGCAAAGTTTGTCCAACGCTGCTTGCAGCGCGTCTTCAGCAACCACTGTCGACGCATTTTCTTTGTCAAAGAAACTCAGTTGCGGACCACACGCCGGGCAGGCGACGGGTTCGGCATGGAAGCGTCGATTCGCCGGATCGAGGTATTCTTGTTCGCAGTCATCACAAAGTGGAAAGTCGGCCATGCTCGTGTTCGGGCGATCATAGGGCAGTGCCTCGATGAGCGTGTAGCGTGGCCCGCATTGTGTGCAGTTGATAAACGGGTAGTGATAGCGCCGATCAGCTGGGTCATACAACTCCTCGCGGCAATCGTCACACATGAAAAAGTCCTGCGGGACAAAGATGCTGGCATCAGCGTCGGCAGAACTCTCGGAGATCTCGAAGTCGTCGAATTTCTCGAAGTCAGAAACTTCGGTTGCATCGATACTCGGCTGGGACAACGGTGGTGACTTGTCGATAAGGTCGTGCTCGAACAGCGCAAGCGTGCTTGCCGGGCCGGAGGCAACAACTTCGACCTCGCCCAACTGGTTCTGTACGTGGCCTGTCAGCCCATGCATTCGCGCGAGGCGGTAAACAAATGGCCGAAAACCCACACCCTGCACATGCCCCGACAAAATGAAGCGCTGCGTGCACTGCTTGCTCGAAACAACATGGCGCGCGAGCTCAGCCAACGGACTGCTTCCTGCCATCCCACTCGTTGTCGCGATAGCCCGACGCCCACCAGATGCGGCAGGCACCCTCATCGGACACCATGCACGGGCCGATCGGTTTGCGCGGCGTGCAGGCAGCGCCGTAGAGACGGCATTGGTTTGGATAGATCTTGCCAAGTACCACCCTCGCGCAGTCACAACCCGGCGGCATTTCGCCTACTCTCTTGCGAGACTCGTCTGCGTAGGACTGGAATTGCTCACGTGAATCATGTTGTGCAAATTTGTCGCGAAGCACGAATCCCGACTTCGGGATGACACCGACGCCCCGCCAGTTGGCGTCGCTCACTTTCATGACTTCATTAAGCTGGCGCCGCGCCTCAGTATTGCCTCCGGGTCGCACGACCTCGGGGTAACAATTGTCGAGAAACCGACGGTCGTCCTTTAGTTGACGCAATACCGAGTACATTGCGGCCAACAAGGTGTCAGGCCGAAAGCCGGCAACCGCAGCGGGAATGTTGTGCTTGTCGACAACGAACTCCCACTCCTCAGGACCCATGACAGTCGAGACATGGCCCGGCGCAATCAGTGCGTCAAAGCCTGGTGTCTCAGACTCCAGCAGCATGGCGACCGCCGGCCAGGTGAGTCGTCCCGACAGCAGAACCAACAGATTGTCAGGCACTCCTTCGGCCAGCATCGCTGCAACAGGTGCAGTGGTCGTTTCAAAGCCGGCGGCGAAAAACACGACTTGCTTGTCCGGGTTCTCTTTTGCGATCTTCACAACTTCGCTCGGCGACGCGACGGGCCGGATGTCGCCGCCCGCGGCCTTGGCCTGCTCGAGAGATCGCGGTTCGCGCTTCGGCGCGTTAACGGGCACGCGAAGCATGTCGCCGAACGCCACCAGAACGATGTCTTCGTTCAGCGCGAGTTGAATTGCCTCGTATACATCCTCTTCAGGACAGATGCAGACCGGACAGCCGGGTCCCGGAACGAGTTCGATATTCCTGGGAATTGCGGTGCGCAGTCCGGCGAGCGAGATCGAGCGTTCATGCCCGCCGCACACATTCATGATTCGAACACGCCGGTCGACACCGAGATCCCGCAGCGCCTGCAGCCATTGTTCGGCCGAGCGGCTCATGTGCGGGTGCCGGCCTCGCTCCGGATCCAGTCCAGCCAGGCATCCATACCCGCGCCTGTCTTCGCTGACAGGTTGTACAAGGGTGCCGGATTCGCGATCTGACGAACATATCCTTCCGCCGCTACCGGATCGAAGTCGTCGAGTACTTCGAGCAGGTCAGATTTCGTGATCAGCACGAGATCCGCGGCCCGGAACATGACCGGGTACTTGGCCGGCTTATCGTCGCCCTCGGGCGTGGACAACAGTGCGACGTTAATGTGTTGGCCCAGGTCAAAGCTGGCCGGACAAACAAGATTGCCTACGTTCTCGATGAACACGACATCCACATCATCCAGATCCAGTTCGTGCAGCGCGTGATGCACCATGTGTGCATCGAGGTGGCAGGCGCTGCCCGTGCTGATCTGGATAGCAGGCACACCTTTTTTACGAATCCGCTTGGCGTCGTTCTCGGTCTCAAGGTCACCCTCGACAACCGCGATCCTCAGATCGGAGCCGAGTGCCTCAATGGTCGCCTCGAGCAGCGATGTCTTGCCCGCTCCCGGTGACGACATCAAATTGATGGCGAGTACGTTGTGGCGACTGAAATGCTCGCGGTTGTGTAAAGCTTCGTGATCGTTCGCAGCGAGCAAACCTTGCAGGACTTCCACGGCGTGATGGTCCGCCGCCGGGGTTACATTGCATCCGCAGGTATCACACATTGATCTCTCCAAGAACAACTCGTTGCAACAACAGCTCGTCTCCGCTGATCAGCGTCGTGCGCCAGTCACCGCACTCCTTGCAGACCAGACGATTCAATTTCACCTCCGACTCGGCCCCACATTCTTCGCAATGCACGCGAATCGGAGTGGTATCGAGGTGCAAGGTCGCAGCATTCGCAACAGTACCCGCCGCAGCTATCGGGAATGCGTTCTGCAGCAGCGGGGCCTCGACACCGGACAAGGGCCCGACGCTGACGTAGATATCAGAGACTACCGACGCCTTGTTGTCCTGGGCGACGTCTGAGACCTGGCCGATCAAGGCCTGACATACGGCGAGCTCATGCATTGGCCTCAAGTACCTCGTCGAACAGCTGCCACGAATCCGCCGCTTCTTCGGCCGATACTTTCTGTATGGCATAACCGACGTGCACGAGAACATGATCGCCCAGTGCGAGCTCTTCACCCTGCAACAGGAACAGGCTGACTTCGCGTTCGATCCCACGTGCTACACAGCGACATTGAAAGCCGTCGATCGAATCAATCTGCATGGGTACGGCGAGGCACATGGTCAAGCCTCCAGTGTTGAGATCCGGTTACGGTCGGAAATCTCTTCTTCCCAAAGAATAGACGCCGCCCCCACCGAACAGCACTACGTAATTACGCCTAGTTTCGTGCGATTGGCGGTTACGCGAATTGCTGTACGTAATTTCGCTTATTCAGATGTTTATTTGGTAAGCCTAATCTGCATAGTCGGGGGGAGCCCTGCGTTACGGCGACGACTATCGCTGCATCCGGGGCCCAAGAGGGAAGTATGCCGACCAAGAGCAGACGGGTTAGTCCATGACCAGTACCCTCATACTGGGCGTTGGCAACATTTTGCTCGCTGACGAAGGCGCAGGCGTTCATGCCATGCGCTACCTCCAGGATCACTACGACCTTCCCGACACAACCTACCTCGATGCCGGCACGCTGAGTTTCACCCTTGCAGCAGACATCGCCGAAGCGGATCACATGATCGTCTTTGATGCCGCCCAGATCGGCGCCGAGCCCGGCGGAATTCAGGTCTTCCAGGATGAAGAAGTCGACGAGTTCCTGAAATCTGGCAAGGGCAGCGTGCACGAGGTCGGTTTTGCCGACCTGATGGACATCGCACGACTCGAAGAGTGCCTGCCCACGCGCTACGCATTGATAGGCATCCAGCCTGAAACCCTGGGCTGGGGCGAAGCACCGAGCGAAACCGTACGCAGGTCATTACCGCGAGCAGCAGCGAACGCCGCCGCACTCGTACATAAGTGGAAACAACCAATGTATCCGAAGGCGGTGAGCCAATGAGTTCTCTAGACACCATTCCAGTTACTACAGAAGTGGCGACCGGTAACGTCGAGCCGCTTCTGCACGAAATTCGCCACGCACTGAAACGCCTCGCCGAGGGTAAGGAAGGCACGGTCATTGACCTGAAACGCCTGCCGCTTGCCCCGGGCGAAGAAGAGCGAATTGCGGCAACACTTGGTACCGGTGAAGTTCGCGCCGACGTCGACGCGCTCGGTCCAACCCTGATCCAGGAAACCTCATACCCCGGCGTATGGCTCATCACGCACAAGAATGCGGATGAAGTCGTCGTGGCCCGTTTTATCGAGGTTACCTACATACCCGAACTGCTGAGATCCCAACAAGCCGATATCGATGCCGGTATCAACAGGCTGGAAAACGAGCTCAAGAATTAGGAGGCAAGACGATGCGTAAAGACCAAAACCTGGGCGAATACCTGCGGATGCAGGGCGTTTCCCGCCGCGGCTTCCTGAAGTTCTGTTCAGCGACTGCGTCGTTGATGGCTCTGCCGCCATCAGCCGTATCGCAGGTCGCCGAAGCGCTGGCTACGGCCAGGCGCCCGTCGGTTATCTGGATGTCGTTCCAGGAATGCACCGGTTGCACCGAGTCGCTGACGCGTTCGCATGCCCCGACGGTCGAATCGCTGATCTTCGACGCGATTTCGCTCGACTATCACCACACGCTGCAGGCCGCAGCGGGTCATGGTGCCGAAGCGGCTCGCGAAGCTGCGATGGAGGAAAACAAAGGTGAGTACATCCTGGTCGTTGATGGTTCGATTCCCAATGGCAACAACGGCTATTCGACCATCGCCGGCATCAGCAATCACGACATGCTCATAGAGGCCGCCGAAAACTGCTTCGCAATCGTTGCCGTTGGTACCTGTGCCGCTTTCGGCGGCTTGCCGAATGCAAACCCGAACCCGACCGGCGCCGTCTCGGTCTCCGAGATCATCAAAGACAAACCGATCATAAACGTTTCCGGTTGCCCACCGATTCCAGTCGTAATCACCGGCGTGCTCGCACATTTCCTCACGTTCGGCACAATTCCGGAGCTTGATGCGCTGGGTCGCCCGGCCGCTTTCTTTGGCCAGAATATTCACGACCGCTGCTATCGCCGGCCTTTCTACGAGCGCGGCCAATTCGCCGATACCTTCGACGATGAGGGCGCTCGCAAGGGCTGGTGCCTGTACAAGCTTGGCTGCAAGGGCCCAACAACCTACAACGCCTGTGCAACCTTGAAGTGGAACCAGGGCACGAGCTTCCCGATTCAGTCAGGACATGGCTGCATCGGTTGTTCGGAACCGAATTTCTGGGACAAAGGCGGCTTCTACGATCCGATCTCCGCCGGTCAGTGGGGCTCACGTGATGCCCTGCTTGGTGCAGCGGCAGCAGGCGCAGCCCTGGGCGTCGGCTCAGCGCTTGCGGCTCGCGCGCGCAAGAAAAAGGCGCAGGCAGCTGAGGAGATATAACAATGACTCTTCTTGAATTTGCCAGCGGCCCCGGATTGCAGTGGGCGCTATGGATATTCGTGTTTGGAATTACCTGGCGCGTTGTCGGCGCAGTCTTTTTATTGTCAAGAAAAGACATCTCCAAGCCGCGGCACACGAACACAATTTCAGCAGGACTCGGCGCAGTATGGTCCCGGTCGTCTCCGGCGCACGCGTTTGAAAAGAAGATTCGCTTTCAACACGTCACCGGCTACGCCTGGCACTTTGCATTATTCATCTCCGTGCTGTTCTTTGCACCGCATATCTTGTTCTTCGAGTCTTTGCTTGGATTCAGCTGGCCGCATTTGCCGAATACAATAATTCTCATCACATCGATAATCGCGACGGCGGTCCTGATTGCGCTGCTTATCCGCCGTGCAACGCATCCTGTACAGCGATTCATATCCAACGCGGATGACTACATCAGCATTTTTGTCGTGCTCGTGCCGCTCCTCACCGGAATCCTCGCTTTCGCCCACTTCGGCGCACGCTATGAAACGCTTCTCGCCGTGCATCTCCTTAGTGTCGAAGTGATGCTCATCTGGTTCCCGTTTGGCAAGCTCATGCACATGATAATGACGATGCCAGCTCGTTTTCAGGCAGGAACGGCATTCGGGCGCAGGGGGGTTAAGGCATGAACACAGAAGCTATGTCTTTGCAGGACTTCCGCGGCAAGCTGCGGGAGATGAGCGTCGACATCCCCGGCCGGGATCTTACTGACGATGATCGCGTACGACGCGCCAAGCGAGCGTTTGCACAGAAACTCAACGGGCACAGGGCCGTCGACATGGATACGTGCCTGCAATGCGGCATGTGCGCCGAGGCCTGCCACTTCTACGAAGCCACCCAGGACGAACGCTACGCGCCGGTGTACAAGTTCCGGCCGCTGCGGCGCTTTTATCGTCGCGAGATGAGCCCGATGCGCTGGTTCTATCGCGCATTTACACGCGATATTACGGTCGCCGACCTCAAGGAGTGGCAACACCTCGTGTATGACGCATGCACAGGCTGCGGGCGTTGCGACATGATATGCCCCATGGGTATAAAGATTTCGGCGGCAATCCGGGTCATGCGTCATGGCCTGGCTGGAGCCGGATTCGTGCCCTCGGAAATGCGCATCATCAGGGACGAACAGCGTGACAAGAACACGTTGTTTGGTGTGGGAGCCGAGCAACTCAAGGCGCTTGTTCAAAAGCTCGGCGCAGAAGGCATCAACGTCCCGCTCGACCGGGAACAGGCGGACGTGATGTTGCTGACCACCGCGATCGAGGTCTTGCTGTTTCCTGACGCGTTTGCAGCGACCGCGAAAATCCTCAACAAAGCCGGTGCCGACTGGACAATTCGCAGCGATGCGTTCGAGGCAGCAAACGTCGGCATCATTACCGGCGATGATCCGACGATGATCCTCGCTATCAGGCGCATCGTCGAAAAAGCCAATGCCATTGGTGCGAAAACAGTGCTGATGCCCGAATCGGGACACGCCTACCAGACATTGCGCTGGGAAGGCGCCAACGAAATGGGTGAGCGGCTGTCATTTGACGTCATCTCGATAGCTGAGTTTGTTGCGGCAGAAGTCGAGGCGGGTCGCCTGAGCCTGAAAACTCAATCGAATGGTGCCTCGGTGACGTATCACGATCCGTGCCGCCTCTCGAGAAAGGGTGGCGTGACACAGCAGCCGCGCGATGTCCTGACCGCTTTGGGGCTCGAGGTACGTGAGACCACGTCCAACCAACGCGAAAACTACTGCTGCGGTGGTGGCTGCGGGGAATTCGTATTGAAGAGCGCTGCAGATTTGCGGCAAAAGGCATTTGAGATCAAGAAACATGAAATTGATGAGACCGGCGCAGATGCGGTCGTCACCGGGTGCTCCAATTGCAGAGTCAATCTGATGATTGGTGCAGATAATTCCGGTTGGCAAACTCCGGTTACAAGTCTCGTTGAGACGGTTGCAGCCAATCTGGCTGATTAGAACAGGTAGGAAACGTCATGAATGATCGTATTGTTGTAGACCCTATCACCAGAATCGAGGGTCACCTGCGAATCGAAGCGCAGATGGATGGCGACCGCATTGCCGAAGCTTACTCATCCGGCACGATGGTCCGCGGAATCGAAATCATATTGCGTGGTCGCGACCCGCGTGATGCCTGGGCATTCGCCCAACGCATTTGCGGTGTGTGCACCCTGGTGCATGGGATTGCATCTGTGCGTGCTGTTGAGGACGCTCTCGACTACGAGATTCCGAAGAATGCGCAGTTGATTCGCAACCTGATGATCGGCGCACAGTATGTGCACGATCATGTAATGCACTTTTACCATCTGCATGCATTGGACTGGGTCGACGTTGTGTCTGCCCTGTCGGCTGATCCGAAAGCCACATCCGAGCTGGCACAAAGCATCAGCAATTACTCGAAGAGCTCGCCGGGTTACTTCGCGGACATGCAGAAGAAGGTTAAGGACTTCGTGGAAGCCGGCCAGCTCGGCATCTTCGCGAAGGCTTACTGGGGCCACCCCGCGTACAAGCTTCCGCCCGAGGCCAACCTGATGGCTGTTGCTCACTACCTGGAGGCATTGGCATGGCAACGCGATGTGTCCAGGCTGCATGCAATTTTTGGTGGCAAGAACCCGCATCCGCATTTCCTGGTTGGCGGCGTACCCTGCGCGATCGATCTGGATTCGGATTCGGCCATTAACTCGGCGCGCCTCTCGACGGTGCAGAGCATCATCACGCAGATGCGTGAATTTGTTGACCAGGTTTATGTACCCGACACACTTGCCATCGCCAGCTTCTACAAGGACTGGGGTGCGCAGGGTGAAGGCGTTGGCAATTTCTTGTGCTACGGCGACCTGCCAGAGAAGGGTATTGCCGATCCATCGTCATACCTGTTCCCGCGTGGCGCGATCCTTAATCGCGACTTGTCGACGATCCACGAAGTCGATCTGCACGCACAGGAAGAGATCCAGGAGTTCGTTGCTCACTCGTGGTACGACTATTCCAGCGGCAAGGAATCCGGGCTGCATCCTTACGATGGTGAGACGGAGTTCAACTACGACGGACCAACACCGCCGTACGAGCAGCTTGATATTGAGAAGAGCTACTCCTGGCTGAAATCGCCGCGCTGGAAAGGCAACGTCATGGAAGTCGGCCCGCTCGCGCGCGTCCTGATGATGTATGCGAATGGGCATGAGCAAACACAGGAACTCGTGAACTACACGCTGCAGACACTGGATGTTCCGGTCGAAGCATTATTCTCAACGCTCGGCCGCACGGCTGCACGTACTCTCGAGACGAAGATCGTCGCCGACAACCTGCAAACCTGGCAGGACAACCTGATCGGCAACATCAAGTCTGGCGACACGCGCACGTTCAACGAGGTTCTGTGGGAACCGTCATCGTGGCCGAAGAAAGCCCAGGGCGCAGGTTTCATGGAAGCTCCGCGCGGCGGTCTCGCACACTGGATCGTCATCGAAGACGAGAAGATTGCGAACTACCAGGCCGTCGTTCCCAGCACCTGGAACGCCGGACCGCGAGACGCTGTAGGCCAGGCCGGACCGTATGAGGCAGCCCTTAAAGGGCACCAGATGGTCGATCCGAAACAACCGGTCGAAATCCTGCGCACGATCCACAGCTTCGACCCATGTATCGCCTGCGCAGTCCACGTAACGGACCCGGACGGCGAAGAACTCGTCAACGTCAAGATCAGGTAGGAGGATGAAAATGAAAAAATTGATTGTAGGCCTGGTCCTCCTTACAGGATTCACGAGCCCGACATTCGCACATACTTTGTCGTTCCATGAAGGCGGCGCGGCGTTCTACCACCAGCTGCTGGGTGCGCATCACCTGCCGCTGACGGCGCTGTTGCTCGTCATCGGCATCGCGTTGTTTTGGGGCTGGCGGAAGAAAGCCGACTAAGGGCCCGCACACCTTCCTCACTGCAATGGACAAGAACCTCTTCGCCGAGGGGTTCTTGTTAGCCGTGGGCGATCGGCGGGTATCGAGATCAGCGCTGACGCCGTTTTGCACCTTGGGACAGACCGATGCCCCGTCAGTAGTTTCCACGTATTACAATGGCTCCCGACATTGGTATAAGGGGGCCTGTAATGAACTCAGATAACACAAGAATAGCCGATCCATCACCGCAGACTTTCGCCGGGGATTCCATCGGACGGACCGCCAAGCGCTGGTTTAACGCGACGCGTCCGAAGTTCTTTCCTGCGTCAGTCTTGCCGGTTGTTGCCGGCACAGCGTGGGGCTTTGGCACCACGGGCGGATTCGAATTCACCGTATTCGCGCTGGCGCTGTTTGCGACCGTCTGTGTTCACGCTGCCAGCAACGTGCTTAACGACGTGGGCGACGAGTCCGGTGGCACCGATCGGCTGAACGAGGATCGAATTTACCCGTATACGGGTGGCTCGCGCTTTATTCAGACCGGCATCATGTCAGCCAGTGAGATGGCGCGGCTCGGTATCAGCCTGCTCGCCCTCGCCGCAATAGCGGGCCTCGCGCTGATCTACCTGAAAGGTGCGATGGTGCTGTACCTCGGCCTGGCCGGTGTGGCACTTGCGGTCTTGTACTCATTGGGCCCGGTGCGCCTTGCTTCGCTCGGTATCGGTGAGACAGCCGTCGCCATCGGTTTTGGCGTTATACCCGTAGCTGGCGCAGCCTGGTTACAGGGTGGCGCACTCGACAGCCAGGTGGTGCTGTTCGCGCTGCCCATCAGCATCTGGGTCGCCGCAATACTCATGATTAACGAAGTGCCCGACATCGCCGCCGACGGCGCAACCGGTAAACGTACTTTACCAGTACGGCTCGGGCTTGGCGGTACCGCCAATCTCTACCTTGCCATGAACGTTGTTGCCGTAGCTGCAATTGGGTGGCTGACATTCAAAGGCGCGCTGCCACTGCTGGCACCGGCGGTGCCGCTCGCGTTACTGGTCATCGCCTTCAGGGCGAGCCGGGGCGTTCGCAAAGGCGTGGAAGATCGCATCGGCATGACCAAGGCGATCGAAGGCACGCTCGCCATTCACACGATCGGCTCGCTGTGGCTGGCCGCTTGCGTTTTGTACCTGCACTGGTGGGGCTGATTCCTGAACTAATATGCAGATAACGATCAACAAGGGTCTTGATGTACCCATCTCCG
>Ga0265306_10001751_pt1 | contig 10564 bp, 11 predicted proteins | sample Helome_3_FD_192493 | JGI IMG/M metagenome (GOLD analysis project Ga0265306, IMG submission 192493) | Marine sediment microbial communities from subtidal zone of North Sea - Hel_20160420 (Illumina Assembly) | ecosystem: Environmental > Aquatic > Marine > Subtidal zone > Sediment ...
TGAAATTATTTCCCTCAACGGTGATCAGGTGGAGCTATCCCTAACAGCCTGGAGAAAATATGGAAAGGGAAACCATCCTGCAGGTTTGAATATTGGGGATTGTTGTGCATATGCACTGGCAAAATATTCTGGTGAACCGTTACTTTTCAAAGGTAAAGATTTTAGTCAGACAGACATTCAACCTGTAATTGACAAGTAATTTTTAACCTTGATTGTGGTTTAAGAAAAGCCAGCGACTGGATTCGCACCAAACTGCCTATTCCCTTAAATGCATCTTTTAGACGGCAAAAAGGGTATTTTAAGGCCTAAAAAGGGTCTTGTTTTTGAATTAAGACCGCAATTATCGGCCTCTTCGTCGGCGCGATCATTTTAGCGCTGGGCTGCAAGCTTTTGTTACTATGGCTCAACGAGGATAAACAGCCGGAAGGAGAACCATCCAAAAAGCCGCAGCACTTGGAATTCTCTCTCGCCGATGATCCAAATAAACCAGACAACTCTCTGTAAATAAGGTTGACAAAGTGTACATCTTCGCGTACTTTAATATGTGCATTGTTTCAGAAGCGAATAATGCAAAAATTTTTTACGGAGGACATACCGATGCAAAAAATACCCATAACCGAGGCTCGAAATAAATTCATGAAACTCCTTGACCAGGCTGCCAATGATCAGATCTTTGCCGTTACTAGAAGAAACAAGGAGGTAATGGCGGTTATGAGCTGGGAAGTATACGAAGGACTGCTGGAAACCTTAGAGGTCCTGTCCGATCCTGAGCTGATGAAGCATTTGAGAGCAGCTGCAGAAGACGTCAAAGCCGGCCGAACCCATTCCCTATCAGAGGCTTATGAAAGGCTGGGGCTTTGAAATACAAGATTCTAATTACTGACACCTGCCTCGCCCTGATTGAAAAAATCCCTGATAAGAAAATTCGGCACACGATTCTCAAACGAATCGAAGGATTGTCGGAAGAGCCGGACGAACAGGGCAAAATGCTGGTAAAGGACCTATCCGGATTTCGTTCGATACACGCTGCAGGAAGATATCGAATCATTTACAAAGTTGATAAACAGACAGTGATCATCTATATACTTGCAACAGGCATAAGAAAACAAGGTGACCAAAAAGACATTTATAAGATTGCCAAAAAACTACTAAATGCAGGACTTTTGGACTAACCATCTCGAACCGAGCAGATAGAAATTCTGCGGTTCCTTGTTCACCATTCGATATTCAGACTACCCATGATCCATCACTCCTTCTCCGCCTGATTCTGACCGCGCAATCCGTATCGACAGAAAGGTGCAACGCCGGGGGACCTGTACCCTTGGCGTTGCACTCCCCCCCAGCTTTCCCCAACCGGCAGTCTCGAGGCCGTCGCACCAGCAAATTCCTGAAACGTTACCATCCCCCACCCCTGGTCGAGCCCTTGACCAATCGCGAGCTCGACGTTCTGGAGCTGTTGGCCCCGCGGCTGAGCAACCAGAAAATTGCTGACAAACTCTACATTTCAACTGCAACCGTCAAATCACACATTCAGAACCTTTACGGGAAGCTTATCGTCAACAAGCGCCGTGAGGCGGTTGAGAAAGCCCACAAAATGGGTATCCTCAAGCCGCGCTAAGCGACGTAAATCGAGGGATGGATAGACATTGTGATGGGGAGACCAGGAGAGGGGGCGAGGGGGAGATCCTTCTTCGCTTTGCAAGCTACGCAGGACAGGCGGGGTGAAAGGGGAATTGAAGCGGACGATTGAGGGAGATGAACGACAGAATAGGACTTGTGATGATGGCCCATTTTATGGGCGACTCCGAGCCAGCGGGTCTACTTCTTTTGCTGAAGAAGATTAATGTGGCCTGGGATAGTCTCATTCGTCTTTCTGGAGTAATTCTAGATCTGCCCGATCCTGGGCCCGGTCGGCTATTTTTTTAGATTTTATCAAGTTTTTACGATCGATAAAATTAACCATCTGCCTACCGTACGGCCCCTGAACCCTACTCTCCCAGATCCCTGAAAAGTCGAGACCTTTCAGGGAGGTTAGGATATCTATTCTAACCGGCTCGTAACCAAGTTGAATAATATTCCCTTTTGCAGAAAAGTCCTCGATGGATAGATTTAAGGAACCAAAACCGAATTTATCTAGCACAGCTATAATTTTCCTGGCATTTTCTACAGAAGCTTCGATCAGGATATCAATATCCTTTGTGTATCGCGGTCGGGCATGAAAAGACAGGGCGTAAGAGCCGATAATACAATATCGAACCTTATGCTTGTTTAATAATTCTAAAAACTCTTCGTAATCTTTTTCCGTTTTCATGAGACAAACTACCGGTAGATTGAAAATGTGCTTCACGCAGGAGTTGAATCGTTTCAATACGTTCAGCGCTTGTTAAATTCAGGTAATAAGCCGAGTCAAAATCGCGGGCGTCTTCAAAGGATTTCGCTTTATTGATCCAGATTTTTGTTTTCATATGGCAATCATACCATTGAGGGAATGGAAAGGCAACAGCTCTACCTCCCGTTAATCCAGGGTTGATCTCTTTGATCCGCTTCCTCCATCACGCTATGCTCCATGCTCTATGCCCTCAATAGCGAATCGGCGGTGGAGACGATCGGTCCGGGGGATGGACCGAATCCCACCTCTGACCGTTTTCTAATTGGATTCGACAGGAGTCCTTTTCAAACTCAGATATGGCACTGAAATTTACCTGCTATATCGCCTTTACTCGCTCGATCGGGATGTTGAGCCCAGTGTCCATGACATCACCGTGGGATCAATCGGGGCAGGGGTGAAGTTCTGATGGGTACACCAAGAACACATAGACGAAAAGCGCTTTGGATCGGTCCATTGCTGGTGGCATTGCTGGTCACCGGGTGCGCCGGCATCAAGCCTTACGAGCCGTGTGACTACCGGCAGGAGGGACCGCAGAGGGGCCTCTTTACCGGATCAGAGGGAGAGTTCGTAATATTTACATTAGGCATGTGCAACCCACAATTTCGAAGAATAGTGAATAACAGCTGGTTGGTTGAGGAAATAAGCAACAACCTTATGTTGGGTCTGTAGATAGCTGTGCTTTTGAGCGTATGGTTGAAAAAAGATTTAAAAATTGGTAGGTTGCGGATTCAGCGGCAGTCTCTGGATTCAGGGTCAAAGATTCGAGACCTTATAAAGACGATGTCCAACATTCAACACTGAACTTCCAACTTCGAACGAGTGTTCTCCTTTGGCGAATTCAGTATTCAGCTTTTTTAAATTTGAGACACGCAGCGATAATCATATTGGAAGTTGAACGTTGAAAGTTCGATGTTGGACGTTTATCTTTTTCCGCTCTCTGATATCCTGTGATTTGGTGCTGGGGATTTTACATACTAAAGATTGGTGTTTATGAGAAACAGAAGTATGAAGATGACACTATCCATCCGCACCAAAAATGCCATCAAGCCTGCTCTGGCCATGGTGATCGCCTACGGTATCTCCCTGGGGATGGGCTGGAAAAATCCCTACTGGGCCGGTTTTGCGGTGGCGATGATCAGCCTGTCGACGGCCGGACAGTCGTTGAACAAGGGCGCCATGCGGATGCTGGGCACCCTGGTGGCAGCCACCGCGTCGCTTATTTTGATCGCCTGGTTCGTCCAGGACCGCTGGTGGTTCATCGGCGTCCTGTCCGTCTACATCGGTTTCTGCACCTATATGATTGCGGGCAACAAGCGCCAGTACTTCTGGTATTGCTGCGCCTTCGTGTGCCTGGTTATCTGCGACCATGCCGCCGGCGATGTGACAAATGCCTTCAACATCGCGGTGTTGCGCGTCCAGCAAACCGGGATGGGCATCCTGGTCTACACGCTGGTCTCCGTGTTTCTCTGGCCGACCAGCACCCGGGGCATGCTCGATGAAGCTACGCGCAAGCTGTTTACGACCCAGGCAACGCTCTACCGAGCCTACCGTAATCTTTTGAACGGACAGGGCACGGCCGAGGACTCACGCCCGCTGAGGATGCAGGAGGTCCAGCTGCTGAGTCAGCGCGCGCAGGCCCTGAGCGCCGCGGAGATGGACAGCTACGAGGTATGGGAATTGCGCCATCAGTGGCGGCGCTTCCATCGCCTGTCCACCGGCCTGATGGAAGCACTCGCGCAATGGCGCGAGAGTTTTAGCGAGATGCAGCCACTGGATCGAAGCGCATTGCTGCCGAATATAGAAGCCTTTTGCACGGAGCTTGACCTGCGCTTCGAGGAAATCGAGCGCATGCTGACCGGGAAACCTCCGGCACGCACACCGCAGGCAGTCACCCTGGCGATCGACTCGGCCGCAACAAACCCCCTGACCCATTTCCAGAAGGCGGCGGTGGCGGTGACCAAGACCCAGCTCGATCGCCTCGAGATGATCAGCCGCGACCTTTTTGACTGTGTTCGGGACATCAAGGGAGATGGCCGGCAGTCTTCGAAGCCTGTCCCGCAAGACACCCGTGCCAGCGGTTTCGGACTCGATCCGGACCGATTGCAAGCAGCCGTCAGGGCCATGGCGACGCTCTGGGCCGCGTTCCTCATCTGGGTCTACATCGATCCACCGGGACACGAGACGCTCGCGGAGTTTGCGACCATCATTGTCATGGGCTCGGCGATGGCACACCTGAGTCCGACAACGTTGCTTAGGCCATTCATTGTCGCCCCGCTTTTGGCAGGCGTCCTGTATGTCTTCGTCATGCCGCACCTGTCAGGCTACGCCCAGCTGGGCACGATGATATTTGGCGCGATCTTTGCGATCTACTATCTGTTCTGGCAGCCGCGCCAGGGTCTGGCGAAATCGATTGGCGCCGCCATGTTCCTCAATGTCATTGCCGTCCAGAACCAGCAGACCTACAGCTTTGCCGGTTTTGCGAATAGCGTTGCCATGATTGCGCTGGCGGTTGGGATCGCCATCGTTATCTGGTATGTTCCGCCGTCACCGCGTCCAGAGAAGATATTCCTGCGCCTGCTGGCCCGCTTTTTCCGGCACAGCGAGCAACTGATATCGCGCATGGCCCTTGATTGGGAGCAAAGAAAGGGCTGGGCAGGGCGCTGGAAGATAATGCTTTACCAAAACGATCTTTTGGAATTGCCGCAGAAGCTCGCGGTGTTGGGTGGCCAGATCGACCAACGGTTATTTCCAGCTAATACCCCTGAGCAGGTTCAAACGATGGTAAATAGCCTGGAGGCACTTGCCCTGCGTCTCAAGGATCTGGCTGATGCGCGCGAGTATCCGCAAGCGTCCCTGCTCGTTCGGGAATTAATCGATGACGTCAGGGCCTGGCGCTTTGCGATCGAAGAACTGTTCCAAAACTGGTCTGATGACCCGGCGGCTGAACCAAAAGGTGATCTTCAGGACCGACTGGCGGCAAAAGTAAAAGAGATGGAGACACGCATCAATCGGACGCTAAGCCTGGCCGAGCAGGGAGAGCTCAGCGAAGAGGATTACAAGAATTTCTATCGGCTGATCGGCAGTTGCCGCGGGCTGTCGGAGTCCGTGGTGGCTCATGCCAAGATGGCCCAAGGTATAGACTGGGCGCAGTGGAAGGAAGCAAGGTTTTAAAAGAAGGTTTCAGGTTTCGGGTTTCAGTGTTCAGGATTCGGATTCTCTGATTTTTTCCTGACACCTGACACCTGACACCTTAGAAAGTTGTACCTGGGATTAGGAATTTGATAACCCGGATTAAGCAATAAGGAGCTAAATATGAGCTTTATTCCCCACGAATTTACCATCGGCGGAGTTTACTTCCCGCCCCTTTTGATCGCCGGTTTACTGGGTGTGACAGCGGCTGCGCTGACGGCTATTGCTCTAAATCGCTACCGTTTGTCGCGCTTCTTTTTTTACCCGCCATTGGTTTTCGTGGCGCTGGCGGTCATTTATACAGGGTTGATTGGAACCTTTTTTATTCCAGTCTAGCTCATATGGTGATTGAGGTGAGGTGGTGCTGCAGAGATAGGATAGTCGAAATTCCAAATAACAAATCTCAAATAGCAAATAAATTACAATGACCAAAATGCAAAATTCTAAACCTGTATATGATCTTGAAGAACGAACCTTCCAAAATTCTGGAAAAATTAAAATGACCGAACCTTGGTCTCCACTGTTTTGGTCATTGGATATTGAAATTTGGAATTTATTTGTAATTTCGTGCTTGTATTTTGGGATTTAAAAAGTACGGCATGAAATTTTAAATTGTTATGAAGGTGGAAAAAAATGCACGGAAAACTAAAATATTTGACGACAGGCCTTATCGTCCTCATTGCTGCGGCCGTGTTTGCTTTGAAGTACTGGGACTACATCACCAATCCCTGGACCCGTGACGGCCAGGTGCGCGCCCAGGTCATACAGATCACACCGCGGGTGTCCGGACCGCTTGTCAAGCTTCCGGTTGAGGACAACCAGTTTGTCAAGGCCGGTGACTTGCTGTTTCAGATCGATCAGCGTACGTTTGAGGCAGATTTGGAACAAGCGCGCGCCCAGCTTGACAATACGCGAGATGAGATCGAAGCCCTGGCGAAACAGGTCGAGGCTGCCCAGGCCGAAGTTGAGGCCGCCGAAGCCACCATCAAGCAATCGGAGGCCGCAATAAAAGGATATACCGGCAGGGTGGTGGAGAGTAACAAGGAGTACAAACGCCAGAAGACGATGGATAAACAGGGAGCGACATCCAAGCGTGCCGTCGAAACGGCCCGGGCCAACTGGGTAGCGTATATAAACCAGAAAGCCAATGCTGAAGCCCAATTACTGCAGATGCAGGCCTCGTTGAGCGAAGCCAAAGCTAATTTGGCCAAGGCTCAGGCTGATCTGGGTGCACCGGGGGACCAGAATGCGCAGGTGCGCCAGGCTAAAGCCGAGGTCCGCGAAGCAGAGTTGAATCTCGAATTCACCCAGAAAAAGGCGCCTGTCGACGGTTACGTCACGAACCTGAATCTGAGGCTGGGCAGCCAGGCCGTCGAGAACCAGCCGATCATGGCGTTGGTGGATGTTAACAGCTACTGGGTTACCGGGTTTTTCAGGGAAAACTACATCGAGGATGTTCAAAAGGGTGATCGGGCGATCATCACCCTCATGAGCTATCCTGATAAACCGCTGGTGGGTCGCGTTAACAGTCTGGGTTGGGGCATTGCCCAGGACGACGGCAGCACCGGCTTTGACCTGCTTCCGAATATCAGCCCGACCTTTGAGTGGATCCGTTTGGCCCAGCGCGTGCCTGTGCGCATTCATCTTGACCTCGATAAACTGCCGGAGGGAGTCAAGCTGCGCGTGGGTACCACCGCTTCAGTTCTGGTCATGACGGGAACCAGCGGCAGCAAGAGTGATAAAACGGCCGTGGCGGCACCCAAGGCGCTGCAGTGAGATCGTCACACGCGAGAGGACATACGGGAGATAACAGTCTATGCTTTATCCAAAAATAGCAACCGGTTTGGGCATGATGGTGCTGACCATTATAATCCATGCCCTGTTTATGGTGGGTGGGGCGAAAGTGGCAAAATGGCGGCGATCCCACTTCGGCGATGTCGGAAACGAGACAGTGAAGGCAGTTCTGATCTCGCTGCTGACCGTCTGGATGTTTCTGGCCATCGTCGGCCATCGTCCTCGAGGCCTGGCTTTGGGCCCTGCTCTATCTTTTTAAACCCGCTGATCAGTACGCTTCCGAATCTGGAAACCGCGTTTTATTTCTCCATGGTGACATTTACGACACTTGGGTTCGGCGATGTTGTGCTCACCGGGCAGTGGCGGATGCTGGCATCCATCCAGGCCGCAAACGGAGTGATTATTTTCGGCTGGACGACCGCGCTAATCTTTTATTTTATCCAGCGTATATATGGGGAAAAGTAATCTCATATTTTGGGATTTGGCTCGTTGTTTAATCATTCTCGTTTTCGTACTCTTTCTCGTCTTCGAAAAGCGGGAGTTCGTGAGGGATATTGAGGGGTAAACTGCCGATTACGAGAACGAGCACGACGACGAGGACGAAAATTCGACTGCGACAAGATCGTCCTCCTCCTCGTGCTCGTACTCGTCCTCGAAAAGCAGGAGTTCATAAAGTAAGGTGCTCGATACATTGCCGAGTATGACAACGAAGACGACAACGAGGACGATAAGACCTATGGTAATAAGAATGATAGAGTGGAGCGATACAGAATATCTGCAATCCCAAATCCCAAATCCCAAATTGCTCTTGTTTGGAGGTGCAAAATGTATCTGGATATAGTCATTTTTGCAGTGTTCATTCTCATTTACAGCACCGTTGCCGGGGCCATCGAACGGACATGGATCAGTGGTGCGATCATATTTACGGCGTTTGGTCTTCTGATAGGCCCGGTCGGTCTGGATCTGATCTCTTTTAAAGCGGATAGGGAAGCCATCAGGACCCTGGCAGAGTTGACCCTGGCGCTGGTTCTTTTCACGGATGCTGCCGGAGCCGACCTGGGTGTTCTGAGAAAGACGGAGAGATTGCCCATCCGCCTGCTGCTGGTCGGCCTGCCCCTGACCATCGTGCTGGGGTTTGGCGTGGCAGCACTTCTATTTCCAAAACTGTCCCTGTTTGAGATGGCCCTGCTGGCGACCATGCTGGCGCCCACAGACGCCGCGCTGGGTAAGGCCGTGGTCACCAATGAAGTGGTGCCAAATCCTGTTCGACAGGGCCTGAATGTAGAAAGCGGTCTGAACGATGGTATTTGTGTACCGATACTGTTCGTCTTTCTGGCCCTTGCCGCCGAACAAGCCGGTGAAGGAGGCCCCTGGCAGCTTGCCATGAAGCTGGTGGCCGAGGAGATCGGCATTGGCCTGGCGGTTGGTCTGCTGCTCACGGGGATGGCCAGCTGGTTGCTAAAAATTGCCTGGCGGCGGCAGTGGCTGACCGAAATCTGGATCCAGATTCCGGTCGTTGCGCTAGCGGTAGCCTGCTTCGCCACCGCCCAGTTTATCGGCGGCAGCGGCTTTATCGCAGCCTTCAGCGGAGGACTTTTATTCGGTGCCATAGCAAAGCAGTACCGGGAAGAATTTCTGAGAGCGGCAGAGGGCACTGGCGATGTCATGGCGCTGATTACCTGGGTGATCTTCGGTGCGGCGGTGGTAGGCCAGTATGTAATTAATTTCAGCTGGATTATCTTGCTTTATGCCATTTTGAGCCTGACCCTGATCCGCATGTTGCCGGTGTTCTTTGTTCTCACCGGTTTGAGAGTCAACACCGAGGGTAAGCTCTTTATCGGCTGGTTTGGTCCCCGGGGTCTTGCAAGTATTGTGTTTGCGGTCATCGTGTTAAACGCCAACCTGCCCAATGGCGGCGTTCTCGCCATGACAGTAGTTTGCACCGTACTTCTCAGTATCATCCTCCACGGTCTGAGCGCTAACCCATGGGCCGGGGGATTCGGAGAGCGTTCGCGAAGGGCTCAGTGAGATACACACGCAAGTGATGAATGATTAGTATTCGAGGACGAGTACGACGCGAGGACGATAATTAGAACGACTACCCAGACAATTTCTATCATCCGAGGAAATTGATGCAACAAGAGAAAGAAAAACCTGGCCTGCTTTCCCGTTACGTACCGATTCTTCACTGGCTGCCCCGCTACGATAAAGCGTGGCTGTCGGGCGACATCGTCGCCGGCCTGTCGGTATGGGCCTTGATGGTTCCCCAGTGCCTGGGTTTCGCCGCCATCTGCGGTGTGCCGGTGCAGTATGGCCTGTATGCGGCTGCCATCGCGCTGATTGTTTATGCCTTCTTTGCCAGCTCTCATCACGTGGTCACCGGACCCAGTTCGACCATCGCCGCCGTCACCGGCGCAGCCGTCCTGTCTTTGGCAAAGGCCGGCTCCAGCGAGGCCATCGCCCTGGTGGCGGCGATTACCATGCTGGCCGGCTTTTTGTACATCATCCTGTCTGTTCTGAGGATGGGCTGGGTCTCCAACTTGTCACACAAAAAAAGGGCTGCCGATAAGACAACCCCTTTAGATTCTAAATCTTTCTTTTTTTTCTTATCCATTTTATTGTTTCTATTTTGCCGAAAAGAGTGGATCAGGCCCTTCTGACAAAAACCCAAAATTAAATGCGGCAATTGTGAAAACAAGGATTTTATGCCACCATCTGATGATGTCATTCGAAACCACCTGATTGGCAATGATCCAACTGATCGATACCGGCGTGAATTTGTGATTGGTGTGTATCCTAACAAAACGTAAGGAGCATCTTGAAACATTAAAAAGTCTGCTCGAAAACAAAATCAAAAATCTAATTGTCATGAAAGGTGGGATGTTGAAGCATCAGAGAAGCCTTACCATCTGATCGGAGTGTTGACATTGTCATACTATTGCCAGTGTAAAAGATGAGGATAGAAGCCCATGTGGAAAATTTCATATTCAGTCTCGCCATCAAGGAACTCATCGAACTTTTTCTCTCTGAATTTCCGCAAATCGCTATTTTCCCAATTATACCAGTCTTCTATGTTTCGCCAATTTGAAGCCACTACGACTCGAAATGGATTTTCATGGTCCCACAGAGTCTCTGAGGACATGTACCCTTCTTGATCCATGGCATCATAACGAGCCTCTTTAAGTAAATTTT
>Ga0265306_10001755_pt1 | contig 10547 bp, 8 predicted proteins | sample Helome_3_FD_192493 | JGI IMG/M metagenome (GOLD analysis project Ga0265306, IMG submission 192493) | Marine sediment microbial communities from subtidal zone of North Sea - Hel_20160420 (Illumina Assembly) | ecosystem: Environmental > Aquatic > Marine > Subtidal zone > Sediment ...
CACGCCGGACCCGCGCGTCATGCTGCGGCAAAGTGTGCTGTCCGCTGTCAAGGCCGATCGCGATCGACTGCTTCAGCGGGTCGGCGAGCATGACAAGCAGCGGCTCGATCAGTACTTCACGTCGGTCCGACAGCTCGAGCAGCAGCTCGACATTTTGCTCGCAGGGCCGGCCGACCTCGAAAATTGCGTCCGCGCACCGGCACCGGGGCCGGAGAGCCTAGGAACCGAAGTCGGCCAGTCGATGGCGACCAACCAGCTCATGGCCAGCCTTCTTTCGTTTGCGCTCGCCTGCGACCAGACACGTGTCTTCAGCATGATGTTCTCCGATCGCATTTCGGGGCTCCGCCAGCCGGGGTCGAGTGCCCAGCACCATCAGCTTACCCACGATGAATCGCTGGACCCGGCCATCGGCTACCAACCGGAAGCGACCGAGTTCGTGTACATCTCCATGGAAGCTTGGGCCGACTTCGTGGAACGCCTCGCTGCCATCCCCGAAGGCGATGGGACGCTGCTCGACAACTGCCTCGTCTTTGGCCACTCGGACGTCTCGCTCGCGAAGGCCCACGGCATCACCGGAATCCCGATGATGATCGCGGGGACAGCGCGAGGCGCGTTGAAGCCAGGCGTACACGTAGGGGGCGCGACTTCGCCGACCACGCGGGTCGGGCTGACGATTCAACAAATCATGGGTTTGAACACCGAGAGCTGGGGCAGCCGGTCGATGGAAGCGACACAGCCGGTCAGCGAAATCCTGGCCTGAGCATCGGGCGCCGGGCGACCAACTGTGATCCAAGACACAGTGCCGTGCCCTTGTCATTGACGCTGTAAAAATACACCTCGACACTGTGTAGAGGCGAGGTGGACTCGAGGGAGCGCCGCCAGCCGCAGTTTGGGGGATTCGATGACGCGCTTCGCTCTTGTTCTTGGGGCATTTTGGATGACGACACTAGGCGCCGGCGCACAGGACCTGCCGGGCACGTTCTCCGTGGAGCAGAACGGCGTGTCGCTCGCCGGAGAGGACCCGGAAGTCGTCGAAGACGCCCCGGAGGCCAGAAAGGCGTACGAGAAGAAAGTAGGCGGCATCGTCTGGCTCGAAGCCACGGCGGGCCCGTCCCGCTTCAACGCGACGCAGTTTCGGTCGCTCGAAATCGTTCCGGCGGAGGTGCAGTCGCTGATCCCGCGCGTCGTCGTGAAGGGCCCGGAGTTTGGAGCTGCGCTTCGCTTTCGCACAGGCTCGACGACGATCGGCGCCCGGTTCAAGCGCGCCGACTACGAGCCGTTCGATCTCACCTCGATCGGCCTGGACCTCGGGTTTCTGATACGTGCGGTCCCGTACGTGCACCCGTCGATCCGGCTCGGCTTCAACTACTGCACGACGACCGGCGGCTTGGTGATTCCGGGCTACGAAGGCATCGTGAGCAACGTGAAGAGCCGGGGCGGAGGCGCATCGATCGGCGCGGGCCTTCGCATCCCGATCGTGAGATGGCTATCGATTGCTGCTGATTTCGATTACTCGATCATCGGCCTCATTTTTCGCGGCAACTACGACGTGACGGTGCCAGGACTGGGCTCGGCCGGGGGCAACTTCACCGCAGGAACCGCGGGCACCGCGATCGCAGGAACGTTCGCCCTGACTGTGCACCTGGGCGGCTAGCCCCGACTTCCGCAACCCGCGTGGCGCCGGCTAAACGTTCCGGTTATGCTGAGGCGCGAGGCCGAAAGCAGTCGATGAGGATCATGGTCACCGGTGGCGCCGGCTTCATTGGTGCCAACTTCTTGAACGGCTTGGTACCCGAGCTCCAAGAGCACCAATTCATCAACGTCGACAAGCTCACCTACGCCGCCAATCTCGGCAGTTTGCAGGCGATCGACTCGCTGCCGAACTACGGGCTTCGCAGGGTGGACATCACCGACATGGATGGCGTCGATGCCGTGTTCGACGAGTTCGATCCTGACCTCGTCGTGCACTTCGCCGCCGAGAGCCACGTCGACCGAAGCATCCTGGGCCCCCGCGAGTTCGTCCGCACCAACATCGAAGGCACCTTCAACCTTCTCGAAGCTTGCCGGAAGCGCTGGTCGGGCGATGACAACCGGCTCTTTCATCACGTGAGTACGGACGAGGTCTACGGTTCGCTCGGCGACACCGGGCTCTTCGAGGAAACCACGGCGTATGACCCGTCGAGCCCCTATTCTGCGTCGAAGGCGGCAAGCGACCACATCGTTCGCGCGTACCACCGCACCTTCGGGCTTCCGATCAAGATCACGAACTGCTCGAACAACTACGGCCCGATGCAGTTTCCGGAAAAGCTGATCCCTCTGATGATTCTGAACGCGGTCTCCCGAAAGCCTCTGCCGATCTACGGCAAAGGGCTCAACGTACGCGACTGGCTCTATGTCACCGACCACTGCGAAGCGATTTGGTCGGTGATCCAAAAGGGTCGCGTCGGTCGCACCTACAACATCGGGGGAAACAACGAAATGCAGAACATCGAGGTGGTCGACACCCTTTGTCAGATCGTCGCCGAAGAAACCGCAACAGACGTCGCCGAGCTCCATGCGCTCAAAGAGTTCGTCACCGATCGCCCCGGTCACGACCTGCGCTACGCCATCGATGCCTCGCGAATCCGCGAAGAGTGCGGCTGGGAGCCGAAGGAAACCTTTGACACCGGCATTCGCAAGACCGTCCAATGGTACCTGTCGAACCAGGACTGGGTGCGGGACGTGCTGTCGGGCGAGTACCGCAAGTGGATGGACCTGAACTACGGCGATCGAGCGGGATAAAGGGGAAGCATGATCAGCAAGGGCATCATCTTGGCGGGAGGGACCGGCACCAGGCTGCATCCGCTCACCAAAGGCTTGAGCAAGCAACTCATGCCGGTCTACGACAAGCCGATGATCTACTACCCGCTGTCAACGCTGATGCTCTCTGGGATTCGCGAGGTTCTGATCATCACCACGCCGCATGAACAGACGCTGTTTCAAGGTCTACTCGGTGATGGTGAAAGCTGGGGCATGCGCTTCGAATACGCGGTGCAGCCGAGCCCCGATGGCCTGGCTCAAGCGTTCTTGATCGGCGAGGACTTCATCGATGGCGATGCCTGCGCGCTCGTGCTGGGCGACAACATCTTTTACGGACATGGGCTTCAAGGGCTGCTGGAAGAGAGCGCCCAGCAGGGCGATGGTGCGACCGTCTTCGGCTACTACGTGAGCAACCCGAGCGCGTACGGCGTCGCCGAATTCAACGACGACGGCGTCGTGATCGGGCTCGAAGAAAAGCCGCAACGACCAAAGTCCAACTACGCGGTGGCCGGGCTCTACTTCTACGACCAAGACGTCGTCGCGCATGCCAAGGCGCTTGCTCCCTCTGCGCGGGGCGAGCTCGAAATCACCGACCTCAACCGTAGGTACCTAGAGGTCGGGAAGCTTCATCTTCAGAAATTCGGACGGGGAGTCGCTTGGCTCGACACCGGGACACCGGTCGCATTGCTTCAAGCCGCCAACTTCGTTCAGACGATTCAGGAGCGCCAAGGTTTGCGCGCCTCTTGCCCAGAAGAGATTTCGTTCCGGATGGGCTGGATCGACGCCGATCAACTGGCACGGCTCGCCAAGCCTCTCGAGAAGACCGAGTACGGGCAGTACTTGCACGCGCTGGCAGCCGGGCTGGACATCTGATGAAGGTCGGGTCCACCAACATCCCGGGTCCGCTGATCATCGAGCCTGCCGTTCACGGCGATGAGCGCGGCTTTTTCATGGAAACGTATTCGCGCGACCGCTACGCGGAGGCGGGGCTCCCTGGCGAGTTCGTTCAAGACAACCTGTCTCTGTCTGCGAAGGGCATTTTGCGCGGCCTTCACCTTCAGCACCCGAACGACCAGGGCAAGCTCTGCGGCGTCCTCGATGGCGAGGTGTTCGATGTGGTGGTGGACGTACGCGTTGGCTCTCCTACCTTTGGCCGCTGGGTGGGCGTGACGCTTTCCTCGAAGAACAAACGGCAGTTTTACGTCCCGCCCGGCTTCGCCCATGGCTTCTGCGTGCTCAGCGAGCGCGCGATGTTTTCGTACAAGTGCACCGACTTCTACTCGGCGCCGAGCGAGCTCGGGGTCGCCTGGGACGACCCGGAAATCGGCATCGACTGGCCCATTTCATCGCCAGCGCTTTCGGGCAAGGACCAAGCAAACCCCAGGCTGAAAGACATCCCGGCCGCGAAGCTTCCTCGCTATGAGTGACATTCTCGTCATCGGAGCCGATGGCATGCTGGGTCGCAGCTGGACGGAGCTCCTCGAGAGCCGCGGGATTGATCACAGGGCCACGATGCTCGAGGATCTCGACATTCGAGATCGGGCCGCGCTGAATGGCTTCATCACGCCGGGGACGAAGTGGGTCGTCAATTGTGCAGCGTACACGCTGGTCGATGCAGCAGAAGAAAACGAAGCACTTGCGAACGAGGTCAACGGACATGCCGTCGGTCGAATGGCAGAACAGTGCAAACAAGTAGGCTCCAAGCTGCTTCACTACAGCACCGACTACGTCTTCGACGGAACGGCAGACGTGCCCTACCCGACCGACCATCCCCGGAACCCGGTGAACGCCTATGGTCGAAGCAAGGCGATCGCGGAGGAGCTGATCGAGCGTTCGGGGGTGGAGCACCTACTCGTTCGCAGCAGCTGGCTCTACGCCCCGTGGGCGAAGAACTTCGTGCTCACGATCAGCGATCTGGCGAAGACCCGGCCGAGCCTTCGCGTCGTCGACGACCAGCGAGGTCGTCCCACCGACAGCCGAAAGCTAGCCGAGGTGAGCCTGGCGCTCGCAGAGCAAGGCAGTCGCGGCATCTTTCATGTGACCGACGGCGGCGAGTGCAGCTGGTTCGAGCTCGCGGTGCTGATAGCCGAAGTCGCGAACCCGGACTGCAGGGTGGAGCCGTGCACCAGCGACGAGTTCCCGCGCCCCGCACCCCGTCCCGCCTACAGCGTCTTGGACATTTCGGCGACGGAACGGGTCGTCGGACCGTTGGTTCCGTGGGAAGCTCGGGTCCGTGACGTGCTGGGTCGACTCGAGCCTTAGGCCATTTGCCTCTGCAACACTTCTCTTCGCGATCCTGACCACCGTCATCGCAGCGCCGAATCGTTCCAACGCTCAGGCGATCTACTACCGCTCGATTCCGCTCGGCGATCGGGCAATCGGGTTAGGCGGCGCATTCACAGGCATCGCGAACGACCCTTCCGCCACGTACTACAACCCGGCCGGCATCGTGACCGGTGGCCGGTTCCAACTCCTTGGCAGCCTCACTTCGCTGGTGTTCACCCGCCAGACGGTCGACAACGGCTTCGAGTCCCCGAACGGCAGCGAGAACTTCAAGTCAACCGGCACCACGACGCTCCCCTCTTTTGTCGGCACCGTCATCAAGTTTGGGCGCAAACGCTTCGGCGACCATCAGTTTGCATTGGCGTACAGTACCTTCGAGGTCAGCCGCGAAGCCTTCAGCGACGGGGCTTCAGACATCACCGAGACCGGCAGTCTCGACCTTCGTCTGAGCGATAGCTTTCGAAGCCGCTGGTACGGGTTCACATTCGCCGCGCAGACGACCAAGACGGTCGCCGTAGGCTTCAGTGCCTTCCTCGCACAGCAACGAGGGAGCTACGACGAGGACATCGGCCTCGCGGGGGGCGGCACCATCGACGAGAACGGGCAGCGCGTCGGCGGCGACTTCGGAACCACGAGCGCGTCGATCCGGACGCGGACCTACCACATCCTATTCAGGCTCGGCGCGCTCTATCGAATCAACCCCCGCTGGCAAATCGGCTTCATGTTCCAGCCGCCGGCCATTCCCGTGAGTCAGAAGGGCAGCGTATTTCGTCGCACGGACTCGGCAATCAGCGGCGGTGATACGACCTATTCCCTATTCGACGAGGGTGACCTTTCGACCAAGGCGCCGATCCCTTTTGAGCTCCGAACCGGTTTTGAATTCAGAGCCAACAGCTTGACGGTCCTCTCCGTGGACGCCGCAGTGAGCGGCCCGATTCGTGATCGAGCGGTCTTCGACCGCCCCTCCCAGCTCGAGGGTCTCCAAGGCAATCTGGGCATCTACTTCAACAGTTCAACGGAGCGGCGCTGGACCCCGAATGTGGCGATCGGCGCAGAGCACATGTTTGGGAAAGCCGTCGTCGCGGGAGGCCTGTTCACCAATATCTCCGCTGCGCCCGATGTGCCTGCCACGGCGACCGAGTACAGCGCTGACCAGGTTTCGATGTTCGGAGCTTCGGTGTCGGTCGGCGTCGACACGAAAGGGTACCGCCTCGGTGTCGGGGCGACCGGATACTTTGGCAGAGGCGACGCCCTCGCGTTCACGATCGACCGTGGCGCCCAGGTCGTCGGGTATCGGCGTACGAAGTCCACCGTCTCGGCGTTGGTCCTCTACATCGCAGGCGCGGTGTCCGTCGCGTCCAAAGGCGCAAAGGATGTCCAGGGCAAGCTGAAGAAGAAGAAGAGGAAGGAGAAGCAGAAGGGCGAGCACGACGGCAAGCCAGATGACGATGATGATCCGGACGAGCAAGCGAACGGAAGCGTGTCCGAGAACGAGTCCGAGTCCGAGAGCGCGAACGGGCCCGAGAACGAGCCGGAGAACGCGAACCCTCCCCCAGACGCAAACGAGAGCTCGCCCTCAGTCGAGTAAGTAGACCTTCGTCGGCGGAAGCCCAATGCCGGGCGCAATCGTGCTCGACCCAACCTCGACGAAACCGCCCTGATCAGCGGCGAACTCCAAGACGGCGTTCTCGGCCGCATCGGGCACGTACAGCATCTCGGTATTCGGATCATAAGCCGGCTCCCCGATGACGAACGAGCTCGTGGATTCGTGCACGAGCTCCTGCGCTCCAGTCGCGAGGTCCAGCAAGTATAGGCGGTCCGGGATCTCGCCAAAGTTCCCGCTTGCGACCCCGAGGACCCGCTGCGCGTCGAGCGAGATCACGGCATTGACGGCGATCGCGGACATCGGGTCGTCGGCCACCCGCCAGACCTCCTCGATCACGGGCCCGCCCTGTCCAACCTCGAGCAAGGCGATTCCCGACGACGCTCGAACTTGTGGCTCGTCACCGAATGGCTGCGCGAAGCCGACACATGCGACGACGAGCTTGCTCGGCTCCCCCGGCACGGGGACGGTTCGCCCGCAGCTCTTCAGTCCCGGCAGCTCCAGGCCCTCGACCGACTCGTCTTCGAGATCGATAACCGCGACCATTCCGGGTCCAGCTGCATCAAAGTTGGCGCTGATGCGATCGAGCCCGACGACGATCGTCGACCCGACGAGCACGCCGCGGCTGGGTCGCGCGAAGACATCCACCTCGACGGCTCCGTCTCCTGTCCCCGCGGTCGCAGTCGTGTCGAGCGAAGAGAGATCGATTCGCGAGCCCGTTGCGCTCATGTCGGAAGGATTGACCTCGACCAGGTCGTTCCCTCGGTTTTCGGGGGTCGCGGCGGGATTCAAGTTGGACTCGAAACGGGGCACCCAGGCGCTGTCCGGATCGACGAATATGAAATCCTGCGGGTTGGACGAGAAGCCCGAGTCACCCGTGTCACCCTGGGTCCGGAGCTGCCCGTTGAGATTCCCGCTCGGCACGAAAAAGCGAGTCACTACATCCGTGAAGAATCGATCGATCACGGCGACCGTTCCGTCGCCCGCCTGGCGATTGGGCAAGACCACGTCGCCCGACAGGGTCGCAACCAGGCCGGGATACGTCGTCCCGGAGCTGAGCCAGCTCTCGTCGATGGGGACGAAGTCGGCGTCCAGCATCGCGATGGACGAGCTGCTGAAGTCGGAGCTGAGCACCGCATAGCGCGGGGTGGCGGAGAGCGGGTCGAGCGCTGGGCTGCCCGGTGCGCCGCCGCCGCCGCCAACCGCGGACGAGCCGCCAGAGCCAGCCGTGCCGCCGCTTCCCCCGGAGCCGGCGGCACCCATTGCTGTACTCTCGCCGCAGCCGACAGCCGCGAGCAAGAGAAACGTGAGAAGAGTGAATGTGAGATCCCGTTCCATTTGCTTCCTCCCGCTTTGGCGTAGGAAGGTCAGGAACAAGGCGCGTTCAAAATTGAATGCTCAACCATGCTGCTACCCGCCATCCCCGAGACGATTTGGGTAAGCTCACGATGGTAGGTCTCCGGGCTCGTAACTCTAGGCTCTGCCGCCTTCCCAGGTCTTCACCCAGTGGCATCGTGGCAGCGCATTCAGTTACATACCGTGGCGGGTCCGCGTCGGCCTCTCACCGACTTCCCTGTTCAGCCGATTGGATTTCTCTCCGCCGGCCTATCTCCAACGACTTCGATGAAGCCGCCTTCAACCTCGCAAGGATCGCGACGGTAGTTTGGTGTCGAGCAAAGTCAACCTACCAGGCGTGCCGATAGCTGACCCGCCCACTGTATCGGCGCCCCGGGAGTGGATAGCCCACGAGATCTTGGCCGCGAACGTCGAGTAGGTCGTCCGCCCGGAATCCCAAGCCGAGCCGCCCCTCGAAAAGGAGCGCCCCTAGGCCAGCGGCGAGCACTGTGCGCGCGGAAATCTCGATGAGGTTCGCGGGGTCCTCGTAGCTCTTTCCCACATAGGCCACCTGAAAGAATCCGTAGATGTCGGAGACCCGCTTCGACAGGGTTCCCGAGTGGGCCTCCGGTTGAAAATAAGCGATCCATTCCGGCTGCACGGGCAGCTGATTGCCATTTGCTTTGTCGATCGCTTGGGTCCAGGTGACCTCGCTTTGGAGAAGGAAATGCTGCGTGACGCCACCGCGAAGCTCGACTTCGACGCCTCGATTGCGGGCGCCTCCGATATTCTCCGCCTTGAACGTCGAAGCGGAAGTCCTGCGAAATCGAATCGCGTCGTCGAGATGCGTCAGGAAAGCGCCGACCGACGCGTATCCGCTCAGCACTTCGCGATGACCTCGGAGCGTCACGGCTCCGTCATAAGCGACGGAACGCTCCTGGACTAAGTCAGGGTTTCCTTCGACGTTCGTTCGGTTGCCGAAGAGCTGGAGCAACGAAGGCAACTTGAATCCGCTGCTGACCGATCCGCGAAAAGCAAGCCACTCCAAAGGCGAGATCGCCGCGGCGACGCGATAGGTCGGAAGGAACGCCGACGACTCTCCCGGCGGCTCGCCAACCAACGGGACCTCTCGAATCGCAACGCGTGTCCAAGCGAGTCGAACACTCGAGCGCAGCTCCAAACCAACTTTCCCAACGTCGCCGAAGAAACGGGTTTCCAGCGTTCCCGCCGCGGTGAAACGATCGGAGGCCGGTTCGGGAGCGGTGGAAAGCTCGTTTTGGGGGTCGTACGCCTGATAGCGTGCGGTACCGATCGTCGTGATCTCGAACCAGGGCATGGCCATGACCGATGCCGCCACGCGTCCGAAAGCCGTATGGGTCTGATCATCGGTACGCCGCGGACCGCCTCTGCCGAGCTCCCCAAGGGCGTCGTCGAGCCGGTTTCTGCCGTAGTCGTAGTTGGCCAACACTTGGAGCCGGTAAGGATGCGATCCATCCTTCTGTTGAAGCCAGGAAGCGGAACCGATCAGCCGCGTGGTTCTCGTGCGTGCCTGCAGCGCGCGGGTCGCACCCAGCCCGGGCTCGCCGCGCTCTCTACCGAGGCCGAGGAACACCAAGTCGAGATGGCTCGATTCGCTGGTCTCGGTGCGCATGTTCGCGAAACCGAACCCTTCGAGGAAGTCGGCGTTCTGCCGCCGGCGCTCCAGATCGTCCGCGGGATCAAAGAGCGTTGCGTTGTCGTCGAGGTAGGGATAGTCGTTCCGCGCCCCCGCCCCGCCAGCGGTGCCAAAGAACGAAACTTTCTCCGAAGCGGCCGCACCGAAAACATTCGCGCGCCAAGACCCAAAGCTGCCTCCTGTCAGGCGCGCCCCGACTTCAGTCTCCTCGTACTTGCGAGGTCGGAAGCGGAGCACGCCACCGATCGCGCCTTCATTGAGCCACGCGGGCGTGCCGCCGCGAAAGACCTCGAAGCCTTCGATGGCTTCCAAGGGGACCAAACTCAAGTCAAACGAGCCGGTATCAGGGCCGCTGATCGGCACATCGCCCAACATCACCGCGGTTTGGTCACAGGCCACGCCACGGAGCCGTACGCAAAACGGGGTGCCCGCGGCTCCCTCTGCAACAACACGCGTGCCAGCCGACTCCAGCAGAAGCTGATCGGTCGTTTGCGCGACGATCCGGTCCCGGACCAAGACCTCGCTGCCCGCGGCGGTCGCGTCGAGTGAGTTCGTCGCGGGAATGGGCCGCGTGACTTTCGCCGTCGAACCGAACTGAGCGGATGCCGGCGCGGTCAATGCAGCGACAGCCACGAGGGCACAGGGCGCAAGACGGAAGAGTAGCGTTCTCTCATCCGCTCGCTCGACACGCCGCTTCCCGAACTGCTCCAAATCCCGTTCCTGAGTCGGGAACGGCCGATCGAACGGAACAGGAATTCCGACGCGCGACTCTCACCATCCCCGAGGTGATCAGCACAAAAACACAATCGCAGGTTTCCGGGCTCGCGACCCCAGGTCCTGTCACCTTCCCAG
>Ga0265306_10001757_pt1 | contig 10543 bp, 7 predicted proteins | sample Helome_3_FD_192493 | JGI IMG/M metagenome (GOLD analysis project Ga0265306, IMG submission 192493) | Marine sediment microbial communities from subtidal zone of North Sea - Hel_20160420 (Illumina Assembly) | ecosystem: Environmental > Aquatic > Marine > Subtidal zone > Sediment ...
ATGAAGATGGCTGCAATTATTGCAGCCTGGAGGTAAGCATTGGGGCCAATCAGTTCGGCGAGTTGCTGGACCTTCGCTATAGGGTCGTCCAATTTTCCGACTGCCCCTGGACCTAGTAATTCGGATCGTATTCGGTTTCGTCGTTTCCTGACTCGCCGTCGTCGGGTATGCCGAATGTACGCACGTCGGAGGCCTCTTCTTCAACCGGCGCTGTTCCCGCCTGCATGCCCGGCGAAGTCGGCAACCGACGCGTCTGCGCTGTCAGTATCTGCACAAAACGGTTCGCAACATCAGGCGCGATATTCGGTGAGCTGACGAAGATCTTTTCCGGTGTCATGCTGGTCGAACTATAAAACGCCGCGTTAGCCTTGCGATCCATGGTAACGCCGGCTCCTTCGAGTGCCAGGCCGGCAAACAGTCCCCGGCTGCGCGAATAGGAAACGACTTCGGCCCGGAACATCAGGTCAGTTGCAATCTCGGTATGACGTCCGACGGGCCCCGCCGCGACAGAGGCGTCCGCACCGAGCGTCAATTTGCCATTGGCGATGCCGTCGACGCCTTTGCGCGTCTTGAATACAAGGATGATATCCGTGGATTGAGCTCCGATCTGCCAGCCGAAGCTGCCCCCCGTCAGCGTGACAAACGCCGGATTGCTCCATGAGTTGTCGTCCTGACGCACGACGAGAACACCCTTGCCGCGACGTGCCCCGAGTCCGAACGCCGCTTTGACGACATTGGGTATCACAGCTACCGCGTACGCGCGCGACAGCAGTGTTGGCGGAATTGTCTTTTCGGGGATCCGCAGCAGCTGATCGATGACATCAGAAGCGTCCGCTATCCGCTTTTCTTCGCGCGTGGCGGCGTCGCTGGTCGACGCAAAGACCAGGGCCAGCAGTGAAAGTGTGGCGAGGAGACGTGATTGGTTCATGATTGTGTCCGACAGGTGAATCGCTCAGGAGTTCTATACTACGCCAAAAACGCTACGCTAAAAACGGCGTTGCTCATCAGGGGCTAGTTGACGGTCCGGTGCACGAGAATCGGTGGCAGTGGGTAGTCGAGCGTTGCGCAAACGGCGCGAATCAACTCGGCTTCTCCGACCGCCAGGGTGGCATCATGTGCCGCCGTGGCGCTAATCGCCCGCAACAGGGTTTCCTTCCCTTTGGCGTTAAGACCCAGCAATACGTCGAGACTGCGGTCGAGGACTGCAACCGAGTAATGTTGGTCGGATTCAAAGTCATGGTCCTTTGCCCAGGGCCCCAGTGTCGCTCGGCCGGCCTGAAACGCCGCGCTGCTTTGATCTTTCGAGTCGTGGCCGTAATCGGCCAGTACTCGCAGCAGGTCGATTGCCGCCGACCGCAGTTTCTTCTTGCGCGCACGAATCGCCGTGCGTCGACCGGATGGATCGATCGCCTGACCGAGATTGCTCATCAGGATCCGGTAAAAACAATATTCGTAGAAATCGATCTCGCCATCGATCTCGATCATTCGTGTAGCCAGCGACACGAGGTAGCTCAGCTGTTGCGCGGGCCGCAATTTGAGGGCAGGAAAAGCGATGGCGAGCAATGGCAAGCGAAATTCGGCACTGATTGTCGAAAGTTCGTCGTAGTAGCGGCGCAGCAACTGCGCACGCTCCGCGCCCAGTTGCTCACGCGCAAGAGACAGTTGACGCTCGACGGCCGTGCCGTCCCGATCCAGGATCAATGCTACGGTCAACAAGTACGCGAACTCCGACGAATGTGCGGCCTCGTACAAAGATTCCGGAACCGACTGGCGCAAGTGCTGTGCATATTCGATGTGTTCGCTGTCCGGTCGCCCAACTGTCTCGGCGATAGACTCCGCCGATACGGTTTCACCACCTACTGCAAGAGCCGTTGTAATATCGCCGGCGAGCCCTCGATGCAGGCCGTCACCGGGGGCGGTGTACCGCTGCGGCCGGGGGTCGACAGTCGGGAAGTCGGATGCTTTGAAGCTCGGATCCAGCGCCTGGATGCGTTCGACCAGCGGCGGATGAGTGGCGAACAAACCAAAGAACCGTGCGCCGGAGCCAAACAGCATGTGGCTGACTTCTTCCGGATCGGCGGATTTGATCAGCGAGCCAGCGCTGTAGCCGCCGATCTTCTTCAATGCGCTGGCAATTCCCTGGTTCTGCCGCGTGAACTGCACCGCAGACGCATCGGCGAGGTACTCACGTTGCCGTGACACGCCCGCTTTGATGATGCGTGCGAAGAACACGCCGATACTGCCGAGGATGGCCAGGCCGAGACCGACGATCAGTATTACGGGCGCACCGCGGTCGCGGCGACTCGAAACAATGCTCCTGTGATGGCCGCCGCGAATAATCAACCGGCCGATTAACCCCAGGACCATAATCCCGAAAAGCACACCCATCAGGCGTATGTTGAGGCGCATGTCACCATTGAGTATGTGGCTGAATTCGTGCGCAATTACGCCCTGAAGCTCGTCGCGGTCGAGTAGTTCGAGCGTTCCGCGAGTGACTGCTACGGCGGCATCGCTCGGTGTGAAGCCTGCAGCAAAGGCGTTAATGCTGTTTTCTTCTTCAAGCACATAGATTTCCGGCACCGGCACGCCGGAGGCGATCGACATTTCTTCCACGACGTTTCGTAAGCGTCTGCGCAGCGGATCCTGAACGTCCGCCGGTACTGGAGTACCTCCCATATCGGTCGCAACCTTGCTGCCACCGGCAGACAAGAGCGACGTCTTGAACAGGCTGGAACCCAATATGAACAGTGTGGTCAGAATCGCGGCCGCGATAAGGATCGACGCGTTCTGGCTGACGAAATCTCCAGCGGTCGCATATCTTCCCGTGAGAATGGCTGACTGCTCGGGGTCGAAACTGCCGCTGGTGAAGTCGTAGCCCGACGATGAATAACTGTACAGTGCGACGCCGACGATCGACGTTACGCCGAGTACAATGATCATTGTGACCACGAGGTAAGCGACCACCAGGCGACGCGACGCCTTCCTTGCACGGTCCTGCGCGTCAAAAAAGTTCACCTAGTGGCCTGTCCGAAGTGTCGCGTAGGACGCTGGAGGTCAGGTGAATGAGACGTCCGGCACTTCACGAGTTTCTTCCGACTCGATCTCGAGGAAACTGGCAAGCTCGAAGCTGAACGTGTTCGCGATTACGTTGTTCGGGAAGTTCTCTGCCGTGTTGTTATAGCCGAGCACCGCGTCATTGAAGGCCTGGCGTGAAAAAGCGACCTTGTTCTCCGTACTGGCGAGTTCTTCCTGAAACTGCATCATATTTTGATTCGCCTTGAGATCAGGATAAGCTTCGGACAAGGCGAACAGGCGGCTGAGAGCGCTGCCCAAAGCACCTTCGGAGGCGCCGAGCTTCTTAATGGCTTCGGCGTTGGCGGGGTCTGCTTTGGCGGCATCCAGGCTGGATACAGCGTTGTTGCGCGCCTGGACAACGGCTTCGAGGGTCTCACGTTCATGTTTAATATAACCCTTGACGGCTTCGACGAGGTTGGGAATGAGGTCGTGTCGCCGGGTCAGCTGCACATCGATCTGCGCAAAACCGTTTCTTACGCGATTTCGTTCGTTGATGAGTCGGTTGTAAATACCGATCGCCCAGAACACTATCGCGGCAACGATGCCCAGGAAAATCAGGAATGAAGTCACGGTCCGGCTCCTTACTACAGGGTCAATACACCAAGCATAACCTCCAGCTTGGGCTAAAACTAGCAACACTCTTGCTACTGTTGCCGGCGCCGGCGGCACTGGCGGACTGGGTCGGTGATGCGCGCCCGTTGATGGGTACTGAAGTCAGTGTCCATCTCTGGAGCGACGACGCGGAGCAGGGGCAGCAAGCGCTCGAGGCTGTATTCGAGGAGGCAGCGCGAATCGATCGCCTCATGAGCACGTACAAAGACGATAGCGAAATTTCGACGATCAACCGTCTGGCGGCGAAAGGCCCGGTCCCTGTTGGAGACGAGCTGTTTCAACTCATTCAACGTTCACTCGACATCTCGGTGCTCACACTGGGTGCCTTCGATATCACGTACGACAGCGTTGGCCAGCACTATGACTTCCGCTCCCGGCAAAGGCCGGACTCGGAGACGGTCGAATCCGAGCTCGAGAATATTGATTATCGCCAGGTTCAACTGGATAAGGCGGCCGGCAGCATCAGGTTTCTGAAGGAGGGCGTCCGCATCAACCTGGGCGGTATCGCGAAGGGATACGTGGTCGAGCGCGGTGTCGATATGCTTCGCCGCCGGGATGTGCAAAATGCAATCGTCACGGCCGGCGGGGATTCACGCCTGCTCGGCGATCGGCGTGGTCGGCCCTGGATGGTTGGTATCCGGGATCCGAGGAACGATGGACAGGTGGCGATTTCCGTGCCGCTGGTTGACGAGGCCATATCGACCTCCGGCGATTATGAGCGGTATTTTGACGAAGACGGGGTTCGCTACCATCATATTATTCAGCCGAGCACCGGCACGCCGGCGATTGGCGTGCACAGCGCCACGGTATTCGGCCCGGATGCTGTAATTACGGATGCATTGTCGACCTCGGTCTTTGTCATGGGGGTCGACCAGGGCCTCACGCTGATCGGCACGTTGCCCGACTACGAGAGTATCGTCATCGATTCTGAAGGGCAGGTTTACTACTCCGATGGGCTGCAGCAGCCGAGCGCCGAGGACTTCGATTAGCCACGCCGCGGACCGCGAAATGTCGCTGAATGGCGACGCATTTTCGCTTCAAATTCGGCTTCATATGCCTATCATGGACAAGATACCGCGGGCAGAAAAAATCTATTCCCGGAACGGCGACTTGACGTAATCTGGTGCTGCTGCAGGATCACCCGTCGCCAGGCAATTTGCCTCATCATATTCACGAAATCCGGGCATTTGTGACGATAATCACGCCCCAGATCGGCCGCGGCTGTCACCATTCGGGATTGATTGGTGCCGCCCCAGGCGCGTTTCAATGGAAGGAACCGGGCTCGCAGAACAAGGAATGGACGAATGAATATCAGGAACTCAATTTTTGGTCTTGTTGTCAGCGCCTTCGCGATGACCAGTCTTGCATCGTCGGGCATGGAAGGACAGCCGGCGCCGGATTTCGCGCTGAAGAGCTCGTCCGGCGTAAACATGCGGCTCTCGGAGTACCGCGGCGACGTCGTGATGATCAACTTCTGGGCAACCTGGTGCGGCCCGTGCCGGCAGGAAATGCCGCTGCTCGACGAATTGTACACGCGCTACCAGCGCGTCGGGTTCAACCTGCTCGGCGTTAACATCGATGATGACTCGCGGCGTGCGATGAAGATGATCGATGAGCTGGGCGTCAACTTCCCGGTATTGTTCGATGCGAGAAAGGAAGTCAGCAAGTTATATGACGTGGAAGCCATGCCAGTTACGGTCCTGGTTGACCGTGAGGGCAAGGTTCGTCATGTACATCATGGCTACAAGCCAGGGTATGAAGAGAAATACCTGGATCAGATCCGATCATTGTTGAGAGAGTAGGGCAGTGGCAAAGACAATCATCAGCCTGATCGCAGCCGTGGTGCTTGCTACGAGCGTGGCTGCAATCGCAGAGGACGCGGCTCCGATGGATGCGGACTCGGCAATGGCGAAAGCAATGAGTGCGGAGGCGGCCGAATCAGAGTCACGCGAACAGTTTCGCAGCCTTGATAAGGATGTGCAGACTTTGAAGAAGGAGGTACTGGACCTCAACCGGGACCTGTTTCTTCTGGAAGAAGAGTTACTGTTTCCCGCGAACTCGCAGGTTGCGTTCTTCATATCCATGGATGTCGGCGAGTATTTCGAACTGGACTCCGTGAATATCAAGATTGATGGCAAGGAAGTGGCGAACTACCTGTATACACTGCGTGAAGCCGACGCGCTGGTTCGCGGCGGTGTACATCGTGTGCACATGGCCAACCTGAAAACCGGTGATCATGAACTCATTGCAATCTTCACGGGGAAAGGCCCACACGTTCGCGATTACCGCCGCGGCGCAACGATGACCTTTGACAAGGGTATCGGTGCCAAATACCTGGAACTGGAGATAACGGACCGCGTCAGGAAACAGCAACCGGAATTCGTCATCAAGGAATGGGAGTGATCTTTGTCATCAGATCGCTCACTAGCTAGGCGCCTGTGTTTGTTGTTGGCGCTTACGGCGCTGACGCTATCGGCTCAGGCAGCCGACGCCGATCGTGACCCGATCGTCGTACAGGACCCGCATTACGGCGAGGTCCTTTTCTATTTCTACCAGGAAGACTATTTCCCGGCGATCGTTCGCTTGCTGGCCGCGAAACAACAGCAGCAACTCGACAATCATCCGGACGAGGCGGAGCTGCTACTCGGTGGCATGTATCTTTCCTACGGCCACCACCTCGAGGCCGCCGAGATTTTTGAACGCCTTCTGGCCGACAACGTCGCGCCCGATATTCGAGACCGCACCTGGTTTTTTCTGGCCAAGATCTGGTACCAGCGCGGCTATCTCGACAAGTCGCAGGAAGCGCTCGGCAAGATAAAGCGGGAACTGCCGAGGAATCTGCAACGGGAAGCCCTGATGCTCGAGGCGCAGATTCTGATCGATGAGGGTAACTACGATGCCGCTATTGCCAGGCTGCAGAACTGGAAGGGAAAGACCGAGTGGGCAAGCTATGCCAAGTTCAATATCGGCGTAGCGCTGGTTCGACTCGGTCGCGTTGATGAAGCGGCGCGGCTTCTTGATGACCTCGGAGATCTGGATCCTTTCAACGAGGAACTCACGTCCTTGCGTGACAAGGCGAATCTCGCTCTCGGCTATGCCTTATTGCAGGACGGCCAGCCGCGTGCTGCGAAAGCACCGCTGCAACGCATTCGCCTGGAAGGGCCATTTTCCAACAAGGCCTTGCTGGGTGTCGGCTGGGCCGACGCCGAGACGGAGGACTACGAGCGCGCATTGGCACCCTGGATGGAGTTGCAAGGGCGAGACCTGCTCGATTCCGCGGTTCAGGAATCAATGTTGGCGATTCCCTATGCCATGGCCAAGCTCGATTCGATCAGCCAGGCTGCCGACCACTACCTGAATGCGATTGAAGCGTTTCACGAAGAGACCAACCGTCTCGACCGAACGATCCAACATATTGAATCTGGAAGGTTTTTTGATAATTTCCTCGATGACGATCCGCTCGACAGCACTGGATGGTATTGGCGTCTCGAGGAATTGCCAGAAGGTCCCGAGGCACGATACCTGTTTCACCTTCTCGCGACACACGCATTTCAGGAAGGACTCAAGAACTACCGTGACCTGAGCTACCTGTATCGGAATCTTGATAATTGGCAGCGAAATGTCGACGTGTACAACAATATGCTCGACACGCGCAAGGAAGCCTATGCCACCCGTTTGCCACGTGTGGAGGATGCGCTGGCGCGCGCCGATCTCGATGACATGGTGAGTCGCAAGCTCGAATTTGACTCGACGCTGAATAACATCGAAGAGAGTAATGATTGGCTTGCCCTTGCGAACCGGACCGAATTCGATATGTGGGGCGAAATTACGGGGCTGGAAAACGCGCCCGCTTTGCGTGCCGATATTCCGGAGGCCGAAGAAGTTCGCGACAAGATCCGTCTGTTGAAGGGTGTACTTCAATGGGAACTGGAACGCGACTTCAAAGATCGGCTATGGCGTATTCGGCGCAATCTTCATCAAACCGGCGAAGCCCTGGTCGAGACACAGCGTTCGCGACGTCAGATTGACGAGTCCATGCGCACGGAACCCCTTCGCTTCGAGGAAATCAGCGGTCGCGTATATGACCTGGCACCGCGCATCGAAGGCACAAAGATGAAGGTCGAGGATGCGCTATCGAAACAGCGCGTATTTCTGCAGTCGATCGCCGTCGGCGAGCTTCAGGCGCAAAAACAGCGACTTGATATCTACACGGTGCAGGCGCGTTTCGCGCTCGCCGCGATCTACGATATAGCGGCAACAGTCGGGCATGCGTCGGAATGAAGATGCATCGTTACACGCTGCTCATATTGCTCTCGCTGATGCTTTCGGCGCCTGCCGCCATCGCCCGTGTAAAAGAGAAAGATACGATCAAGAGCCTCGAGAAGAAGACCGTCCAGGTTCGTCCGGGGAAAATCTCTCTGGATAGCGTCGATCTCGCGCGCGACAGTTATCGGGCTTTCCTTGACCTTGTTTCGGATGACCCCGAGCTGCGCGCAGAAGCCATGCGCCGTCTCGGCGACCTGGAGCTGGAAGCGACCGAGGCCGATCAGCTGGCGGACAACATCGAATCGCTGGATTCAGCGGGCTACGACAACGCCGTCAGTCTCTACCAACAATTGCTCGAGGCCTACCCGGACTACCGCCGCAACGATACCGTGCTGTACCAGTTGGCCCGTGCTTATGAGGTTGGCGGGCGAACTGACGAAGCACTTCAAATCCTCAATGAGCTGGTTGCGAAGTACCCGGATACTGCGCTGCTCGACGAGATACAGTTCCGCCGCGGCGAAATGCTTTTCTTGCGCAAGAAGTACAATGATTCGGAAATAGCGTATCAGGCCGTCAGGACGTACGGTGAACAGTCACGTTTCTATGAGCAGTCGCTGTACAAATTGGGTTGGTCCCAATTCAAGCTGGCCTGGTACGAGGACAGCCTTGATCCGTTTTTCGAGTTGCTGGATCGCAAGATCAAAGGCGTTGAGATAGGCGAAGGCGAGCAGCGACTTGCCACTTTGACGCGTGCCGAACGCGAGCTCGTCGAAGATACTTTCCGTGTCCTCAGCATCAGCTTCTCCTATCTGGAAGGCGCTGACAGCATCGATGCGTTCCTGGAGGGGCGGCAAAACCCAGCGTACAGCTATGTCATTTACAGCAATCTCGGTGACTTGTATCTGGAGAAAGAACGATACGTCGACGCCGCCGAAACCTACGAGGCGTTTGTGGCGCAGGATCCGTTTCATCCCAAAGCGCCAATCCTGCAGGTCGAAGTCATCGAGGCCTATAAGCAGGGTGGATTTCCCAGCCTCGTACTCGAGGGCAAGGAAAGCTTTGTCGAGCGCTACGGTATGGATGGGGAATTCTGGGTTCGCAATCCGCCAGATGAGAACCAGGCGGTTGCCGCATTTCTGAAGGCCAACCTCAATGATCTCGCACAGTACTATCATGCCGAGGCACAACGCGATGGCAAAAAGAGCGACTACCAGCAAGCAGCAAACTGGTATCGAAAGTACCTCGCCTATTTTCCAGGCGAAGCGGATAGTGCCAACACCAACTTCCTGCTGGCCGAGATACTCTTCGAGAGCGAGGACTACCACGCCGCGACGGTCGAGTACGAGCGCAGCGCATATGCATACGGGGATCACGACAAGTCCGCTGAAGCGGGCTACGCGGCGATTGTCTCTTATCGCGAACATGAAAAGTCGCTGGCCGGCGCCGCGAAAGACGATTGGCATCAAAAGTATCTCGACAGCGGCTTGAAGTTTGCCGACGCCTTTCCGGAGCATCCTGAGTCGGGTGCGGTATTGACGACCGTTGCTGAGGATCTGTTCGAACAGAACCAGTTCGACCTGGCCATAGCCGTAGGCCAGACTGTGGTCGCCAAGCAGCCGCCGGTTGATCCAAAGCTCGCTCGCACAGCCTGGACGGTTATCGCCCATTCGCAGTTCGATCTCGAGAATTTCGCAGCCGCCGAAAGGGCCTACTACAGTCTGCGGGATTTCACCCCGGCTGACGACGTTGCGGCCGACCAGGAGATCAAGGATCGAATCGCGTCTTCGATATACAAGCAGGGCGAGAAGGCGCGTGATGCCGGCGACCTTGAAACCGCGGTAACGCACTTCACTCGCCTCGGCCAGGCCGTGCCGGATTCCAGTATTCGTGTTACCGCCGAATACGATGCCGCGGCCGCGCTCATCAACTTGCAGGCCTGGGATCGTGCGTCCGGTGTCCTCGAGAGATTCCGCAGTGATTACCCGGATAGCGAGTACGCGGATGAAGTGACGCAGAAACTCGCTGTCACGTACCTGGAATCGGGCAAGTCGGACCAGGCAGCGGCCGAGTTCGAGCGCATTGCCATGGCTGATTCGAGCTCTGATGACGTGCGCCGCGAGGCACTTTGGAAGGCGTCTGATCTCTATCAGCAGACCGGCACGATTGCGAGCGAGCAGCGAGTTCTTAACGACATCATAGCGCGTTACCCGAATCCGATTGCCGAGTCGATCGAAGCGCGGTTTCGCTTGCTCAAGATCGCGGAGCAGACCGGAAACGAGCAAGAACGCATGAAGCGGCTACACGACCTGGTGGAGGTCGACGCGACAGCTGGCGCCCAACGGACGGATCGCACCCGCTTCCTCGCAGCGATCGCCTCACTGGAGCTTGCAGATCCTGTTCGCGAGCGCTTCGCGGTCGTGAAATTGACGCAGCCGCTTGCAGAAAGCCTGAAGCTCAAGAAGTCGCTGATGGAAGATGTTATCACCGCCTATACGGATGCAGCGGACTACGGGGTTGCGGAAGTGACGACGGCGGCGACTTTTCGCCTGGGCGAAGTCTATGAACAGTTCAGTTCGGATCTGATGGATTC
>Ga0265306_10001758_pt1 | contig 10540 bp, 11 predicted proteins | sample Helome_3_FD_192493 | JGI IMG/M metagenome (GOLD analysis project Ga0265306, IMG submission 192493) | Marine sediment microbial communities from subtidal zone of North Sea - Hel_20160420 (Illumina Assembly) | ecosystem: Environmental > Aquatic > Marine > Subtidal zone > Sediment ...
GGTCCGCCGCGCGTGCCCTCCTGACCGCGGCCGCTCAGGCGAAGGCTCTGGCCGGTGTCGACGCCGCCGGGTACGTTGATCTTGACGACGCGCTCGACGTCGACCTGGCCGCCCCCTTCACACTCTTCGCACGCTTCCTTGGCCTGCGAGCCCCGACCCTGACAGCTTGGGCAACTCGTCGTCATCACGAACGCGCCCTGCGCCCGGGCCACCTGACCGCGGCCCCCGCAGGTTGCGCAGCCTTCGAGTGCGCCGTCTTTTGCGCCCGTCCCGTGACAGGCCTCGCACGGCGACGGATGCGACAGATCGATCTCGCGAGTCGCCCCAAACGCGGATTCGCGAAGCGATAAGCTCACGTCGGTGCGGATGTCGGCCCCGCGCGTGGGCGCATTCGGGTCGCGTCGACGCCGGCCGAAGCCACCGAAGCCAAAGCCGCCGCCGCCGCCACCAAATAGATCTCCGAAGATGTCTTGGAACTGGCTGAACACGTCGCCGATGTCCCCGAAGCCTGGAGCACCAGGGCCGCCTAGCCCGGCGTGGCCGAAGCGATCGTACATCTGCCGCTTTTGCGGATCGCTGAGAACCGAATAGGCCTCTGCGCAAATCTTGAACTGCTCTTCCGCTTCGGCGTTGTCAGGATTGCGATCGGGGTGAAACTCGAGGGCCTTTTGGCGGTAGGCCTTCTTGAGCTCGGTCACGGTGACCTCGCGGGAGACACAGAGAACTTCGTAATAGTCAGGCTTCGACATGAGGGCTGCGGGCCGTTCGGCCGCTGCAACATAAGTATGTTGGCCCCCGGGTCAAGGTCTGCTCTGCCTTGCGAATTGCAGAGTTTGGGCTCAGGCCCCGGATTTCACCTTGTTCGTCATGCGGCCGAGCACGTCGCTGACGAGCGCGTCTGGAAGCTCGCCGGAGCGCTGGAAGGCCCGCATGTGCAGGATGGGTTCCCCGCCGAGATCCGCCGCCGTTCGGCCCCGGATCTCTTGAACGTACTTGCGCGGCTCGAAGGGAACGAGGCTCGCCCGCGGCTCGACGTCGATGCGCTCGAGCAGGCCCAGCAAAGCTTGGAGCGAGTTCATCTTCATGTACGGGCAGGTCGCGCAGCCACCCGCCGTCGAGCAACCCTCGCCACCGGCCACGCCCGGCACGATCCCCAGGCCGCTCTGCGCATCTTGCGCGATGGCTTCGCTGGCGACGGGGAATACGATCTCGGCGGAGAGCTCCGGTCCGCCCTCGGAGGCGTCGTCCCGAAGCTTGCTTTGCACCTGTCGGACGATGGGTGTGATCATGCCTGCTTCGGTGCCGAGGATGAATCGCAGGTTGGCCTGCTCGCCGCGCGCAATCGCCTCATCGACCTTGCCCAAGATGAACGCGAGGATATTCGACGTGGAGCCAACGACCCCGTTGCCTTCCCGCTGCGCCTGCAGCGCGAGCTCGAACATCTCGCCGGGAACCTCCAAATGCGCGGTGACGAAGACATCGGCGTAGTGCGCGCGAACCAGGTCGACGACGTCGCGGCCGAACATGTGGTGAACGATGCAGGTGCCCTGCTCGAAATAATGAAATCGCGGAAGCAGTGAGCGAATCGACGCCTGATCGTGCTCAGAATGAAGCTGCCGAATCTGTTCGTCCGGCATCTCGGCGAGGTTTCGGAACATCTGCGCGAGGTTGTCGCCCATGTAGGTGTCTGGACCGAACCATATGTTCACGTCGGGAACCTGGGCGGCAGCCTGAAGGACCGTTCGGACGACGTTCGAGGACGTGCAGGTGATCGTCGGCACGATCGCGTGCGCCTTGGCTTTGGTCACGAGGCTGGTGTTGATGTAAACGACGTGAAGCGAGCGCGGGGTTTCCGAGGCGTTCATGAGATAGGCACCGTAGGCCTCTGCTTCGGCCGACTCGGCAAGCGAGCAGCCGATTGGATCGATCGCGACTCGATAGACCGGAATGTGGGCATGCCCCGATGCATCGAGCATCGCGCGCACGTTCTCGCTCATGAAGTCGACGCCGAGAACCGCGATCGTGCTGACCCCTTGCTCGGCCATCGCGATCGCACGGTCTGCCATCGCAAGTGAGTCCGAGACATGGATGTGGGGCCAGTCACAAGCGGAGAGCACTCCCTGAAGCTCGGGGTCCATGTAGAAGTGAGCAACGACACCTGTGTTCTTCTCGCGAAGCAAGTTGCCGAGCTGGGCCACCAGCCCTGGGTCCGGCTTGAGGAACGCCGCCTGCGCCTCGGCGAACGCGCCCTGAGGAAGCAGGGCATCGGCCGTAATGCGTAGAGAGGGAAATACAGGGAGTGTCATCTGCGACCAGCTTCGAAAACCGGAGTATACCTCCTGCCCGGCGCCCCAGATGTCAAGCAAACCCACAGTGACCTCGGTCTACGTCCACTTCCCCTGGTGCACGCGCAAGTGCCCGTACTGCGACTTCGCAACGGAGCCGATGCGCAGCGAAGAGCTGCCTCACGACGGGTACGCAGACGCGTTGCTTCGCGAGCTGGACGCGCGTTCGGAAGATTTGCGGGGCCGCGCGCTGACGTCAGTCTTCTTCGGCGGTGGCACGCCATCACTCTGGGCGCCGAACGCGCTGAAACGAACCCTCGCAGGCATCCGCGGAGCATTCGAGGAGGCCGCCGAGGAAGTCGAGGTCACGGTCGAGTGCAATCCCAGCTCACTCGATCGCAACTATGCGTCGCTCCTTCGTGAAGCGGGCGTGAATCGCCTTTCAATCGGGGTTCAGTCCTTGCGTGATCCGCATTTGCGATTTCTCGGACGTCTGCACGATCGAGAGCGGGCGCTCGCCGCGCTCGAAGGAGCAAACAAGGAAATTCCGCGCGTCAGCGCCGACCTGATGTTTGGGATGCCCGGCCAGACGCTCAACGAGCTCGGGGAAGACATCGCGCGAATCGCCGAAATCGGCGTCCGGCACGTCTCGGCGTACGCGCTGACGATTGAAGAGAAGACGATGTTTGGTTCGCTGCACCGCGCGGGGAAGCTTCGAGTCGCAGCGGAAGACCAGTACGCGGATCTCTTCGAACATGCGGAGCAGTGCTTCACCGACCTCGGCTGGACGCACTACGAAGTCTCGAACTACGCGGCGGACGGAGAGCGTTCACGTCACAACCTGCACTACTGGCGCGGCGGCGCCTACCTCGGGCTCGGCGCGGGGGCGGTCGGTTGTCTCGATCAGGGGCCGGGGCGCGCGGAGCGCTGGCGAAACGAGCCCAACCCGCAGCGATACATGCGGGAGCGAACGCTGGACTCCGAGGTTGAAGACCTGGGCCCCGAAGAGATCGTTCGCGAGGCTTTGATGCTTGGGCTTCGTACCGTAGAGGGAATCGACCTGACCGCGACCGAGCGAAGAGCGGGTCGCAGCCCGCGGGTAGGCAGGGAGCGTGAGATCGAGCTCGCCATCGAGCGCGGCAACCTGGTGGAGGACGGTGACTGGCTGCGCGTCCCTGTGGATCGCTGGCTGAAACTTGACGGCATTGTGCGAGACTTGTTCTAGAGTGCGGAGCGGTGAAGCTCGATTTTGAAGAAGTTTCGGTGACTGGCCTGGCCAAGTCCTACGGGCCCACGCTTGCACTGGCCGGGGTGGACCTGCGCTTCGAGGCGGGGAAGGCAACGGCGATCCGGGGCTCGAACGGCTCTGGGAAGTCGACCTTGCTCTGGCTGCTCGCGATGCTCGCCTATCCAACACGAGGCGAAATTCGCTACGGTCGCTACGGGGTTTCACGCGCAGACGAGCTTCGAGGTCGAATCGGTTTCGTAGCGCACCAGCTTCAGCTCTACCCTGGGCTGAGCGGTCACGAAAACCTGGTGCTCGCGGCCAAGCTGCAAGACATTCCCTACGCGCAGAAGCGTGCGACCGATCTCTGCGAAGCGCTCTCGCTCGGCGAGTACTGGAAGCGGCCCGTCCGAACCTATTCTCGTGGCCAAGCGCAGCGCGTTTCGATCGCTCGCGCCCTTCTTCACCAGCCGCGCCTCCTGTTGATGGACGAGCCTGCAACCGGCCTCGACGTCAAATCCACCGCATCGTTCGTCAATTTAATCGAGCAGCAGAAGCGGGAAGGCGCGATCATCCTCATCGTGACCCACGAAGCCCAATTCGCGGGCGCTGTGGCCGACCGGGTCCTTCACATGGATCGCGGCCGAATCGTGGAGCCCGACGCATGAACACACTCCGCGCGGCATGGCTCGTCGCCATCAAAGACTTGCAGCTCGAGATGCGCACCAAAGAGATCCTCACCTCTACGGGGCTCTTTGCCGTTCTGGTCGTCACGCTCGGCTCGCTGGCGTTCTACACCGATCCGGTCAGCTCCCCGAACGTCGCCCCGGGCGTGCTTTGGATCTCGATCCTCTTTTGCGGGATTTTGCTGATCGGGCGAAGCTGGGCACTGGAGCGGGAAAACGACGCGGTGTTCGGCTTACTGCTGGCGCCGATCCCACGGCCGTCGATTTACATTGGCAAGACGATCAGCGCGCTGGTCTTGCTCTTCGCGATTGAGCTCCTGCTGGTCCCGCTTTGTCTGATCTTTTTTCAGATCGAGCCGGCCGGAATCCTGTTGCCGCTCCTCGCGCTGGTGTTTCTCGGCTCACTGGGCTTCGTCGCGACCGCCTCTTTGTTTTCCGCGGTCGGCATTCGCACGCGGGCCCGCGACCTGATGCTGAGTGTCCTGGTGTTCCCCCTGGTCGCCCCGGCACTGCTCGCCTCGGCCGTCGCGACGCGAGAGCTCTTTGCTGGCGCCAGCACCTCGGAAGTCCTCGGCTGGATACGGATCTTGACCGCCTTTGACCTCTTGTTCATCGGCTTCGGCGTCTGGGTATCGCGCCACCTCCTCGCAGAGACCTGAGCGCTCAGCGATATGCGCGAATCAGGTCCAACGCGACCGGGTCCGACCAGTCGAGCGCACCGTCGAAGCGAAAGCGCACCAGGCCATCCGCGTCGATAATCCAAGTCTCGGGGAACAGCTTGGTGCCGAACCGATCGGTCACGACCTTTCGATCGGCATCGAGCAGGCTCGTGATGCGCGAGTTGCGAGGGATGATCGTCTCGACTTCTGCCCAGCTTCGGTCGGTCGAGACCGCGACGACCTCGACGTCGCCCCAATCTCGAGTCATCTCCGCGAGCAGCTCGATGGTGGGCATCTCCTGGATGCAGGGCCGGCAGGTGACCGTCCAGAAGTTCATCACGATGACCTTCCCGCGCTGTTCGGACATCTTCCACTCACTGCCGCCCTGCATCGGAAGGCTGAAGTCCGGGGCGCGCAGAGAGGCGCCGAGGTAGTGCGGAACGCCCCCCTGGCCATCCATCAGCTGCTCGAAGCGCGCGTTCCCGAGGAGCGCCCTAAAAGGTGCCTCGCGCGCGCGCGCCTGCGCATCCACGACGGCGCCCGTGAAGACGAAGATCAGCGGAAACGCAATCGCGGCGACGATGAGGGTGGCGATGAGCTCGCGACGGGACACGCCGGAGGCTTAGCGCTTTTCGAGACCGAGCGAAAGCGGATCGCCAAGCTCTGGCGGGCGCACCTTTTGGTCGCCAATTCGGACATAGACGCCGTCGTCGTCCTCGCCGATGCGGTCGCTCATCTTGCTGACAGCGTGATTGTCGAAGCGCGCCGGGCAGCGACCTTCGCGGACGGCACACCAGAGCGCACCCTCGGGGCCCTGGCAGAGCGAGGTCGGGTCGAGCGGCTCGCGGAGGTCGCCCGAGAGAAGCAAAACGATGCCCTCGGGGCTCTGTTCCACGTCTTTGACGAAATAGGCGGGCCCTTCGATGTCCACGTAGGCCCAATTGATCGCGTTGCTCAAGCAGAAGCGCCCGTCTTCGGCGCGGTCGACCCAGCCGTCGAAGGAGCGAGCAAGAATCGGATGGCTGATCTCGTCGGCTCCGTTGAACCAGCGTCCTCGCGCATCGCGGCGGATCTCCGTCTCTCGGCTGCGTCCTTGAATAAACTGCGCTGGGTCCATGACCTCCCGCAGACTACAATGACGTTCGATGGCGAGAAAGAGCCGAAAGCTGGTGGTCGTATCGAACCGCGGCCCCTATCGGCATGAAACCAGCCGCGGCCGTGAACGCTGGGTTCGCTCCGCTGGGGGCCTGGTGGCCGCGCTCGACCCTGTCCTGCAGAACCGCGGTGGCGTCTGGGTAAGCGCCAAACCGGCTAAGGACTTCGACTCGGTCACGGTTCCGGCGCCCCATCTCAGCTACGACCTGGCGCACATTTCGATCAAGCGCGGCGACCAGCGGGGGTTCTACGAGGGCGTGTCCAACGCGGTCCTGTGGCCCCTGCTCCATGGCTTCGAGCCCACGATTCAAGTCGGAGACGCCCCTTGGTCGAGCTACGTGGAGGCCAACCGGGCCTTCGCCGACACCACGATCTCGAGCAGTGGTCCAAGCGACCTGGTGTGGATCCAGGATTATCACCTCATGCTCGTGCCGGGGATGCTGCGCGCCAAGCGCAGTAAGGCGCGGATCGGCTGGTTCTGCCACATCCCCTGGCCGCCCCCGGACACCTTCGGCATCCTCCCCTGGGGCGAGGAGATCCTCGAAGGGCTGCTTGGCGCGGACATCCTGGGCTTTCATCTTCCGGAGTACGCCGAGCACTTTCGCCAGTGCGTGGAGCGCTTCACGGCGCATCGGGTGTCGCGAGGGACGATTCATTACCGCGACCGCAAGGTGACCACGATTGCTGCTCCGATCGGAATTCCCGTCGACGAGCTGCAGGCACTCGCCATCGACCCGGACGTCGGTCGCGAGGTCGATCGAATTCGCGAGTCGATGGGGAACCGCCAGTTGATGCTGGGCGTCGATCGTCTCGACTACACCAAGGGCATTCCGGAGCGGCTGGCCGCGTTCGAGCGCTTGCTTCGTCGAGACACAGGCGCTCGCAAGCGGTACGCGCTGATCCAGGTGATGGTGCCGAGCCGCACCGATGTACAGGCCTACGCCGATCTCAAAAAAGAAATCGATCGCATGGTTGGCGACATCAACGGGCGCTACGCGGAGACCGGCCGTGTGCCGATTCACTATCTCTATCGGAACCTGAGCCAGCGGGCGCTCTTCGCCCACTATCGGGCCGCGGACGTTGCTCTCGTCACGCCTTTGCGCGACGGAATGAACCTCGTGGCGCACGAATACGCCGCGGCAAGGACCGACGAGGATGGCGTGTTGATCCTGAGCGAGTTCGCCGGTGCGGCGAAGCACCTCAAGGGAGCGGTGCTCGTGAACCCCTACGACGTGGACTCGACCACCGCCGCAATTCACGGTGCGCTGACGATGAAGGCGAGCGAGAAGCGCAAGCGAATGCGTTCGATGCGAACAGAGGTGATGCGGCTCGACGTGCACCTTTGGGCCGACCGCTACCTCGATGCGTTGGAGGGGAAGTGAGCCCCCTAGAGGCCCTGGTCCGATCTCTGCTCGAGCTCGAACGGCCCTTGCTCGTGGCCCTGGACGTGGACGGAACGATCTCGCCCATCGTTCAGGACCCGGATCTGGCCCGAATTCCTGATACCACGCTCTCCAACCTGAAGGCGCTTGCCGGGGCCCCGCAGGTCGACCTCGCGCTGATCACCGGCCGCGCGCTGAGCTCCCTCGCGCGAATGGAACCGCTCGATGGCATCTGGCGTGCGGTAGAGCACGGCGGGCTGGTCCTTGCGCCTGGAGAAGCCCCGGCGCCGCGTGAGCTCACGCCCGAACGACGCGAGGCCCTCGATCTCTTTCAACATTGGGTCGAGACGCGCGCGCGCGATGCGTTCATCGAATACAAGCCGCAGGCGATCGCCGTGCACGTTCGCGCGATCGCCTCCGAAGATCCGGCGCGTGCCGCGAGGCTGCTCGGCGAGGCAGACGAGCTCGCACAGAGCCTCGGCCTGCACGTACGCCGTGGCAAGGCCTTGCTGGAAGCCGAAGCCGTCCATCACGACAAGGGCACCGCGCTTGCTGAGATTTTCGAGCGCACCCGGGCGGGCTCCGTGTTCTTTGCGGGAGATGACCTCACCGACTTTCCCGCGATCGAATTTGCGGCGCAGCACGGCGTGGGCGCGTTCGTCTGCTCGGACGAACAACGGGGAGCGCCGCCAGCGTCGGCCATCCTGCTGCAGAGCGTGGACGAGGTGGCCGAGCTGCTGAGGCAACTGGCCGAGCAGATGACCCGCTGAGCGGTGGCGTCCATACCGTCTCGTGGTACAGGCCCGGGATGTTGGATCGAGAAATCGCGGAGTCTGCGCGCATTGCGCGACGGGCCGGCGCAATCTTGATGGAGGTCTACGCAACCGACTTCGATGTCGCCTACAAAGAGGAAGCCGATCCGGTGACCGAGGCCGATACGAGGGCCAATGCGTACATCGTCGGAGAGCTCCGAAAGGTTTTTCCCGAAGACGGAATCGTTGCGGAAGAGAACAAAGACAATAGCGATGCGCTTCGATCGGGGCGCTGCTGGTACGTCGACCCCCTCGACGGCACCAGAGAGTTCGTTGCGAGGAACGGCGAGTTCTCAGTCATGCTCGGCCTTGCGATCGATGGGGTTTCGACGGCGGGCGTCGTGTACCAGCCAGGAACCGACAAACTCTACTACGGCGTCGTCGGAGAGGGCGCCGTGCTCGAGCAGCGCAGCGCGCGCCGTCCGCTGAAGGTCAGCGATGTCGCAGAGCCAAGCCAGTTGAAATTGGTGGTGTCCCGATCGCACCGCAATAGTGCCGTCGCGGAGGTTGTGGCCCGGCTCGGCATTCGCAGAGAGACGGCGAGCGGCTCAGTAGGGCTCAAGGCGGGGCTCATCGCCGAGCAGGAAGCCGACGTCTATGTACACATTTCGGACCGATCGAGCAGCTGGGACGCCTGCGGCCCCGAAGCGATTCTGAAGGCGGCGGGTGGGCGCTTCACCGACCTCGAGGGCCATCCGTATCACTACGGCGGGACCGACATGCGCAACCGAAAGGGCATCCTCGCCTGCAACGCCGCGGCGTACGATGCGGTCCTCCCGGTTGCCCGCGACTCGGCGCGCTCGATAGGGCTGATTCGATAGGGCTCGACAATGGCACCAGTGGATTGGCGACAGGCATGGAAGACGGGAACGACCCCCTGGGACGCAGGGACTTCTCCGCCTGCGCTCCATCGCCTGCTTGCGCGCGGACAGATTCCAGGAGGCCGGATCCTCGTGCCTGGCTGCGGAACTGGCTACGACCTAGCGACCCTGGCGCGCGCGGATCGAGAGATCGTGGGGCTCGACCTTTCCGACGAAGCACGCGCGGCATTTCTCGCCGCACACGGTGACCTTCCGGGTTCGGTCTCCTACGAAGTCGGCGACTTCTTTTCGTACGAGCCGGCCGAGGCCTTCGATTTCGTTTGGGACTACACCTTCTTTTGCGCCCTCGATCCCCAGCAGCGCAGCGACTGGAGTGAGACGATGGGTCGCCTGGTGAAGCCCTCCGGACTGCTCGCTACCCTGCTCTTTCCGTTCGAAGACCCAATTTCAGGGCGCGAGGGCCCCCCCTGGCCGATCAATACCGACCTGGTTCGAGGGCTCCTCGAAGATAGCTTCGAAGAGATCGAAGTCACGGAGATGGAACAGACGCATCCGGGGCGCGAAGGCCGCGAGCGACTGGCGCTGTGGCGTCGGCGCAAGCCTTAGTCGGTATCGGGAAGCGGGATCGACGACGAGCGCCACTTCACTTCGGAAAAGCCGAGCCGGTAGTCGGCCGCCGCGCCTTTCTCGTGCACCCCGATCCAGACTTGCGTCGTGCCGATGGGGAAGTGGGACCGAAGCATGGGGTCTTTCGTCTTGTTGCGGTTGTCATTGCAAAGAACCGACCCGCTGGGCTTGCGAACGACGAGCAGGGTGTCGGAACGCGAACGGCCCAAAACGTGAAGATTGAAGAACGCTGTGTCGGCCTCGAGGAGGTAGTCCGGCCTCTCGGAAATCCAACCCTTGCACTTGCGGTGAATCAAGCTCGCGCGAACCTCGCCGAGGGCGGTGCCGGACACGACACGCGGATCGGGACTGAAGCCCGCGTGGAGCGGCACCACCCCGAAACGGGAGGGCGAGTCTTCGTAGGGGTCGACGCTTTTCGGAGTCGCCGGAGGGGGGCCCACGTCGCCTCGCTCGCCGGTTGATAATCCTTCAGTGCAGGCGGCGAGAGCGAGCAATGAAGCGAAGAGGCCGCCAACGCGAGCCCAAGATGTGCGCGACGCGGTCACCTTGCGGCCTTGGTACCCGCCGCACGCACGGACGGTCAACCGGGGAGGCGAGCTGAACAAGCGCTCGGGTCGGGCACTGATCCTGCGGCCAGGGCTTGATTCCGCGAATCATGGGGTATAGACAAGCCCTAGACAGGTCCTGAACAGGATCGTCGCTTTGCTGGATTCCGAGGACGCACGTGGCAGACGAAGCGAAATATCGAGTGGGCATGGTCTCGAAGCTGACCGGGCTCTCTACCCACACCCTCCGCATGTGGGAGAAGCGCTACATCGCCGTTTTGCCGAAGCGCACCGAGGCCGGGGGGCGCCTCTACACCGACGCGGACGTCGAACGGCTTCGGCT
>Ga0265306_10001759_pt1 | contig 10539 bp, 10 predicted proteins | sample Helome_3_FD_192493 | JGI IMG/M metagenome (GOLD analysis project Ga0265306, IMG submission 192493) | Marine sediment microbial communities from subtidal zone of North Sea - Hel_20160420 (Illumina Assembly) | ecosystem: Environmental > Aquatic > Marine > Subtidal zone > Sediment ...
TTCCTGATGTCTATGCTCATCTTTTTTGCCTTGCATGAATCATTTGTATTAATTCTGAATAAATTTCAATAGTAATTCTGATCTGACTAATCTTCTAGAAATCTCTCTTGGAATTGCAATTTTTGAGAATCGTATATTTATGCCCAATTTAACATCTCTAAACATGCGTATATTGCAACTACACTGTGATAATATCGAGTATACTCCTACAAAAAAGGAAATACAATCTGCTGAGGATATTGAAAATCCTCAAACTCAAAGATTGGAAGAACTTGTAGTGGTATTTGTTGCAATTGAAGATGGTGATGATTCCTCAGTAGCACAAAATGCAATATCTCAAATTAAAGCATCAATGGAAAAAATTGGATGCAAAAAATTATTGTTATATCCATATGCTCACCTTAGCTCAAACCTTGCAAAACCATCAATAGCCATTAAATTACTTAAAGAGATGGAAGATGGCGCATCTGGCCTTGAAGTGTCTCATTCTCCATTTGGTTGGACAAAGTCTTACAAAATTCAAGTAAAGGGACACCCACTTGCAGAAAGTTCTAAAGTTGTCACAAAAGATTCTGCATCTGCAAAACCTGATGAAGAATTAACTTCTGATGCACTCGAAGGTGAATCTAAAATTCGTTCTTTTTGGAAAATACTTTCTCCAGATGGTACAATGACTAACATTGGTGATTTTAATTTTGCAAAATATCCCAAATTAGAAATTTTAGCAAAATATGAATCTGCAAAAATACGCAAAGTAGACCAACCTCCTCCACATGTTGCTTTGATGAAGAAGATGGGGATATCTGACTATGAACCTGCATCTGATTCTGGAAATATGCGATTCTATCCAAATGGCCGTTTGATCAAATCATTAATTGAACGATATGTTACTGATAGGGTCAAAGAATATGGTGGTTATGAAGTTGAAACTCCAATCATGTATGATTCAGAACATCCGAGTATGGTTAGTTACTTTAACCGATTCCCTGCAAGACAATACAATATTGACTCTGAAGGCAAAAAACTCTTTTTGAGATTTGCTGCATGTTTTGGCCAATTCCTGATGGCTAATCAATATCAATTATCATACAAAAATTTACCATACAAACTCTATGAGTTGACTCGTTACAGCTTTAGACGTGAACAATCTGGAGAATTAGTCGGTTTGAGGCGATTAAGAGCATTTACCATGCCTGACTGTCATGCATTTTGCAAAGATATGCCACAGGCAATCGATGAAATCAAGATTAGATTTGATCTATCTCAAAGTGTCCTCAAAGAACTTGGAATAGATCAAACTGACTATGAAATGGCAATTCGATTCACTGAGGATTTTTACAATGAAAACAAATCATCAATTGAAGAACTAGTCAAAAAACATGGAAGACCTGTATTAGTAGAAATGTGGAAAGAAAAATTCTTTTACTTTGTATTGAAATGGGAGTTTAATTTTGTTGACGGTCTAGGAAAAGCATCTGCTTTATCAACTGATCAAATTGATGTAGAAAATGGAAATAGATATGGAATTGATTTTGTGGATGAAAATAATATAAAACAAAATCCAATCATATTGCACAATTCACCTAGTGGTGCAATTGAGAGAATCATCTACGCTTTGTTGGAAAAAGCTGCAAAAGATTCTCATGAAGGGCGAAAACCACAATTCCCACTTTGGTTGGCCCCTACACAAGTTAGAATTATTCCTCTCAAAGAAGAATTCAATACATTCACTGATTCATTAACTGAGAAAATTTCTGCAAATGACGTTCGAGTTGACATTGATGATAGAAATGAAAGCATTGGAAAAAGAATACGTGAAGCTGAAAAAGAATGGATTCGATACATTTTGGTAATTGGTGAAAAAGAAGCAAACTCTCAAAATCTTAGTATTCGTGATAGACAAACTGGGGATGTACGGGAATTACCATTTGATGATTTTATTAATGAAATTAAAGAACAAACTAAAGGAAAGCCTTTCACTGGTTTGAATCTTCCAAAGTATCTCTCAAAGAGACCAAATTTGATGGTGTAAAAAATATGAGTTTTCTTGATCTATACATGAATAACAATCCCCTAATCACATCTTCAGATGATGATTCCGAACCTATAGCTACGATATTCGGAATACCTTTTGATGCTACTCATTCATACAAGCCTGGTTGCAGATTTGGACCTGACGTAATTCGTGATTCTTTTAATAATATTGAGATATTTCATCCTGAACTTGGAATTGATTTAGAAACTGTAAACATTGAGGATTTGGGAAACACTCGTCACACTGTAGTGGCATCTGAAATGATTGACATGGTTAAAAAAATTACTACAGAACTTGTTGCAAAACAAAGACAGTTGTTCATTTTGGGTGGTGAGCATTCCATTACTTATGGCACATACACTAGTTTTCCAAAAGAAACTGGATATGTTGTTTTTGACGCACATTATGATTTACGTGATGAATTTGCAGACATTAAACTAAGTCATGCATCTTACTTGAGACGAATTGTTGAAGAGCGAGGGGCTGAAAATATTTTGCATGTTGGTGCAAGAGCATTTGTCAAAGAAGAATTAGAATTTCTAACTGAGAATAAAATTAAGACCATAACTTACAAACAAATTCGTGAAGGCAAAGGTCCTAGTCTTCTAAAAGATCATGTTTCTACATTTGATACAATGTACTCTAGTTTTGATCTTGATGTATTAGACCCTGCATATGCCCCTGGTGTTGGAAACCCTGAATCTGATGGGATTACATCTAGAGAATTGTTTGATATGATTCATACTTTTCAGGAAACCAAAGTTATAGGAGTTGATATTGTGGAATTGAACCCATATCATGATAATGGTGCTACTGCATCTTTGGCTGCAAAGATTATTTCTACTTTAATTGCAATCAACCTATCTCAAAATAATTAATTTATTTTCTAATTTAATATCTGAATTACAAAAATTCTAAATAATATTCAAAACTGACTATTTTTCCAAATTTGAAAAATCTTGTAATTTGATGAATTTTACCTCATTTTGTCTCTGTTCCGCTCCTGTTCACTTTATTAGATGGTATTTTGGGTGTAATTCGTGTTAAATAATCTGCGAGATACTCTTAGGCCTACTTTAGAAAAAATAGGTAAGGGATTTGCATCTACAGGGCTGTCTGCAAACTTTTGGACATTTGTAGGGTTGGCATTTGCACTAGTATCTGCAGTTGTTTATGGAATGGGAATTGAATATGGATTAATTCTTGGTGGTATTCTGTTACTTGTTTCAGGATTCTTTGATATGGTGGATGGACAAGTTGCAAGAGTTACTGGAAAGACTTCAAAAAAAGGTGAATATCTTGATTCGATGTTTGATAAGATTTCTGAAGTTGCAATATTTTTAGGGCTTTTAGTTGGAGGATATGCTGAACCATATCTTGTATTGCTTGCAATTACATTATCTTTGTTAGTAAGTTATGCTAGATCAAAATCTGATATTATTAACATTAAACTTCAGGGAATAGGAATTGGAGAACGAGCTGAAAGATTATTGGTAATTGCAATTATTGGGATGGCTGGATTTATGGAATATGCTGTAATTATTGTAGTGATAATTGCAGGAATTACTCTGATACAAAGAATGATTTACACTGCTAAAAATATTAAAGAATAATACTAACGAAGTTTTCCACGTTTTCTTCTATTATCTGCAGATCTAATTTTTAGAATCTTAAAGTGAATTGCACATGAAATACAGTAATGTTTCAAAACTGTTGGTGATGCAATATATGCGCCTTGTGCACGTAGTTCTTTTGCCAAAGTATGTTCAACCAAATTTAATTTTGATGTGACTTTTTTTGCCTTGTCTTTTGGAACTGTCTGTCCGCAGTTTGTACATTGTACTGTACCTGAGGATCCTTTTCCTCCCTTTGTACGACCTCTACTTGCACGCTTAAGTGGCATGAATTTGAGCGAATTTTCCTACTTATATTCTTGTAGAATTTTAATTAAAATTGGTTATTTTGTGCCTGTATTTTGGATAAAAATCATACATGTTTTAATCCTAGATCGAATAAATTCAATTGATATATCATGCGTGGTCTTTGCCATACTTGTTTTAGTTCTGGAGTGGAAGTGGTGATTATTCATGGTGAGATAATTTGTGAGGAATGCATCGCTAAAAAAAATGCAAAAAACTAAATCCATACTGATTAAAATCAAGAAGAAGTGAAACTAGCTGTTTTTTCCCATTGTGCAATTGACACGATAACTATTGATGAAAACAATTATGAGCAAATCGGTGGGGCTGCTTGCTATTCTGGTATAACTGCCAGGCAATTCAAATTTGATGTGGATTTGTACACAAAATTTGGTCCAGATTTTCCAAAACAATATTTGGATGATGATAAGATTAATCTTGTAAATTCAGAATCACAAAAAAATACTACAAAATTTGCTATTTCAATTACTGGCTCTGATAGAACCCTCAAACTAGAAAATGAATGTGAAAAAATTGATTATTCCCGAAGTAACGCTGATGCTCACCTTGTGAGTCCAATTTATCACGAGATATCTGATAAGGTATTTAAAAAAATCAAGAATGATTCAAATTTCCTCTTTGTCGATCCTCAGGGGTTTTTGAGACGTAAAGATTCTCAAAATAATATTTTTTTGGAAAAGACTGATCTTGATTTAACTAATGTTGATGCAATCAAGGTCAATCCTGAAGAATCTAACCAAATTGTAAATGGTACTCATGATGAAATGATGCTGGCATTACAGAAAAAAGGAATCAAACATGTGGTGTTAACTGATAAGACAAATGTTTCTTTGTTGGTAAAAGATAAAATTTATTCAATAACTTTGCCAAATCAGAATATTCACGATACAACTGGCATTGGAGATATTTTCTGTACTGCTTTTACTTGTACGATGCTTAAAGAGAAGGACTTTCTGTGGGCTCTGTGTTTTGCTGGAGGTGCTGCTCAAGCTGCATTGGAATCCAAGAATGTTGGATTACAAAAAATTCCAAAAAAAGGAACGATTGAAACTAATGCATCATATTTTTATAACTTAGTGAAATTCCGAGATTTGTAATTATTTTTTTGAATCTATTCTGAAAGAATCTAAAAGTAAATTCCATGTCAGAGTATCATTTCTGAGATTCGTAATTGGATTTTAAGTAACCTTTTATGATGATATAATTCATGGATTTTGAAGTTCTGTTAAAGAGGATCATGGATTCAGATGTGAACATTAGACATAGTCTGGTCACTGACAGTGATGGAAATATTTTAGCAACCAGTCACAGAGAAGGAGTTACAAATTACTTGTCTGCTGAAGAAACTGTTGACTCTTTGAAAAGAGCATCTGTTGCATGGAAAGGAAGAAATGAATTGATTCCAAAAATTGGACATGGGTTGTATGCTGTTGCCAAATTTGAGAAAATATCTAGAATTACATTTCCTCTGGGAGATGAAAATTTGATTTTTGTCAGTTTAGGTTCAGATGCAGTTAGACAAAATGTTCATGAAGGTGGCGAAAAACAGATTATCGAACATGTTTTGAATATCTTGAGCAAAGATCCTACAAAACAATAATTTTATTTTTTATTTCATAAATGTCTCAAAACAGGTTCTTATACGCACAGAAAGCCAAATATTCTTTTATTATACTAAATTGACTGTTTCTTCTATGCAAATAGGCATTTACGGTTCGGGTAGTACAGAATCTGCTGCAAAGACAATTAAAAAAATTCTTGATGAATCTGGAATCACATCATTTCAAATATCAAAAACAAAAAGCAAACAAGCTGATTGCATAATTGTCCTTGGTGGTGATAAAGGAGTTAGAAATTACTTTCATCGAACTTTTGATTCTACTTTACCTGTATTGGGAATTAGTGAGGGTGAGGCAAGTGGATTTTTAGCTCAAATTGAACTAAGAGAATTCTCGTCATATGTCAATCTATTAAAAAAACAAAATTACACCGTAGAACAAGTACCTAGACTAGGTGTAAAAATTGATGGAAGAAATGTTTATCCTGTGTTAAATGATGTTGCAGTATTTTCATCAAAGAGTGCAATGCTGATGGAACATACTTTGAGAGTAAATGGTGATGAGGTATGGCACGATAACAGTGATGGAATAATTGTATCTACTCCTATTGGTTCATCTGCATATTCAATGTCTGCTGGCGGCCCAGTGTTGTTTCAAGACTCTGCAGTATTTGAAATAATTTCAGTAAACTCTCTTGACGTTACACGTAGACCCATTATTGTTTCAAATGGCAGCTCTATCGAAATTGATGATATATCTGCACGGTTACATTGCGAGGTAGTTTTAGATGGTTTGGATAGATACAAAGTAAAGAAAACTGTAGAATGTACGCAATTTTTCCCTCCTGCACAAATTATTCGACTCAAAAAAGATTCGACAGCAATATCTGCTCTTGCAAAAAAGGTTCATCTTGCTGAAGAACTACTTAGCATGCCTCCAAGCTCCAAACTTTTATTGAAAACTCTGGAATATGAAGGGGCTTTAACCCAGAAAGATCTTGTAAACAAAACATTACTTCCTGATAGAACTGTTAGATTGGCATTGAGTCATTTACTCCAAAAAGGATATGTCAAAAAGAAAGTATCTATCCGAGATGCAAGACAGAAAATTTATGAAATATCTAAAATAGAATAATTGATATTCTTATTTTGAAAATTATTTCTCAGAAGATGCTTTAATGAATGCTGAAAATACTTCCTCAGGATATCCTGGTCTGCTGTTGAATTCTGGATGGAATTGCACTCCTAGATAGAATTTATGCAACGGAATTTCAAGCATTTCCATTCTTTTACCGCCATCACTATCTGCTGAAAATATCAATCCGTTTCTTTCAAATTGAGGGATGTATTCTTGATTAATTTCATATCTGTGTCTGTGTCTTTTACTGATTGTTGATGCATTGTAAATTTTCTTGGCATTTGTATTCTCTTTAATTATCACATCATTAGCTCCCAATCGAAGTGAGCCTCCCATATCTGAAACATCTTTTTGTTCTGGTAGTAAATCTATAATTGGATTCTTTGCGTCCTGTTTTATTTCTGTGGAATTTGCATCTTCTAGATTCAACACGTTTCGTCCAAATGCAATTGCAGCTAACTGGAATCCAAAACATATTCCAAGATATGGGATGTTTTTCTCCCTTGCATAATTTGCAGTTTGAATTATTCCTTCTGACCCTCTTGTTCCAAATCCTCCTGGTACTAGAATTCCATCGTAATTTGATAATGTACTGTAATCTGTAATTGATTCTGAATCTATCCAATCGATATCAATTGATTTACCTATTTGTGCACCTGCATGCTTTAGTGCGTGGTTTACACTCACATAGCTATCAGTTAATGTTACATATTTTCCAACCATTGCAATTTTCACTTTGTTGTTTTCATGATTTACCATATTCTGGGCGATTTCATTCCACTTGTCCCAATTCGCTGATGCGTTAACCATCCCTACTTTTTCAAACTTTCTAAATATTGAATCCATGATTCCTTGATCATATAGCATTTGAGGAACCTCGAAAATTGATTTTGCATCATGGCATGAAAGGACATCTTTTGGTGTAACATTTGTAAACATTGCAATTTTCTTTTTTGTTTTTTCTTCTAATGGTAATGTGCATCTAACTGCCAAAAAGTCTGGCTGGATACCGATCCTTCTTAGTTCTTGAACGCTGTGCTGTGTAGGTTTTGTCTTTTGTTCTCCAACCACATCTAAGGATGGTGCTAATGTTACATGAACAAAAATTACATTTTCTGGCCCTTCTTCTACTTTCATTTGCCTTAGTGCCTCTAGAAATGGCAGTGATTCGATATCTCCTACTGTTCCACCACACTCTACAATCAAAAAGTCTAGTTTTTCCTCTTCTGCAATTTTTTTAATTCTATTTTTAATTTCATCAGTTACATGAGGTATGATTTGAACACATGCCCCTAGATATTCTCCCTTTCTTTCAGCCTCAATTACTGATGAATAGACTTGTGCTGTTGTAATGTTATGGCTTTTTGGAATATTTTGATTTAGGAATCTTTCATAATTTCCAATATCCATATCACATTCTCCACCGTCATCTGTTACGAAGACTTCGCCGTGAGCTACTGGATTCATTGTTCCAGCATCGTAGTTAAGATATGGATCTATTTTGATACATGAGACTTTTTGATCTGCTAATTGTAATAATTTTGCAATCGAGGAAGTAGTTACGCCTTTTCCAAGGCCAGACATCACACCGCCTGTGACAAAAATTAACTTTGTCTGCACATTAAACTAATGAGTGTCTGGTTTTTGTATGTTTTGTCGATCAAACACGGATTGAAATATGACCTCATATCTAATTCTAGTATGAAAATTTCTTTTTTTACGGTATCATTGCTTTCTCTAGTTGTTCTTGGAATCACTTCTTCTGCATATGCAGAAGAATATGTTATCACTATCCCAACTGGTGCAGCTAATGAAAATTCGCCTTATTTTTGGTCTGAAAAATCTACTGGAGTGACCACTGGAGAAATAATTATTTTCTCCGGAGACTCTGTTACATGGAAAAATGCTGATACTGCTTTTCACACTATAACTTCAGTAACACAATCTGGTGAAGAAGATGATCTATTTGATAGTGGGTTTTTTACTGCAGGTAAATCCTACACAAGACAATTTGATGACTTTGGTGATTTTTACTATTATTGCAGTCTTCATCCTTGGATGAATGGTGTAGTTCATGTTGTTAGCAACACTGGGAATGTTAAATCAATTGATAAAATTGCATCTGGATTGAGTAGTGATGGTTTAGGGTTTGAGGTAAAATACATCTTGGATACAACTCTTGCCAATGCAGTACATGTTAATCCTGATGAAAAAACATTAACATTTACTATTTCGGGTTCATCTGAAACTGATCAAATTACATTAGTTCTTCCTGAAGAGTTAATTGAAAACCCTAATTCAATTTGGATAGATGGTGAAATGATTAGTAATTTTCAAAAAGAAACAACTAGTTCTGGGACAAAATTAGTTATTCCGATTGATTCCACTTCAAGAGAAATTAAAATTATGGGCAGTCATGTGATTCCAGAATTTGGATTTTTTGCAATCAGTATTTTGAGTATTAGTATAATGTCCATGTTATTTTTGAGTCGCTCAAAATTTTCAATGTTTAAATAATTACGATCTTTACAATTGTGAATAATTTATCTACATTTTAAATGAATTTTAGGTTTTGATACCGTCTTTGTTTTATTTTTCTAAATGTATTGTGTGATGAGAACCTCTAGTTTGGCGGCCATAACTGAAATCGAGTTCCCCTCCATGAAAGTTTGTACACGACCGCCAACTTGACGTTAATTTTAGAGAATTGTTTGTTTTTTGAGACTTTTTGTAAATGATGTAATTTTTGATTCCAGTTTAGTTTGAGGTGTTTTCTCAATTAGTTTCAGATATGCACTACCGACAATTACTGCATCAGCTCCTGCCTTGATGTATTTTTTTACATCCTCTGGTGTTGATATTCCAAATCCTACGCCTATTGGAATTTTCCCTTTGGTTTGTTTCTTAACTTGTTTTATTGCATCCAGTGTGTATTTTTTAATTCCAGTTTTTACACCCGTTGTTCCAAACACTGCAACAAGATACAAAAATCCTGATGATACTTTTGATATTTTTTGAATTCTTGTATTGCTGGTATTTGGTGAGATTAGAAATATTGTATCTGCCTTGCTTTTAGCTGCCTGTAGGTAGTCTTTTGATTCTTCAATTGACATATCTGGAAGAATAAATCCATCAATTCCTGCTTTTTTAGCATCTAAAATGAATTTTCCATATCCTTTGTGGAATAAAATATTGGTGTAGGTCATTAGGACTAATGGAATCTCTGTTTCTTTTCTAATTTTTTTTACAAGACTGAAAAACTTTGCAATTTTTGTTCCCTTTTCTAAAGATATGGTGCTGGCATTTTGAATTACAGGACCATCAGCTAGTGGGTCTGAAAATGGAAATCCTAATTCAATAATATCGACTCCGCCTTTGACTAACCCTTTCACTGTTGAGATAGTTGCTTTTTCATTTGGAAATCCTGCCATGATATATGCTATCAGGGCTTTTTCCTTTTTCCTCTCTAACTCTACAAACTTTTCTTTAATTCTTGTCATGTTTATTCAAATAATTTTGTACTTCTTCGATGTCTTTGTCTCCACGTCCTGAAAGTGTAACCACTATGGTTTCTGATTTCTTACTCTTTTTTGCAACTTTGACAGCTTCTGCAATTGCATGGGATGATTCCAAAGCTGGGATAATTCCCTCCGTTCTAGTTAACAGTAGAAACGCATCAATTACTTCTGCATCTGTTGCTGCGTGATATTTTATTCGTTTTGTATCTTTATAGTATGAATGCTCAGGACCTACTCCTGGATAATCTAGTCCTGCTGAAATACTATGAGTCTCTGTAACTTGACCTTCTTTATCTTGAAGAAGATATGTCATCATTCCATGTAAAACCCCTTTACTTCCGGCAGACAAT
>Ga0265306_10001760_pt1 | contig 10532 bp, 7 predicted proteins | sample Helome_3_FD_192493 | JGI IMG/M metagenome (GOLD analysis project Ga0265306, IMG submission 192493) | Marine sediment microbial communities from subtidal zone of North Sea - Hel_20160420 (Illumina Assembly) | ecosystem: Environmental > Aquatic > Marine > Subtidal zone > Sediment ...
CATCTTTTCAGTCGATGTCCAACAGACGCAATGTGGATATCCAGCCGCCCTCGTACAGGTGAAGATTCAGGGCAATAGTCAATGCCGATCTGGTACACGCCTTACTATGTTACTCGCCGGCAGAATTGCGAGTGCTTTGAACAAGAGGAAGAATGTAGAATGGTACTGAGATTGCTAAAATCGAAGTTACGTTCTGGAAAAAACACGTAACTCATACGAATGACTTGATGAACAAAGCAGAGAAAACTGTGGGAGGAACATTGTGATGAATAAGAACATTGAAAGCCGTCCAGTGGTTCGCGTCATAGCGATGCTTCTGGTGGCGACGCTAATTTCGTCCGGCCCGGCGATGGCAGCCAAGAAACAGGATCCACCGCAAACAACAACAGACGGGCTAAACCTGGTGAAGAGTACTGACACCAGGGTTGTCTACCTGGCGGATGGCGCTGAATTCGATCAATACACCAAGGTGATGATCATCGAGTGTGCTGTCGCATTCAAGAAGAATTGGCAACGGGATTACAACCGGAGCACTATCAGCCTGGACCGACGCGTCTCGGATAGAGACGTAACACGAATAAAGGAAGGATTAGCAGCCGAGTTCAAGAAAGAGTTCACCAAGGTAATGACGGAAAACGGCCATGAAGTCGTTACGGAACCGGCATCGGACGTACTGATTTTGCGGCCAGCGATCATAAACCTGGTGGTCAATGCACCGGACATCCAGTCAGCCGGTATTACTCGCACGTTTGTCGCTGACCCGGGCCAAATGACCTTGTACCTGGAGCTGTACGATTCCGTAAGCAGCACGAAGCTTGCGCTTATTATGGATGCCGTGGATATCGGTCGTGTGGCCCCTAGTATGAGTTATGCAAATAGGGTGACAAATATCGCGGCTGCCGACCGGGTTTTGAGACGCTGGGCCAAAGAACTGTCTGGTCATCTTGGTGAAGTCTCGACGGGCAGCGGCAACTAATCGTCCTGTCCCGGCCAGAGCAGGTCGGAGCGTAAGTTCTCACAATATTCGGCATGGACAAGAAGACCGGGCACCGGAACAAGTGCCCGGTCTTTTTGAAACCGCAGGTGAAAGCAGACATTGGGCGAGTAGGGCGCCTGGAGCCATTCGAGGGAAAACTCTCAAGCAAGCCGCGATCGGTATTCGATGGGTGAACACCCCTCGGTCTTGCGGAAAGCACGCCGGAAGTTCGCCGTGTCCTTGTAGCCAAGTTCTTCTGCTATCGCTTCTACACTGTGTTCCGTCTCTCGCAGGTATTGCTTCGCCCAACGTGCCAGGGCATGTGACTTGAGTTGGCGGAAACTGGTGTTCTCGGCCTGCAGGCGGCGGTTGAGTGTGCGTTGGGAGACGTTCAGATCGAAAGCAACATTGCCAAGGTCCGGTAGCGGGGGCTCGCTGGTTCGCAACAGTCCGGCGATATGCTGCTTGTAGGGTGTGTCCGCGGTCTCGCTTTGGTCCTTTAGGTCTTGAGAAAGCGTCACCTGCGCCTGGCGCCAGAGTTCCTGGTGATAATAGGGGGAGGGCAAATCCAACCATCGGTGGGGAATGTCCACCTCGTTTGCGGCTGCGCCGAAGCTGATCCGTCCGTGCAGAGATTCTGTGTAGGCTGCTCCGTTTTCCGGCTCCGGGATGGCAAAACGAAATTGGACATCATTGATCGGCTCTCCTGTCAGAGTTTCGATGTATTGCTGCAGCAACATCATGGCCGTTTCGGTGTGGAAGCGTTCCACGTATCCGGTGTCGCGCTGGTAGAGGATCGTCACGGTCATTCCCTGCAGGGTCGAGCGTGCACCAATATCAATGTAAGTGGCATGCAGTCGCGCGAAGCTTTCCAGTACTTGCAGGCCTTCTCGCAGGTTCGGTGCTGACGCGATCGCCACGCCCACCGGGCCCATGGCGAGCACCTGCATCTGTCGGCCCAGCATAAAGCCGAGTTGTCCATTTCCCAGTAACCGGTCTCCGGTGCGCAGGATATGCAGGAAGTCCTCCATGGCAATGTCCCCGCCACGTAGCAATTCGTGTCGGCTTAGAGCGGTCCCGGCAAACAATGGTGCCGGGTCGATCTTTCGTCGACCAAGTTCGCGCAGTACCAGGCGCGCATAGACGGGGCTGATAGTCTCCATAAGTGCAAAATACTTCAAATTGGCGAAATATGACACCCAAATGGCGGGATCTACACTCTTCGTCGTGGCTCCTTTGGCTCATAGTTGAACCACGGTGCATTACTTCGAGGAAGGAACATGGTGAGCAAGACAGATCTACTCGATCGAGAGGCAGCAGCCAGCGCCCGTCAGTACATGGGCGTGGTTGCCTGGCCCACCATTATTTTGGGCCTGGCGCTGGGCGTGTCCTATATCACCACAGTGGTCATGGCCTTGATCGGGTTCCTCTCGCTGTGGCTGGCTGTTCCGCTGATCGCAGCGCTCACGTACTCCAGTTACACCGTCCTGCATGAGTCCGTTCACGGTTCGATCACCGGCAATAACCAATCGCTTCGCTGGCTGAACAAGGCGCTGGGGTACCTGGCCGCGTGGATTGTGATGCTGCCGCTGACTGCGCACCGTCACGAGCACACGGCGCATCACCGTTACGCCAATGATGAGGTGCATGACCCGGACTTTCACGTCGGGAACATGCGGGGTTCGCTGCTGGCTCCGGTGCATGCGGCCTTGCGGGCATGGGTTAGCCAGTTCAGCTACTACGTGAAGAATCGTTGGACTGTTGCACCTCCGCGGCAGAACCTCTATTTGTGCCTCGAGGTGACTGCTGCATTGCTACCTCGTCTGGCGGTGTTGTTCGCCGGCTACTGGGTGGAAGGCCTGGCACTTTTTGTTCTAGGCTGGCTGATCGGCGCGATCGTGCTGCTTTATCTGTTCGCCTACGTCGTGCACCGGCCCCACGACCAGGCGGGGCGCTACTTGGATACCTCTACTATTCTGATTCCGGGTCCGCTGGGATCGTTGCTCACAGGGTTATGGTTGTTCCAGAACTACCATGCCATTCATCACTTGTTTCCGCGTGTGCCGTTCTACCAATACGCGAAGCTCTACAAAGAGATCGACGAGATCATGGCGGCAAAGGGCGCGCCGGTCTATCGGGCTACGGTATTCGGGTTGGAGCCGTTGCCCCCGGAGTTGGCCACCTAGCCCTTTTTTCCCCTGAGCGTTAACGGCAGCTGGATTTGTCGGACGAAATGACGCACAGATTCCCTTAGCCGGTCAGGCTGGCAAACAGTGTCGGCAGTTTCTCCGGCAGGCAATCAACATGGTCGACAATCGTGTAGTTATTGGCTCCGAAGATGCGTTTCACATAGGTATCCGCATTCGGATCCAGGGTCAGGCAGTAGGTCAGGATGCCTTTCGAGTAAAGTTCTTCCACCGCTTTCCTGGTGTCGTGGCGCAGATGTTGCGGATCGCGTTCGTCGATATCGGCAGGCTCGCCGTCCGTTACCAGCAACAAGAGTTTGCGTCGTTCCGGCTGCCCGAGTAAATGATGGCCGGCATGCCGCATGGCGGCTCCCATGCGGGTCGAAAGTCCACCCTTCATGCCGTCGAGCCGGGCTTTGACTTCGTGGTTGAATATCTGGTTGAAGTCCTTGAATCGATAATAGTGGACGTCGTGACGTCCTTCGGATGCGAATCCGTGCACGGCAAACGGGTCGCCAATGCCACTGATCGCAGTGCAGACGAGTGTCGCCGCTTCACGGGTCAGGTCGAGGACGGTCTTGTCGGAGCCATTGATCGTCTCGTTTGTCGATTCTGAAAGATCGAGCAATACCGTTACCGCCAGGTCGCGATTCTTGATGACATTGCGCATTGTGATGCGTGTGTCCGGTCGCCGGCCCATACGGATCGAAATCATGGCGTCGACGGCGGCGTTGATGTCGATCTCGTCGCCGTCTTCGAGATTGCGCTCGCGCTGCACGCCTTGCGGGGATAGCCTGTCGATGATGTGCTTGATCTTGTGCGCAATCGGCTTGTACTCGAGAAGAATGCGTTCGATCCGGTCGGCATCCCCCCTGGTTGCGCGGCGTTCATAGACGGTCGCCCAGTCCGGTCGGTAAAGCTGCACCTGGTAGTCCCACTCACGATAGTGGTAGGGCGCGGAGATCGGTTCTTTGCCCCACATATCGTTGAAGCTCACGGTGGCCTCGCCGGCGTCTTCGTAGGGCATGAACTGGCTGGAGCAGACCCAGACTTCCTGGGCGTCGTCCCCGGCAAGCTCACAGTCCACCTCGTTGGCCATCTCCACCGCGCTCACATACTTGCGCACCTGGCGTTGCCAGGCAGGGAGGTATTCTGCGCCTTGGCTTTCCCAATCGAACGTCTCGAAGGCCCAGACTATGCGGTTGTCGTCGCGGTAGGGCACACGGATGGATTCGAGGATTCGGAGGCTCGGCACCTCTTTGCGGTCCGCCAGTAACTGGAACAGTTCCATTCCCAATTCGCGGGAAAATTGTTGGTCACCGTGACGCGCTTCGATTTCAGCATGGAATCGGTCGGCAATGCGGTCAAATTCGGCATCGTTGCAGCATACGGTGTCGTCGTTAAGGCAGTAAGTAAAGCGCTCGAGGAGTTGCACGGTCGGGTGTTCCGGTGCGCCTTCATGTTCGGTGGCGAGCAAACTGCCCCACAGCTTTTTCAAGCCCGGAAACTTTTTCGCCGCCTGGTATTCGACGCGAGCATCTTCCATGAGCCCGATCAGGAACATCTGCGCAGGACTCAGACCCTCGCTGGCGATGGCGCTGGTCGTGTAGCTCAGGTGTGCTGCGAGATGCGCGGTCTGTGCGCGATAGACTTCCAGCCCCGATACTGTGCCAATCGCGTCGACGGCGTCGGGCAGGTGTATGACGTGGTCTTCGCAGTAGGGCTTGAAGCCTTCATGGTCAGCCGCTGTCGGGCGCAGGAAGAAGTCCCGTCCCCAAAGCGCTCGCAGGTAAAAGTTGAGCTTGCGCTGCGTGTCCACAAACAGGGTGCCACGCCGCTCTTTTTGCAGCATCTTCTTGCTGTCCGCGCTTTCCAGGCTGAAATACTTGACCAGGTTATCCAGATCGCGACGATACGCATCGGCCCCAAAGTTAGCCCAGCGTCTTAGCCCGGACAGCGTGAGCATCGACAGGAGCTGGTCGATATTGTCGAGCATCGGTCGCAGGCCCCGCGAGGCTTTTGCCGATAGCTGGTGGATGAGCGTCAAATAACCGCGTAGCAGCTCAGGGTCACCCAGGCGCCGTGCCGCCGTCGGCAGGCTCGCAAAAAGTAGCGCGATCACCTGGCCCGATGTCATTGATGAGAGCTTCAGCGCGGCTTCGATGCAATCGCGTATGACATCTTCACCGCACTCCTGGACGACGGCAGGCATTTCTTCGAGGAAGGACAGCACGACGTCTTGGCCGCGCCCAAGGTTACACAGTCCCCTCGCGCCCTCCATATAGTCGTGCAGGCCCGCTGGCGACATGACACGCGCTGCTTCGTGAAAAGTTGCCTCCAGGGTGTCAACGACATCCGGGGCAGCCTTCTCCAAACACGCGGCATAGTCTTCCAGATTAATGGTCATCGCCTGCCTCAGGGCGTCAGAAGAGGCTAGCTGACAAAGAACGTCGCCACAGCCGCTTCCAGGGTTTCACGCATGTCGGGATCGTCGGTCAACGGCGTTACGAGGGTCATCTGGCATGCAGCAGCAGGCTCAATGCCTTCGCCGATCATCTGACCGGCGTACACCAGCAGGCGTGTAGAGATGCCTTCATCCAGGCCGTGGCCTTTCAGGTTGCGGGTCCGGTGAGCGATCTGTACCAGCTTGCCGGCGGTTTCCGGGTCGCAACCGGATTCCGTGGCCACGATCTCCGCTTCCAGGTCCTCGGCCGGATAGTCGAAATCCAGAGCGGCGAAGCGTTGCTTGGTCGACTGCTTCAGGTCCTTCATCAGGCTTTGATAGCCCGGGTTATAAGAGATCACCAGCTGGAAATCGGGGTGCGCTTCGATCAGTTCGCCCTTCTTGTCCAGGGGCAGGTTGCGACGGTGGTCGGTGAGCGGGTGGATCACCACGGTGGTGTCCTGGCGCGCTTCGACCACCTCGTCCAGGTAGCAAATGGCGCCGATGCGTGCAGCGGTGGTCAACGGCCCGTCCTGCCACTTGGTGCCGTCTTTGTCGAGGAGGTAACGGCCAACCAGGTCCGAGGCGGTCATATCCTCATTACAAGCCACGGTAATCAGCGGCTTGCCGAGCTTGTAGGCCATGTGTTCAACGAACCGGGACTTGCCGCAGCCTGTTGGCCCTTTCAGCATCACCGGCATACGTCGCGCGTAGGCCGCTTCATAGAGGCTTTCTTCGTCGGCCACAGTCTTGTAGTAGGGCTCTTTCCTGACCCGGTACTGTTCGGCTATGTCGTTGGCTTCGCCTTGCTGCCTGACGACTTCCATTTAGACGGGTGTTCCGCGGTAGACAACCATCTCCGCACCCTTTGACTGCGCGTAATTGTCAAAACCGACAAGGCGCACGTGGTTGTCGGGATGAGCCCGGTGGCACGCCGCGGCCTCAGCCAGCACCCGGTCGACGTCGGTTTCGCCGAACATGGGCAGCTTCCACATGTACCAGTAGTAACCGAAGGCGTTTTCCGGTTCGGTATGCTCAATGGCCGGGTTCCAGCCCTTGGAAATGATGTATTGCACCTGCTTGCGGATGCCCACGGCGTCCATGGTCGGTAAGTAAGAGAAAGTCTCGAACTTTCGAGAGGCCGGATCGCTCAGGCTCGACTTGTAATCTTGCACATCAGACATGTTGGTTTCCTTAATCCTGTTTCGAAAGTGTTGAGGCGCTTACCGGTGGACAACATCCAGCTTGTCGACGGTGTCGAATTCGAACTTGATCTCTTTCCAGGTTTCCATGGCCATCTTGAGCTCGGGGCTGTGCTCAGCCGCTTTGGTCAGGATGTCCTTGCCCTCTTTCTCGAGTTCCCGGCCCTCGTTACGTGCCTGGACGCAGGCTTCGAGCGAGACACGGTTTGCTGCTGCGCCCGCGGCATTACCCCACGGGTGACCGAGCGTTCCGCCGCCGAACTGCAGGACAGAATCATCACCGAAGATGGAAACCAGGGCAGGCATGTGCCAGACGTGAATACCACCCGATGCGACAGGCATGACGCCGGGCATAGAGCCCCAATCCTGGTCGAACATGATCCCGCGGGTACGATCCTCCTTGACGTAACTGTCACGCATCAGGTCGATCCAGCCGAGCGTCGCTTCACGATCGCCTTCCAGTTTGCCTACCACGGTGCCGGAGTGCAGGTGATCGCCCCCTGACAGGCGCAGCATTTTGGTCAGCACGCGGAAGTGAATACCGTGGTTGGGGTTACGGTCGAGAACGGCATGCATCGCGCGGTGGATGTGCAGTAGCAAGCCATTGTCGCGACACCAGTTGGCCAAACCCGTGTTGGCCGTGAAGCCGCCCGTAAGATAGTCGTGCATGATGATCGGCGCACCAAGCTCCTTGGCATATTCTGCGCGCTTGTACATCTCTTCGGGTGTCGGCGCCGTAACGTTGAGGTAATGACCCTTGCGTTCGCCGGTCTCGGCCTGGGCTTTGTGGAGGGCTTCCATGACGAAGTCAAAGCGTTGCTTCCAGCGCATGAACGGCTGCGAGTTGACGTTCTCATCGTCCTTGGAGAAATCGAGGCCGCCTCGCAGGACTTCGTAAACGGCCCGGCCGTAATTCTTGGCGGATAGACCCAGCTTCGGCTTGATGGTGCAGCCCAGCAACGGGCGGCCATACTTGTTCATGATGTCGCGTTCGACCTGGATACCGTGTGGCGGTCCGCCACACGTCATTACGTATGCACGCGGTACGCGAACGTCTTCCAGGCGCAGCGCCCGGACGGCCTTGAAACCAAATACATTGCCTACGAGCGAGGTCAGGATATTGACGACCGAGCCCTCTTCGAACAGGTCGATGGGGTAGGCGATGAAGGCATAACAGGCCTCGTCGTTGCCCGGTACATCTTCGATCGCGTAGGCGCGACCCTTGTAATAATCCAGATCAGTGAGCAGGTCAGTCCATACCGTGGTCCAGGTACCCGTCGACGATTCAGCCGCTACGGCCGCGGCGGCTTCTTCACGTGGCACCCCTTCCTGCGGGATGACCTTGAAGCAGGCCAGGAAATCGGTGTCCTTGGGCGTGTAGTCCGGCATCCAGTAGGTTTCCCGGTAGTCCTTCACACCCGCTTGATAGTTGTTCGCCATTTTGCGTCGCTCCTCGAGATTACCCTGTTTGTGGCGGGGCAGACCCGGCAGGCTCTGCCGGCCGATCAATATTGGGGAGCATTGTAAGTTGACGACAGCTATAACTGATAATTAATTGTTTTTATCTAAAGCATAAGAAAAAGCTGATGGTGTAGTTTCTGTCGGGGAGGCCGTCCTTCGCGGTTCGTAATAGAGCGAACGAGCGGCATCGGCAGCGAGGGCGAGTTTTGCCCCCGCTACCGATCGAAAAATGGGCCCCTGGTGGGGCCCATTTCGTCTTAGCGGCTTGCGACCATGCTGTCGCGTTGGGATTCGCCGATCTCGAAGCGGTCCAAAGTCATCACCTTGGCCCATGCATCGACGAAATCGTTCACGAACCTGCCTTCGCCGTCGCCGGCGGCATAAATCTCTGCAACGGCTCGCAGCTCTGCATGTGAACCGAACACCAGGTCAACCGGCGTGGCAGTCCATTTCACCTTGCCCGTCGCACGATCACGACCTTCGTAAATGCCATCGGCGTCCGAAGACTTCGTCCACGTCGTAGACATACTGAGCAGGTTCACGAAGAAATCGTTGCTGAGCGTACCCGGGCGGTCGGAGAAGATGCCATGTTCAACACCACCCGCATTGGCGCCGAGCGCGCGCATACCCCCGACCAGGACGGTCATCTCCGGGATGGTCAGGGTCAGCAGGTCCGCTTTCTCGACCATCATGTCCGCCGGCGAACGACGAGCAGCCTCGCCGAAGTAATTGCGGAACGCGTCCGCTTTCGGCCGCAGCACGTTAAAGGACTCGATATCCGTTTGTTCCTGTGATGCGTCTGTGCGGCCTGGCAGGAAGGGGACCGGCACATCGTGTCCACCGTTCTTCGCGGCTTGTTCGATGGCGGCGGCACCGCCCAGGACGATCAGATCGGCGAGCGATACTTTCTTGTCGCCCCGTTGCGCACCATTGAAATCTTCCTGGATGGCCTCGAGACGATTCAGCACTTTTTCCAGCTCGTCGGGGTTATTCACAGTCCACCTGCTCTGCGGCGCAAGGCGAATGCGCGCGCCGTTGGCACCACCGCGCATGTCCGTGCCGCGGAACGTCGAAGCCGATGCCCAGGCCGTCCTGACGAGTTCGGGCACAGCCAGACCGGAATCGAGGATCTCAGCTTTCAGATTCGCAATGTCGTCTGCATCGATCAGCTCATGGTCAACAGCCGGTACCGGATCCTGCCAGGTCAGAACTTCATCGGGAATCTCGGGACCGAGATAGCGCGAGCGAGGACCGAGGTCGCGGTGCATCAGCTTGAACCACACCTTGGCGAAAGCGAGATCGAACTCTTTCGGATTCGCCAGGAAGCGCCGCGCGATTTTCTCGTACGCGGGATCGAACCGCAGCGACAGATCCGTTGTTAGCATCACTGGCGCATGCCGTTTCGTCGGATCGTGCGCGTCCGGCACGAACTGGAGTTCGTCCGCTTTCTTCGGAATCCACTGGGTAGCACCGGCGGGGCTCTTCGTCTGTACCCACTCGAAGGCGAACAGGTTCTGCAGGAAGTTCATACTCCACGCAGCAGGGGTCACGGTCCATGCGCCTTCGAGACCGCTGGTGATCGTATCGCCGGCGTTGCCGCTGCCGCATTTGTTCACCCAGCCGAAGCCTTGCTCCTCGACGCCTGCAGCACCAGGTTCGGGTCCGACACAATCTTGTACCTTGTGAGCACCGTGGTTCTTGCCGAAGGTATGTCCGCCCGCAATCAGTGCAACGGTCTCTTCGTCGTTCATTCCCATACGGCCAAACGTGTCACGAATATCCCTCGCGGCCAGGACCGGATCGGGGTTGCCGTTCGGGCCTTCCGGGTTCACGTAGATGAGTCCCATCTGTACGGCGGCCAGGGGGTTCTCCAGTTCTCGTTCGCCGCTGTAGCGCTCGTCGTCGAGCCATTTTTTCTCCGGTCCCCAGTAGACCAGGTCGGCCTCCCAGTCGTCCTCACGACCACCGGCAAAACCGAAGGTCTCGAAGCCCATGGATTCGAGCGCAACGTTGCCGGCCAGTATCATCAGGTCGGCCCAGGAGATCTTGTTGCCGTATTTCTGCTTGATCGGCCAGAGCAGCCGGCGAGCCTTGTCGAGGTTTGCGTTGTCAGGCCAGCTGTTCAAGGGGTCGAAGCGCTGCTGGCCACCATCGGCACCGCCGCGCCCGTCGAGCGTGCGGTACGTGCCCGCGCTGTGCCAGGCCATGCGAATGAACAATGGCCCATAGTGACCATAGTCCGCCGGCCACCAGTCCTGTGAATC
>Ga0265306_10001761_pt1 | contig 10525 bp, 8 predicted proteins | sample Helome_3_FD_192493 | JGI IMG/M metagenome (GOLD analysis project Ga0265306, IMG submission 192493) | Marine sediment microbial communities from subtidal zone of North Sea - Hel_20160420 (Illumina Assembly) | ecosystem: Environmental > Aquatic > Marine > Subtidal zone > Sediment ...
CATCGACACACCCGCATCACCAGCCGACATCTAGGTTGCTGATAACATTGCATTGCCGCCCGGCCCACGCACCGGCCATGGCGGTGTGCGGTTTTTTCAACTAACATCACTGCTGTCATATACACTCCCTCTCCCACAGGAAGAGGGTTGGGGGGACGACTGCAGGGATGCAGGAGGTAGGGCACCAAAAGTAGGCGCCTCCAGGCGACGCATGGAGCAGTTGCCGAGGGGATAAAATAAATGCTGACTACCTGTTTTATATCCCCTCATCCCCCGCCTTCGCGGGGGCAGGCTCTGTCCTTCTCCCGAAAGGAGAAGGGACGCTCTGTTTGTTTTGTGGTAATTGGCATTCATGACATTACAGACATTTCAATCATCGTCTATTGGACAGTAGCGAACTAACATGAAACTCACGGATTCGTGCCGGATGGCTGGAGGGTGGTCATGCTGCAATTGAAAATCAACGGTCAGCAACACGCGCTGGACATTGATCCCGATACACCGCTGTTATGGGCGCTGCGCGATCACCTGGACCTGCAGGGCACCAAGTACGGCTGCGGCATCGGCCTGTGCGGTTCCTGCACCGTGCATATCGACGACCGCGCCGTGCGTGCCTGCCTGGTGACGGTCGGTGAGGTCAGTGGCAAGGCCATCACCACCATCGAAGGTATTGCGCCAGGCAGCGAGCCGGTGCAGCAGGCCTGGCGCGAGTTCGAGGTGCCGCAGTGCGGCTACTGCCAGCCGGGCATGATCATGGCGAGTGTTGCGCTGTTGCGCGAAAAACCGTCGCCCACCGATGCCGACATCGATGCCGCCATTACCAATATCTGTCGCTGCGGGACCTACAACCGCGTGCGCCGGGCCATCCACGCGGCCGCCAAAAAGCAGGGGGCCGACGATGTCTGAGTCCTTCAAACTGACACGCCGTGCGTTCCTGGTACGCGGCACGGCCGCCGGTGCCGGGCTGCTGCTGGGTTTTCACCTGCCGGCACGGCGCAAGCTGTCCGCGGCGCCTCTGTCCGGTGCAGACGCCGACCAGCCGGTTGCCGTCAATGCCTGGATCGAGATCCATCCTGATGACAGCATACTCATTCGCGTCGCGCGTTCCGAGATGGGGCAGGGAATCTTTACTGCATTACCCATGCTGGTGGCCGAGGAACTGGAGTGCGACTGGAGCAGGGTGCGCGCTGAATATGCCTCGGCCAACGAGAACCGGCGACGTGACAATGTCTACCAGTCCATGAGTACCGGCGGCAGCCGTTCGGTGCGCGGCTCGCAGGATTACCTGCGCATGGCCGGCGCCGTCGCGCGCGAGCTGCTGGTCACTGCCGCGGCCACACGCTGGAACGTACCGGTTGACGAATGCCGTGCCGCGAACAGTGTGATTAGCCATGAACCAAGCGGTCGCACGCTGGGCTTCGGCACGGTGGCCGCTGCGGCCGCGCAACTGGAGGCCCCGGAAGTGGTGTTTCTCAAGGAGCCGGAGGAATGGCGGCTGCTGGGTACGCCGGTCAAGCGCCTGGATGTGCCGGACAAGATCGCGGGCAAGCCGGTGTTCGGCGCCGACGTGAATATGCCCGGCATGCTGCACGCCGCGATTCGCGCCTGTCCCGTGTTTGGCGGCAAGCTGAAAAGCTATGACGCAGCCAGCATCGACAAGCGGCCCGGCGTCGTGCAGGTGGTGGCGCTAGCCGATGCCGTGGCGGTGGTGGCCGAGAGCTGGTGGCAGGCACAGCAGGCGCTGGAGGCCCTGCCGGTGACGTGGGACGAGGCGGGTAACGGCGCGGTCAGTGACGCCGACATCCGCGCCAGCCTCGAGGCCGGCCTGGCCGCAGACAAGGCTGTGGTGATGGCCGAACACGGCAAACCGGATGTTGCCTTGCAGACATCGGACAAACAGATCGAGGCGACCTTTTACGCGCCGTATCTCGCGCATGCGACCATGGAACCGATGACCTGCACCGCGGCCGTGCACAAGGACGGCCGGATAGAGGTGTGGGTGCCGACGCAAAACGCCAGCGCCAGCCTGGATGCTGCGGCACGCGCGGCGGGTGTCGACCCGCTGCAGGTCGAGGTGCACAATACCCAGCTTGGCGGCGGCTTCGGCCGGCGCGGTGCCAACCAGGAATTCACCGAGCAGGCCGTGCGTATTGCCAAGGCCGTCGGCCGACCGGTCAAGCTGTTGTGGTCGCGTGAGGAAGACACGCAACATGATTTCTACCGCCCGGCCAGCATGGCACGCCTGCGCGCGGCACTCGATGGCAAGGGGCGGCTCACCGGCATGCAGGTGCGCGTTGCCGCACCTTCCATCCTGACCTCGCTTGGCATGAAGGGCGACGACGGCACTGATCCGGTGGCACTGCAGGGTCTTGCTGACCAGTTCTATAACATACCCAATTACCGGGCGGACTATGCCCTGCGCACGCTGCATGTGCCGATCGGGTTCTGGCGTTCGGTGAACCATTCGCAGAACGCGTATTTTCGTGAACACTTCATTGACCAGGTGGCGCGCGAGAGCGGCCAGGATCCGTACCGGTTCCGGCTTGGTATGCTCAAGGAGGCGCCCAAACAGCGTGCGGTGCTGTTGACAGCTGCAGAACAGGCGGGCTGGGGCAAGCTGCTGCCAAAAGACACGTATCGTGGCATTGCCGTAGAGACGTCTTATGGCAGTCACTGTGCACAGGTGGTGGAGATCAAGGTCAATTCCGACGGGACGTTTAAACTACTGCGGGTGGTGTGTGCCATCGATCCCGGTCACGTGGTCAATCCGGACACCATCGATGCCCAGATGGAAAGCGGCATCACCTACGGCCTGACTGCCGCGTTGTTCGGTGATATCAACATCGACAAGGGCCGGGTGCAGCAGGGCAACTTCGATGATTACCCGATGCTGACCCTGGCGCAGATGCCGGTGGTGGAAACCCACATCGTCGCCAGTGGCGACTTCTGGGGCGGAATCGGCGAGCCGCCGCTGCCACCGGTTGCCCCTGCACTGTGCAACGCGCTGTATGCGGCAACCGGCAAACCGATCCACTCCCTGCCGCTCAGCGCCCACGGCCTGCGCCCGGCCTGACATAGAACAAGCCAGTAGGAGCGCCCTGCAGGCGCGATTGTTCTAACCCGACTGAATCGCGCCTGCAAGGCGCTCCTACAGTGGTCCATTTACCTGTAGGAGCGGACGTTGTCCGCGAATGAACAGGCCACACAATTCGCGCGTTCCCGCGCTCCTACACCAATCGATACACCGGCAGGAATCAAAATATTCGCGATATTGTTTGTCGTCCCCGTACAGGCGGGGACCCAAACACCGTCACCCCTGCGCACGGCTGCAGGGATGCAGGAGGTACGAGTCCAGGGATGGACGAGGTAGAGCGGAGCAGGAGCCAGAGCCGAGAGCACCAACAGTAGGCGCTTTAGGCGATGCATGGAGCAATTGTCGAGGCGGGAACCCAAACACCGTCATTCCCGCGCAGGCGGGATCCAAACACCGTCATCCCCGCGCAGGCGGGGATCCAGCTCACAAACTTCAACTGCATGGACTATTCAACTACAGAGCAAATCAACGCACTGCGCGTGTGCCTGTTAAATTAATCATCAAGGACGGAATATTTGCCGCTGGATCCCCGCCTGCGCGGGGATGACTGGAGAGTCTGATTCTGCCTGCGCGGGGATGACTGGTGAGTCTGATTCTGCCTGCGCGGGGATGACTGGAGAGTCTGATTCTGCCTGCGCGGGGATGACTGGAGAGTCTGATTCTGCCTGCGCGGGGATGACTGGTGAGTCTGATTCTGCCTGCGCGAGGATGACTGGAGAGTCTGATTCTGCCCTGAGCGGGAATGACTGGAGAACCTGATTCGATCCTGCGCGGGGGGGTAACGGAAGAACTTGATTCCGTCTTCAGTGGATTGCTGAAGAAGGGACCGGGGGTTACCGGTTGAACGGGCGATAAACTCCCGGTCCCTGTTGACGATTCAGCTAACGGTCGGATTACTCCTCCGGTGCCTCAGCGGCGGGTTCAGAACCGGGTCCGACACCATAGCCCGGTCCACGGCCATAGCCGGGTCCGGGACCATAGCCGCGTCCACGACCGTAGTCCCGGTTGCTGCGGCTACCCATGCCCATGCCCGAGCCACTGCCGTCGCGCGGACCATAGCCGCGTCCACGACCGTAGTCCCGGTTGCTGCGGCTACCCATGCCCATGCCCGAGCCACTACCGTCGCGCGGGCCATAGCCGCGTCCACGACCGTAGTCCCGATTGCTGCGGCTGCCCATGCCCATGCCGGTGTCACCGTCATCGTCATCGCCCTGCTGGTTGCCGGGTCCGCGTCCATAGCCCGGACCGCTGCCGTCACGCGGGCCGTATCCACGGCCCATACCTGAGCGCGAGCGGCTGCCGTCACGCGGGCCGTATCCGCGGCCCATACCGTGGCGTGGACCGCTGCCGTCGCGCGGGCCATAACCGCGGCCCATGCCCATGCCGGTGTCACCGTCATCGTCCTGCTGGTTGCCGGGTCCGCGTCCGTAGCCCGGACCGCTGCCGCCACGCGGGCCGTATCCACGGCCCATACCATGGCGCGGACCGCTGCCGTCACGCGGGCCATAACCGCGGCCCATGCCGCCGCGCGGGCCGTAGCCATGTCCGCCTGCGGGCTGGTTGTCGCGATCCGGCCCCTGGCTGGAACTGCCCATACCCATGCCGGCATTGGCGGTGGTCATCAGCATCGAACCGGCCAGCGCCACGGCCGCAAGCATGCTGGAAATCTGGATTGATCGTTTCAAGTTGTTATCTCCTGCTGTTGTTAGGATTTTGTATGGCGCGGCATTCGACTGCCTGCACTAGCTCAATAATGCGCCACATTCACCACCGGTGCAAAACAAGCCGGTATCGGGTCCGACCTCCTCAACATATTGGTTAATAGGAAAGTAATTGGAAAATTGCCCACTTTTTTGGCCCTGGGTGGACTTTTTCAGGGGTCAAATGATGGTTTTAACAGGAACAGGACTATTCCCCGGTGCATCTTTTCGGGTCTGAAATGATCGTGCCAGGCGATAAAAAGGCCGCTTTTTTTAACTGAATTTCTGTTGAAACCGGAACTTGCGGAGGTCCGACCCTTTTAAGTATCGTTCACCGCTTGATAAACGGCACGTGAACAGCCGCAGTCCAACCCGGAAGACCTGAACCATGCACTACGAAACCGTTGATGCCGTGATTACGCCGCAGGGCAGCCTGGAAGTGCTGTCCCGGGCCGAGGTGGCCAAGCTGCTCGATACCAGCACCGGCGGCCTGTATAACACGCTGCGCAATTGCGCGCTGGCGGTACTGAACGTCGGCAGCGAACTGGACGACGGCAAGGAGTTGCTGGAGCGCTATAAATCCTTTGACATCCAGATCATTCCGGAAGAGCGCGGCATCAAGCTGCAGGTGAGCGGGGCGCCGGCCAGCGCCTTCGTCGACGGGGTCATGATCAGGGGCATCAGCGAACACCTGCTGGCGGTATTGCGCGACGTGGTGTACGTCAGCGACAAGATCGCCACCAATCCGAAGTTCGACCTGTCGTCCTCGGAAGGCATCACCAATGCCGTGTTCCATATGCTGCGCAATGCCAATATCCTGCGCCCGAACACCAATCCGCGCCTGGTGGTCTGCTGGGGCGGCCATTCGATCGGCCGCCGCGAGTACGATTACACCAAGGAGGTCGGCTACCAGCTGGGGCTGCGCGGACTGGACACCTGCACGGGGTGCGGTCCGGGCGCGATGAAGGGCCCGATGAAGGGCGCGACCATCGGCCATGCCAAGCAGCGCATCCGCGACGGGCAATACCTCGGCATCACCGAGCCGGGCATCATTGCCGCGGAATCGCCCAACCCGATCGTCAACGACCTGGTGATCCTGCCCGACATCGAGAAACGCCTGGAGGCGTTCGTGCGCACCGCGCACGGTATCGTGGTATTCCCCGGCGGCGCCGGCACCGCCGAGGAAATCCTCTACATACTGGGTATCCTGCTGCACCCGGACAATGCCAAATTGCCGTTCCCGCTGATTTTTACCGGTCCGGCCAGTGCGGCGGACTACTTTGAAGAGATCGACGGGTTCATCGCCGCCACCCTCGGCGAGGCGGCGCAACTGCGTTACACCATCATCATCGATGATCCCGAGGGTGTGGCCACCGCGATGAAGGCGGGCATTGACGAGGTGCGCGCGTACCGCAAGCAGCGCGATGACGCCTATTACTTCAACTGGTCGATCAACATCGAGCAGGAATTCCAGCAGCCGTTCAACCCGACGCATGAAAACATGCGCAACCTCGCGCTGCACCGCGACCTGCCGGGGCACACGCTGGCGGCCAACCTGCGGCGTGCGTTCTCCGGCATCGTCGCCGGCAATGTCAAGGACGAGGGAATTCGTGCCATCGAAAAACACGGGCACTTCGAGATACGCGGCGATGCCGGCATCATGGATCCGCTCGATTCACTGCTCAAGTCGTTCGTCGACCAGCACCGCATGAAGCTGCCGGTCACGGACTATGTGCCATGCTATCGCATTATTAAATAAAGAATCGCGCTTGCGAAGCGCGCCTACCCCAATAGTAGGGTGCGTTTCACGCACCGATATGAATGTAGGGTGCGTTTCACGCGCCGATATAAATGTAGGGTGCGTTTCACGCACCGTGATTGGTGCGCGCAGCGCGCCCTGCGACTTGCAGGAGCGGGCGCTGTCCGCGAATGGTTCGCGCGTCCCCGCGCTCCTACAGCAATGGATGGACCCGTAGGAGCGGACGCTGTCCGCGAATGATTCGCGCGTTCCCGCGCTCCTGTGTCAATTGATGCATCTGCATGACACCTGCAGGCGTGATTAATCAAGACCTGTCATTCCCGCCCCCGCCTCCGCGGGGACAGGCTCCGGCGGGACAAATCCGTCTGGAACGGATTTGGACGACCGCAGGTCGGCCCGCAGGGCTGAGTACAGGGACGTACTCAGCAATCCAGCCATAAAATAACAGCGACAGGTCCCATTTCACGGACTGTGAATAATGCGCTGCAGGAGCGTACCGCGTCCGTGATATCAATTGTCATCAGAGTAACAGCGACTGGATTCCCGCCTCCGCGGGAATGACGCGCGTATTATTTGAGCTCGCAGCGTGCTTCTGGCGCAATAGCAAGTGCAGGGGGAGAATGTAGGGTGCGTTTTACGCTCCGGTATGAGCGTAGGGTGCGTTTTACGCACCGTTATGAATGTAGGGTGCGTTTTACGCACCGGTATGAGCGTAGGGTGCGTTTTACGCACCGTGATTGGTGCGCGCAGCGCACCCTACGACATGCAGGAGCGAACCGCGTCTGCGAAGGGTTAAAATCAAAAAAATCGTGCGATGCGCATGGATGTGCGAGTAGGGTGCGTTTCACGCACTGGTATGAATGCAGGGTGCGTTTTACGCACCGTGATTGTTGCGCGCAGCGTACCCTGCGACCTGCAGGAGCGAACGCGTTGCTTATTCGGGTATGGCAAGCAAAGGACAAGGCGCCTGGTGCAGCACCTGCTGGGTCACGCTGCCGCGCAATGCGTCCAGAATGCCTTCCTGACCCGCCGTGGTCATGGCGATCAGGTCCACCTGGTGTTGGCGGGCGGCGTCGATCAGTTCATCGACGACCTCACCCTGCCGGTGTTCCTGCTTCCAGCCCAGGTTCGGGATCTGCGGCAGTACCGAGTCAGGTAACGGTGCGGCCTCGCCGACATGGAGCAGGATAATCTCGATGGGTGTACCCAGGATCCCGGCAATCCTTGCAGTGTACTCGATCGCCGGCAGTGGACTCGGCCGTTGATCCACGGGCACCAGTATGCGTTTGATAGAGAGCGTTCCGTCCTCCAGCGATACAATGCCGCGCGACTTTTCGGGCACAAACAGGGTCATGGTCGCGGAACGCTCGGCGATGCGCTCGGCCATGGAAGGCTGCAGCCAGCGCGGCATACCCGAGCGCCCCTCGGTTGCCAGCACGATCAGGTCCGTGGGATGCGTGTCCAGGTAGTGGAGGATTGCCTCCAGCGGTGTGTCAGTCTTCAGGCCAATCTTGTTGACCCGCACGGCCAGCTGTTCAAACACGGCGGAGCGGGGGCTACCCGGTTCCAGCATTCCCCAGCGTTCCAGCGTCGTGCGCACGGCGGGGGATTTTGTCCAGTCATCCCGGGACCCACCCGTATGCAGAATGGTGAATTCCGTCTTGCGGATCAGGGCAATCGCCAGGGCGTGGGCAAACGCATTCTCGCTGGCCGCGGAGAAGTCCGACGGGTGGAGCACCGATTTGACGAAGGGTGCATCAAGAATATGGGCTTCATCCATGGTATGTATTCCTCTTTTTATTTTTACGATACAGCGGAAAAGGTGCGCTGCTGGCGCGGACATTATCCTCAATCATACTGCATTATCATCCCCGCGGAGGCGGGAATGACTGAGGTGTAGATTCAGGGTGTGTGCCGGTCCGCATCGCAGCCCGGTGCAAACGCTGTTTGCGCCGGGCTGCGCAAATGACTTGCAAGCAGGCTCAGTGGTAACGGTACTTCTTCGAACTCCGCACCATGGAACGTACCTTGGACATATGGTTGCCCGTGCTGATGATCACGCGCCGCTCCGCATCGTCATAGGCCCGCTCGGTATCGCAATCGGGCCCATTGCCGGAAGACTCACAGACTTCGTCAACGAACACCCGCAGGCAAGCCGGCAGCTCGTTATCATTGCAGCCCAGGCAGCCGTTCAGTTGCGGATTGCAGGCCAGCGCGCTCGCTGGCAGGAACGCCCATCCCACGAGAACGCCCTGAAACACGCCGGCGAGTGATAACTTCATGAATTACCTCCATAATTGTACATTGGTATTGCCCCGTATACCTGATATTACAGGCGGAGTTTAAACAGAATTTGACACAAACACTACCGGCATAACCGTGGGGGAAATACGGCCGACAGCAATCGCCCAAGGTACATAAACGGGGATGCTCAGGCTGTCAGCCTGATGCTGGCTATGGAGTCAGATACTGGCTTGTTTTTCAACAGGGCATGACGCGTGCACAACAAGGCGCATTGCATCGGAGCGGACGTTGTCCGCGAATTATTTGAACCTGAAAAGAATCGCGCCTGCAAGGCGCTCCTACATCAATCGAAACACCGGTAGGAGCGCCTTCGAAACACCTGTAGGAACGCCTTGCAGGCGCGATTAGAAACCCCCGCCTCCGCGGGGACAGGCTCCGGCGGGCCAAATCCATCTGGAACGGACTTGGGCGACCGAAGGTCGGCCCGCAGGGCTGAGTACAGGGATGTACTCAGCAATCCAGCCATAAAATAACAGCGGGTATCCGGCTTTGCCTGGCGTTTCACAGGACGCTGCAGGAGCGTCCCTGACCGCGTGTATGCAGAATTATTCTGCATACACGTATCTGACTGACCCGTTTTGACTGGAATATCCGGCATACCGACACCCTTGCGCCGGGTACAAATACCCGGATGTTGCCCGTCTGCCCGATACAATCCTGTACCAGCGTCAAGCCGGTCGGCGGCGCGCCTATAATTATGCTATATTTGGCATACCGTGTCCGGTGAGCGGCCCCTGTACTGGGTTGGCTCATCGCTGGATGACTTGCGTGCGTTTCCGGAAGCAGTCATTGATGTCATGGGGTATGCGCTGCACCTGGCCCAGCAGGGTGGAAAGCACCCGGATGCAAAGCCCCTGAAGGGATTTTCGGGCGGACCGGTGGTGGAAATCACGGCAGACCATGATGGCGACACCTGGCGAGTGGTTTACACACTCAGGTACAAGGATGCCATTTACGTGCTGCACGCGTTTCAGAAGAAGTCGAAGCAGGGAATCAAAACGCCCGGGCAACACATCAACATGATTCAAAGGCGACTGAAACAGGCACAGGTTCATCATGCGCAGACGCATCAGAAAAAGCAGCGGTAATGTATTCGCCGACCTGGGTGTCAAGGCCCCGGAAGAAGCGCTGGTAAAGGCCCGACTTGCCCATGTCATTGCAGATGCAATCAATGAGCGTGGCCTGACCCAGGTCGAGGCGGCGGCGTTGCTCGGGATTGACCAGCCGAAGATATCCCGTTTAGTGCGCGGACAACTGGCCGGCTTCACACTGGACCGCCTGTTCCGCTTTGTGACCCTGCTGGGCAGCGATATCGAGATTACCGTCGTTGAACCAGTCAGAAAAACCCGTCGGGCAGGCCACATGACCATCGCCCTGGCCTGAACTTCCCGGATAAAACGGTTCAGCAGGATAACCCGGATAAATCACATGTGCGGGCCGCGTCCGCGAATGGTTCGCGCGTTCCCGCGCTCCTACGCCAATCGAGACACCTGTAGGGGCGGGCGTTGTCCGCGAATGATTCGCGCGTTCCCGCGCTCCTACGCCAATCGAAACACCTGTAGGGGCGGACGTTGTCCGCGATTGATTCGCGCGTTCCCGCGCTCCTACGCCAATCGAGACACCTGTAGGAGCGGACGTTGTCCGCGATTGATTCGCGCGTTCCCGCGC
>Ga0265306_10001762_pt1 | contig 10524 bp, 6 predicted proteins | sample Helome_3_FD_192493 | JGI IMG/M metagenome (GOLD analysis project Ga0265306, IMG submission 192493) | Marine sediment microbial communities from subtidal zone of North Sea - Hel_20160420 (Illumina Assembly) | ecosystem: Environmental > Aquatic > Marine > Subtidal zone > Sediment ...
ATTTCCTCTTTCGACAATTATATCATCCGTGATAAAGCCCTCGCCTTCCTGTCCTTCTTTTACTTTCTCACTGAATTGATGCAGTACATCTTTAATGGCCAGGTGGCCTTTTCTTTTCCCGATAAGGGCTTCTTTTGCTTCTGTAAAATGCTGTGCTTTTATTTCCTCCCATCTATCTGCGTCAATATATCCGGCAACGTGCTTGTCCATCATTTCCGAAACTTCGGGCAGTACATGTAGCAGGGTAATTTTGGCACCATAAAGATCGGCCAGACTCACCGCGTAAGCAAAGGCATAGTGGGCATTTTCAGAAAGATCGGTGGCATACAGTATTTTTTTGACGTCAACTTTGGGTAGTGTCATTTTGCTGCCTCTTCATAAATGAAATAAAAAAATTTCGAAAAACGAAAATAAGCAAACTAAAATCAGCTTGCCGGCGCTTTTTTAAACTTGCCCATTAAAGGCTTCAACCAGATACCGCTCAAAATCCAGGAATACGCATACGTTCCAAACAAAATCAGCACAAATGCTTTAATGATATCCCATGGGGTGCCGTTTAAGGAGAAACCGGGAACATAACCAAATAAAAACGGCCCCAGATACAGAAACTTGGCAAATTTAAAAGCGGTAAATGCCGTTTTCCACATATTGGCCTTGGCAATCGTAGCCCCTGCAAAGGCGGCAATGCACACCGGTGGTGTGATATTGGAATCCTGTGACAGCCAGTAAACGATCATATGGGCTGCGATTTCATTGACCCCCAGGTGGATTAAGGCCGGTACGGCCACCACAGCGGTAATCAGATAGGCGGCGGTGACCGGGACCCCCATCCCCAGTACCAGGGAAGCCAGGGCAATTAACAAAATCGTTAAAACCAGAGAACCGCCGGCCAGTTCGATCACAATATCGGCAAAGGTGAGCACCAGCCCACTGTAGGTGAGCACACCGATGATTATGCCGATGACCCCCACGACAGCCCCGATTTTGAGGCTGTTTTCAGCACCGGCCCGGGAGGCTTCCACAAAGCTAATCAGTTCGCTTTTGATATCCGCTCCTCTGGATCTCCGGTAAAAAATCACAATGATGGAAAAAACCAACCCGTAGAGCACTAAAAGCTTCGCAGAAAATATTTTTTCCATAAAAGCAACACCAGTCTCGCCCATCATGGGTGTGATGATCCAGGGTAAAAGCAACTGGCCAATGAGCAAAGAGGCCGCTATCCAAACTACAGTTAGATCGATGCGGGTGTCTTTGTCTTTGTGGCTAACAGCAACACAGGTGGCCAATCCCAGGATGGCGGAGTAGGCCGGTGAATAACCGGTCAGCATAAAAATGGTAATGACGATCAAGGGTAGTGTATAAGGCCATTGTGTTTTCAGAATGTTCATGGCGCTGTGTTCGCTTTTTTCGCCCTTGATATTATGCTTCTTGGCTTCGTAGTGCACCATGATAAACACGCTGAAGACGTACATCAGCGCAGGGAATATGGCCACCAGCATGATCCTGGAATAGGGAACCCCGGTGAGCTCGGCCATGATAAAGCCGCCGGCGCCCATGATGGGGGGCATGAACATGCCGGAAATGGAGGCTGCCGGTTCGATGCCGCCGGCCACGTGCGGTTTAAACCCCGCTTTTTTCATCATGGGAATGGTAAAGGCGCCGGTGGAAACCGTGTTGGCGATGGCGCTCCCGGAAATGGAACCGAAAAGACCGCTGGCGATAACCGAAACTTTGGCGGGCCCGCCGATTCTGTGACCCACCGCCGCTAACGGAAAATCGATGAAAAACCGCTGGGCGCCGGACTTCTCCAGAAAAGCCCCGAAAAGGACAAATAAGATCACATAGGTGGCCAGAACATTGGCCATAATGCCGAACACGCCGTCGCTTTTGTAAAAAATGCTGGTGCAAACCCCCGGAAAGGTGTCGCCCGCATGGGCGAAAAGATCAGGCGCAAGGTCGCCATAGACCCCATAGAGCAGCAACAGCACCCCCATGATCACAAAAACAATGCCCACCACGCGCCGGGCCAGCTCGATTCCGATAAGAACCCCGATCATGGCGACGAACATATCAAATGGGGTTTCCGCTCCTGTGCGATAGTTGATGGCTTCAAAGTTGATGATCCAGTAGCCGACGCTGAAGATGGAAAGGAAAATCAACAGGTAGTCGCCGGCGCGCAGCCATTTGTTTTTGGATTTATAGATCAGAAAGACCAGAATGTAGGTAATGATAACGTATATCCCGCGGTGATACTGAGTGGAGGCGGGTTGCACAACAGCAGAATAGGAGTAAAAAAGGACTAAAAAGACAGCCAACACATCAAATATTATTTTTTCGAATCTGTTTAATTTGTCGTACACTTTTTACCCCCTTCTAAATGAAATTTGTACCAGCCTAACAATTCAAGAAAAAAATATTTATGCAATCCATCAGAAGGCCTGTGAGATATGGGACAGCCATCATCATACAATCACTGCGCTATACCCATATCTCACATTTTAGATCAAGCGGAAAAACCGCTTTAATTTAAAATAAAATCGCACAGCGATTTTATTTCAGCATGCCCTTTTCTTTCCAGAACTTTTCAGCGCCGGGATGAAGCGGGGTAACGATGTTGGTGGCACCGCTTTCCAGGCTCATATTTTTAAAAGTCTTTTTCTGACCGTACATGTGCTTGAGACCCGCATCCGTGTACATCACGCTAAGCATTTTGTAAACGGTATCCGCGGAAACCTTGGAATTGGCCACCCACAGGGCACTGTCCTGGAAGGAGCCGGCAGCATAATCCACACCTCTGTAAGTGCCGGCCGGAACCGCCAATTTGCCGAAATACGGATATTTTTTGTAAAATCCCGACTTTTCAGCATCCTCATCGAGATTGACCAGTTCAATATCATTGGTCTGGGCTGCCATAATCACCGCGCCACTCGGAAAGGCTGTAAACAGCCAGAACGCATCCAGCTGTTTGTTGCCGAAAGCCGCAGCGGCATCGTTGTAGCCCATGGCATTGCGTTCGATCTTATCCCAGACACCCATGTGGGAAAAGAACAGTTCGCAATTGGCAAAAGCGCCGGAGCCGGCATTGCCGACACCGACTTTCTTGCCGGCCAGGTCTTTAACGCTTTTGATGCCCGAGCCCTTACGAACCACCAGTTGAGCCGGAGCGCCGTACAACCAGGCAACGGCCAAAACATCCTCGTATTTTTTGGGATCATTTTTCATTTGACCGTTGCGGCCCAGCCAGACGTGGCCGGAATAGACCGTACTCATCTGCTGTCTGCCGGCGTTGGTCTTTCTGAGGTTTTCGACCGAACCCGCAGATGTTTGGGCCTTGACTGAAAAATCCGGACTGGCTTTAATCGGTTTATAAACCTGGATGCCGTTGGCAACCACCTGAAAAGTTCCTCCGGCCGGTCCGCCGCCGAAGATAACTCTTTCTTTGGCAAACGCGCTTCCGGAAAATGCCAGGGTTAACACACAGATTGCAATCAGAATGGTAAACAATTTGTTTTTCATGGGTAATACTCCTCAAAATTTTAAAAGGTCAATATTTTAGCATCATGCGACCCGGCAGCCCGGCTCGCACGATACACCACTTTAGTGTTTCGTGTCATTCGATGGTTCAAGCTTTTCCTGTAAATCACCTCCTTTCAATTTTTTGGCGTCGCCATCTCCAAACGGCAGCCCCCATATTTGAGCGCATGGGGTTGCCGAATCACTGGCTCTTTAGTCAGGGGGGGCGGCAAAATCGGCCGTCGCATGTTCCTTGGGCCAGACACACTCGAATTTACCGTCAATGATTTGCAAAACCTGAGTCGGCAAACTATTTTGCCTTTCAAAGTTCTCATATGATGTAAACTTCACCGGACCGAACGGCGTCATCAGATCGGTTTGGTCCAGGGCCTTGCGGATACTTGCAGGACTGTATGAATCGGCCCGTTTCAGAGCATCAGCAGTCACCAGTAGAGCAGAATATGCTTCGGCACCATGATAGTCCGGCGAACTGCCGTACTTTTCAGTATATTGATTGTAATATTCTTTTGTCCCCGGATATTGCAAACAAGAAGTCCACAACGTTGCGGTCAACAGATGATTGGTGCTGGCGCCGGCATTGGTAATAAATTTTTGGCTCGTAAAACCGCCGGCACCGCCTGCCAGCAATGAATTGATCTTTGCATCTCGAATATTTTTGACCAGCAGGGCTCCATCCTTGAGGTAGGAAACCATGTAGATCACGTCCGGCGGATTTTCTTTCAAGCGCGCCACAATGCGTTTGAAATAGTCCGGCTTCAGCCTTTCCTTGTGGTAGGGCTCGATGGCACTTAGCTCAATGTCATTACCCCTGCAAAACCACATCATCCGTATGGCGCCACTGGTACCGTACGGGCTGTTTTCATATACGATGGCCATGGATTTAGGCTTGATAATATTCAGAAAAAAATCTTCCAGCCCATTGGTGTAGCCCCTTGCAGGCGGGTTCAGCCGATAGACGTTTTTCCAATTCCGTTGCGTGATGCGGTCATCGGCAGCCGTGCACACCAGCAAAGGCCGGTCCAGCTTATCGGCCATTCTGGCCATGAATATGGTGTTGCTACTTTGATAGCCGCCCACCAGCATAACGGCAGCGTTTTTTTCGACCAGCTCTACGATCGCTTTTTCTCCGGGTTTGGGTTGGCCCTCGTCGTTGGCATACACCAGTTTCAGGGGGCGGCCCTTGATTCCGCCTTCCTTGTTGATGGCCTCCAGGGCCATTTCAAATGAATTTTTCATCATTTTTGCGTAAGTATACGCTTCTGAATGCGGGACACCGATAACCAGTGGTTCAGACGCAGAACCGGTTACCGGGGCGGCTAAGTTTGCGGCAATTGCGGAAAGGATGACAAGCCAAAATAAAGATTTGAATGCCGGTTTCATGGTCCACCTCCCATCACGGCCAAAAGGCAAATAATAGATCAGTGGAAAAACATCTTTACGGTTGGCTTTGCAAGGATGGCCAATTTCCTTGAACTGTAGCCAACGTTATCCAAAAAGCAAAATAGCCATTTGAACGAACTGATCATAGCCGCCGTAATTCAATCACATAGGTGTGGTGGATAGCAATGCGATTCAGCAGAGAAAGGGCTATTTGCCGAAATATGATGTTAAAACCTACAAATAAGCGGAAATACTGTCAATTAGATAATTTCTGATTTTTTTGTCAGATTATTTCTTACACATAAATAGGCTCTTTAAGTATAATAGAGCACAATTGAATGATTGCAATATCGCGGCAGAAGCGCCGCGATGGGTTTTATCATACATTTCAGACACATAAGACTTAATCTTTGCGCTGACTTTTTGAAACCATTTGCTATCGAACCTCGCTTGGTGTAAATAAAGAAGTGTAAAAAAACCGATCGCATCCTCTCTGCAATTGCCGAAAATGGTTATAGCGGCTTTTGTGTCCGGAAAATCGAATCATGAAGCTTCGCATCATTTTAATCGTTTTGTCTTTGCTGGCTTTTTTATCGGCCTCCACCGGAGGGTATCTGTACTATTCCTCTTTGAAAGAATCCGCTCTTAATGAAGCCGAACGGCAGGCAGATCTGCGCTTGAGAACCATCAAAAAAAACCTCACCATCTTCCTTGCTGAAAACATCAAGCCCGTAAAAACCCTGGCCGGCATGAAAACGCTCCAACTGGCCCTGACCCGGCCCGACGCGCAAAACCTGGCTGCAGCCAATGCCACCCTGGACCATTTCAAGAAAACGCTGGCTTCAGATGTGTGTTATTTGATGGACCCTGACGGCATAACAGTTGCCTCAACCAATCGCGATGCATCAGATAGTTTTGTGGGTCAGAATTTTGCTTTCCGACCCTATTTTAAAGAAGCCATTTCGGGAAAATCCAGCACCTATCTGGCCCTGGGAACCACATCGGCCAAACGCGGCGCCTATTACAGCCACCCGGTGTTTGCGGAAAATGGATCCTCGCCTGTCGGCGTTGTGGTTATTAAGGCCTCGATTGAGTTGATCGAAAGCCAATTGGGAACCGAACTGGACGAAATTGTGATGGTCAACGATCCCCACGGGGTTATTTTTATTTCCAACCGCAAAGAATGGCTTTACCATCTGTTGTGGAAGTACAATGAGAATAGTATCCCCTCTATTAAGCAATCCCTGCAATTTGGCACCGGCCCGTGGAAGTGGACCGGTTTGGTATCCAAAGGCGGTCATATCTTTGACCGTGAGGGCAATGTCTACCAGATCCATGTCGCGGAACTGGGATCAAACTATCCGGAATGGAATGTGGTGCATTTACGCAAGCTGGACGCCATTACCCAGACCGTGATCGAGCCGCTGATTAAAACAACCGGTCCCATCGTGCTGGCCCTGTGTGTGCTGATCGGGATAGCGGTTTTCTTTTTATACCGCCAGGCCAGTCACGAAATCCGGCAGCGCAGATCAGCCGAACGGGCGCTGCGACAAAGCGAAGGCCGTTATCGGTCTTTGTATCATCACACGCCGGCGATGTTACATTCCATCGACCCGAAGGGCCGGCTGGTCAGCGTCAGTGACTACTGGGTAGAGCTGATGGGATATTCAAGGGATGAAGTCATCGGGCACAAACTCACCGATTTTTTCGCAGCAGAATCCCGCCAATATGCCGAAACCACCATTTTTCCTCAATTTTTTAAGAGCGGAATCTGTCAGGACATTCCCTATCGGTTTGTGAAAAAAAATGGTGAAAAAATCGATGTGCTGCTCTCGGCCATTGCCGACCGCGATATCAAGGGCAACATCGTACGGTCTTTGGCCGTCTCAATTGATGTCACCCAGCGCAACCGGGCCGAAGCGGCTTTAAAACAGGCCAAAGAAGAACTCAGTCTGTACTCCCAGGATCTTGAGCGTCTGGTTCGCAAACAAACCGAGGAAATTACCAACATATTAACCTATACGCCGGCTGTCGTTTACATCAAGGACAAAGCCGGGCGCTATACGCTGGTCAACACCCGCTATGAAGAATTGTTCGAGGTCCGCAACACAGAAATCCGCGGCAAAACCGATTATGACATTTTGCCGAAACCGGTCGCCGAGCAGTTTCGAAGCAGTGACGCGCAGGTTTTAAAAGAAGCGCGCTCATTGCAGGTCGAAGAACGAATTCAGCAATCAGACGGGCTGCATACCTATCTGGCAGTCAAATTTCCGATTTACGATGAGTCCGGTGCGATCAGCGGCGTCTGCGGAATCTTGAACGATATAACGGCGGTGAAAAAAGCACAAACGCAATTGCGGCGCCTATCGGGCAGCATCATGGCCAATCAGGAAAAAGAACGTTCCGCCATTGCCCGGGAACTGCACGATGAACTGGGACAGGTACTGACCGCCTTGCGCATGGATTCGGTCTGGATGCACGAACGCTTGAAGGCGAAGGATCCTGCATCCGCGGAGCGGGCCGCGACAATGTGTCGGTTGATCGATAAGAACATCGAAGATGTTCGCGGCATGGCCTTTCGTCTGCGCCCGGGCGTGCTGGATGATCTGGGTCTGGTGGATGCGCTGGAATGGTACACCGCCGATTTTGAGAGGCGCACCGAGATAGCCTGTGTTTTTGAACATGAAAATGTGCCGCGCTTAAATGAAACCGTTTCGACGGCTGCCTATCGAATCGTCCAGGAGGCATTGACCAACGTCGCCCGGCATGCGGGTGCCGGCCGGGTTGAGGTGGTTCTCAAAACCAACAATGGTCTTTTGACCCTGGCCGTGGTCGATGACGGCCAGGGGTTTGACGCTCTGGATCTGTCTGAATCCGAAGGTCTGGGGGTTGCCGGTATGCGCGAACGCGCCACACTGGTGGGGGGTTCCCTGGATGTCCAGTCGCAACCCCAAAATGGAACCCGGGTGTCTTTCAAGGTACCGATAGACGGGCAAATTGGTGCTACCGGTTAGTGGAAGATATATTAATCTCACGCAAAGGCGCAAAGACGCTAAGCAAAAAAACATTATTCCTTTTTATTTTCCCTTTGTGGGCTTAGCGGCTTTGCGTGAGGCTTTTTACAATAAACTCAAGCAAAAGGGCTCGATCTTGATTAAGGTTCTTCTGGCAGATGACCACAGTATCGTGCGTGCCGGACTGCGTCGCATTGTCGAGGAAAGCGGTGACATGCAGGTGGTCTCTGAAGCCGACGACGGTCGTGAAGCCATTCAGCGGGTCAAAGAAACAGATCCGGATGTGGCCGTCATCGATATTTCCATGCCCGGACTGGACGGTTTGGAAGTCATCAGCCAGCTGCAAACCCTCCGCCCGGAATTGCCGATTTTGGTCCTCACCATGCACGAGGAGGGGCAATATGTGGTCCGCGCCATACAGGCCGGGGCCATGGGTTACCTCACCAAACAATCAGCACCGGAGCAATTGGTAACCGCTATCCGCAAAATTCATGAGGGGCAGCGTTACATCACCGAAGAGGCGGCCGAATCTCTGGCGTTGCGGGTGGCAAAAGGATCGGACGGCAAATCCCCCCTGGACTCGCTATCCATTCGGGAACTGCAGGTCCTCCGCCGCCTGGCCATGGGACAGACCAACCGTGAAATTGCCAGCGCCTATCATATCAGCATCAAAACGGTAGATACCTATCGTGCACGCCTGCTCAAAAAGCTCGAGTTGCGCAACAACGCGGAGTTATCGCGCTTTGCCATGCAAAATCATTTGATTGAACCCTGATTCACGGGGAGATAAAATTGGCGAAAAAAGCGGCAATTGCTTTCAGTTTTCTTGTGTTATTCAGCGGGATTATTCTTTCCAGCGCCCTGGCGGCCGGCTCAATAAAAATAGGGTTATTGCTGCCGCTTACCGGCAGTAACGCCCCTTTCGGACAGATCCAAATAAAATCGGCCCGGATGGCAGCCGAAGAAATCAACACCGGCGGCGGTGTCAAAGACAAAAAAATTGAATTGATCATAGCCGATACTCAGGGCAATCCGGATGGGGGGCGCGCTGCCATCCAACAATTAATCCAGCAGGACAAGGTCCTTGTTATCGGCGGCGGCTTGTCAAGTTCGGCAACCTGGGCAACCAGCGCCATTGCCCAGCAAAACAAAATACCGTTTGTCGTGACCAGCGCCGCGGCCGACAAAATTACCGAACAGGGTTGGGAGTACGTCTTCAGGCTGAATCAGCCGCTGGGTGAGCATCTGGGGGCCCTGGCGTCTTTTTTATCTAGGGTGGCAACAGACATAAAAACAGTTGCGATCGTGCACGCAAATTCGCTTAGAAGTTCGGCCGCGGCCAGACGTTTTTTTAGAAGCTGCGGCGCACTGGGTTTGGAGCCGGTTATCAGGGAGCGGTTTGAGACGAGCACCGACGATTTTTTGCCGTTGCTGACCCGCGTTAAGGCTAAAAATCCCGATTTAATCTACGCTGTCGCAGACGATGCCAACAGCGCCGCTTTGCTGGTGCGCCAAGCTAAAGCCCTGAAGCTGAATCCAAAACTGCTTGTCGGTGAGGGGAATGGATTTGGTCAACCGGGTTTTGCAAGGCAAGCCGGCAAGGCTTCCAATCATATGGTTCGCACCGCTTTCTGGACACCTTTAGTGCCTCACCGCGGTGCCGGCGCATTCGTTGAAAGATTTATAGACCGATATAAGACCCAGCCCGGGCATTACGGGGCTGAGGCCCATGCCGGGATATATGTGATCGCCGATGCGCTCAAACGGGCCCGGGTGTTGACGTCTGCAACTGTTCGAGATGCACTGGCCCGCACGAACATGGTGACCGTATTAGGGCCGGTTCAATTTATGGCCTATAACAAAAAAAGCCGGCAGAACAAGCTACCGACTTACCTGGTTCAGTGGATAAACGGAAAGCTGGAAATCATCTGGCCGCAACGCATGGCCACTAAAAAAGCGGTCTACCCGGCCCTTACGCATATCGACGGTCAATGATCCTGAAATTATTCATACGCAAAGCCGCCAAGTCACAAAGAAAGATATTTTTTATAATCAAATTTTATACCCTTCGTGAACTTCGTGGTCTTCGTGGTGAAAGAACCTGCCCATATAACCACGAAGGTCACGAAGAACACAAAGAATAATGCTTTAAACATAAAAATCTTTGCGCCTTGGCGTCTTTGCGTGAGGTTTTATCGGGTATCTACCGTGGGCCTTGCACCTTGAGCCGTGCGCCGTTCATTACAAATCCTTCTTAAAAAACTCTCCGGTATCTGCAATCTCCCCCGGTTTTTTGCTGTATTCGGTGGGTTCGGTGCCTTCTTTAAAGCAGACAAACACCGTTTCTTTGGATTCGGGAATCGGCAAAAGCCCGGTTTCAGCGTCAATCTGAGTAAAAACAACACCTTCGGGTACTTCAAATATTTTGGGCGGCTTATCCGCCAGGATGCGCTGCATAAAACCCAGCCAGATCGGGCTGGCGGCGCGGGAACCGGTTTCGGATTTTCCCAGCGGGGCTTCGTCATCAAATCCCACCCAGGTACCGGTGATATACTGCGGGGTATAGCCCATAAACCAGGCATCAAACAAATTGTTG
>Ga0265306_10001763_pt1 | contig 10521 bp, 10 predicted proteins | sample Helome_3_FD_192493 | JGI IMG/M metagenome (GOLD analysis project Ga0265306, IMG submission 192493) | Marine sediment microbial communities from subtidal zone of North Sea - Hel_20160420 (Illumina Assembly) | ecosystem: Environmental > Aquatic > Marine > Subtidal zone > Sediment ...
GTGATAATTTCTTTCAAACCTCACTTGAAGAATCTTTAAGTGAATTTTATTAACTTAACTTATTTATTAATAACCTATTTATTTAGAATGTAAAAATGGATTGAATGTCTAATATAGGATTGATTATTGAAGAAAGAAGCCGGGATATTGGCGACTTTCTCGTTGGAAGACTAATACCATTTCGTAAAAAGCGAATGATAGGCCCATTTATTTTTATTGATCATATGGGGCCTACTAGTTTGGGGCCCGAAAAATATATGGATGTTGATCAACACCCACATATCGGACTGGCTACGCTAACTTTTATGTTAGATGGAGAAATTATGCACGAAGACAGTTTGGGCACCAAGCAACGGGTTACACCTGGTTCCGTAAACTGGATGATCGCGGGCAAAGGAGTGTCCCATACAGAACGTACCCCATCTGATCTAAGGGATGGAAGGAGCTTTGTTGTCAATGGATACCAAATATGGGTTGCACTACCGAAGGATTTAGAGGATATAGATCCAAAATTTTATCATTTTGATGCTGATGAACTTCCCCAATGGCATAATGGAAGTACAACCTTTAAATTAATAGCGGGTAATGGCTATGGCAAGACATCACCTGTACCTGTTCATTCCCCTTTATTTATGTTAGAAATAAAGACCGTTGAAGATTTTGTATTGGATACATCAAGCGAATTATATGGTGAAATTGGAATTTGCATAGTAGAAGGTGCTATCTTGGCTTGTGATAGTGAAATTAATAAAGGAAATATCCTGGTCTCCAAAGTTTCAGATGTTTGCAACATTACGGTCAAAGCCAATTCCCATCTTTTGTTGTTTGGGGGAGAACCTTTTAGTGAGGAGCGACATATATATTGGAATTTTGTCTCTCATAACAAAAATAAAATAGATGATGCTAAAGAGGCATGGAAAAATAAGACTTTTCCAATGATGCAAACAGACATAACCTATGTGCCACTGCCCGGTTAAGTCAACTATTTTGGATAAATATGTTGTAAAGGCTATCTTCATTTTATGATCTACTTATATAACTTCTTTAAAAGCTTTAAATACAGCAGTTTGGTATTTGTTATTTACATATTCCTAAGTAGTTGTAATTCTCCAAAAAAGAATAAAGAAGCGGTCCTCTATGAAACCTATTGTGCAAGTTGTCACATTCCTCCTGAAATGAATAGTTTACCAAAAGATATTTGGTCAGAGAAAATACTTCCTGATATGGGAGCAAGGTTAGGGATTAGAGACTCGGGTTATAACCCATATAAAAACCTTTCATTTGTAGAAATGGAAGCGGTAATTAGAACTGGAGTATATCCGGAAAAACCAATGCTCAATAAAAAGGACTGGGAACTTCTAAAAGCATATATTATTGCTAATGCACCGGATTCTTTACAGGCAATAGTGAACAATGACATTCCTGAAGAATTATCTTTGTTTACTCCGAAATTGATTTCTCTGGACAGTACAAAAGGAACCTTAATTACTTATTTGGAATTTAAACAGGATCAAAATAGACTTTTATTTGGGGATCTACATGGTAACTTATCTGAATATAGCTTTCCGGGCAAACAGAACACCCTAATAGGTAGTTATGGGAGTCCGGTTGTATCTATAGCAAATAATGGAGCAAATATGCTGGCACTTGGGATTGGGCGATTAAGGCCAACCGAATTGTCCACAGGTAGTATTTTTGAGGTCGAACAAGATACCACGAAAGTAATTATTGAAGAACTCCACAGGCCGGTGTACTTATTAACTCATGATTTTGATAAAGATGGGATAAATGAACTCTTGGTATGTGAATTTGGAAACTTAAAAGGGCAGCTATCACTTTTTGAAAAAAGCACTGAAAATGGAAAATATACAAAACATGTACTTTTAAATCAAGCAGGCACGATACGTGTCGAATTAAGAGATATGAATAAAGATGGTAATAAAGATCTGGTAGTTTTAACTGCCCAGGGGGATGAAGGTGTTACTATACTCTATTATGAAAAAGATTTGAAATTCAGACCTGAGAAAGTAATTCGCTTTAGTCCTGTTTATGGAACCAGTGCGTTTCAATTAATCGATTATGATGATGATGGTGATCAAGATCTAATTACCGTGCATGGCGATAATGCAGACAAATCTTTTGTTCCCAAACCCTATCATGGAATGCGCATTCATATAAATGATGGAGAAAACAAGTTTGCAGAGGCTTACTTCTATCCATTAAATGGAGCAACGGCTGTAGAAGCACTAGATTTTGATCAGGATGGAGATATAGATATAGCCCTGGTATCAACCTTTCCGGATTACCAAAACAAACCCGATATGTCATTTGTATATTTAGAAAATAAAAACGAAATTAATTTCAATTTTTCTGTAAATCGCTTTAAAGAGTCCACTATCGGAAGATGGCTCTTAATGGATGCAGGGGATCTGGATGGCGATGGAGATGAAGATTTAATATTATCTTCCTTTACCTATGTATTTACACCTGTACCTGAATCTTTTTCTGAAAGATGGGATAAGGAAAATGTAGATATAGTTATATTGGAAAATATGTTAAATTAAAACAACTATATATTATGGATAAAGCCATTATAACAATGCTATTTGGCTTTCTACTATTTTCATGCAAAAGGCAAAATGAAAAAAAGGAGGATTTAGTATGGAAATCGATTGAAGTTATGGCCTCGGCTTATAATTCCGTGAGTTATCAAACCTCTAATGAACCTAATATAGCCGCCTGGGGAGACACGCTTAAACCAGGAATGAAATGCATTGCCGTATCCCGTGATCTATTGACCATAGGAATTAATCACAACACCAAGGTAAAAATTAATGGTTTAGATGGAATCTATCTCGTTAAGGATAAAATGAACAAACGATGGGAGAATAAAATTGATATTTACATGGGAGAGAACATAAAGAACGCCAGGGAATGGGGGACTAAAAAAGTCACTATGCAATACGCTGTGAGACGAGAAGAATAGTTATCTACGCTTAAAAAATAATATGCAAATATCTTAAGAAGTCAGTCCAGTTAAATGAACAAGTTACTCTATATACTTATTGCGATACTATTTTTTTCATGTTCAACTTCTAAGAAAATTGTAGACAAGCCAATTGTCTTTGACCAGAAACGTGTTGAATTGACCCGAGAATACCTGTCGGAACGCTATGGAATTCAACAGGAATCTCCCAAAATTTTGCCGAAAATGATTGTGTTACACTATACTGTAATTCCTAGCCTGGAAGAGGCCTTCGAAGCCTTTGATGCACCCACTTTACCTGATTGGCGACCTGATATAAAAAACGTTAGCGGACTGAATGTATCTTCACAGTTTATGGTAGACAGAGATGGTACTATCTATAGTTTGATGCCCGAGACAAATATGGCGAGGCATGTGATAGGGCTTAACCATTGCGCAATAGGAATTGAAAATATAGGAGGTACAGAAGAGTTACCCTTAACCAGGGCACAGCTAAAAGCAAATATTTGGTTGGTAGAATACCTCAGTGACAAATATCCAATTGATTATTTAATTGGCCATTACGAGTATACAAAGTTTGTGGACCATCCTTTATGGTTGGAAAAAGATGAAACCTACAGGACTATAAAAACAGATCCGGGTAAAGATTTTATGCAAAAAGTACGAAAAGCAACCAAAAATCTTAATTTTAAACCCGTACCGGAAAACCCAGAAAATAATGACATATAAATATCTAATAGTAATTCTTCTTATTATATTGACAAGTAAGCTATTTGCACAGCAGGAGGATATAACAAATTCCTTATACGATACATATGATTCGTATAAAGAAAGGACTCTGAATAAAAGACGAATTAAACATCAGGATCTGAAACCTCTGATAACAGAATACAGCAATAATGACAAATTTGATGTTATAACAGCAGGAAATTCTATTGAAGGTAGAACCTTATCTTTAATCAGTATTGGCAAAGGAGAAACTGATGTCTTTTTATGGTCTCAAATGCACGGAAATGAGCCAACCGCGACCCAGGCTATATTTGATATTTTAAACTTTTTGGATAGTGATGATTTTAAAGATGAAAAAGAAGATATTTTAAATAATCTAAGACTTCATTTTTTACCCATGCTAAATCCGGATGGAGCGGAAGTTTTTAAAAGAAGAAATACCCTTGGAATTGATATTAATCGGGATGCACTAAGACTCCAATCGCCAGAAGGTCAAACCTTAAAAAGGGTTCGTGATAGTCTAAGTGCCAACTTTGGATTTAATCTTCATGATCAGAGTACCTATTATAATGCTGAACGTACTGATAAACCAGCTACTATATCATATCTGGCGCCTGCTTATAACTATGAGAAAGATATAAATGAGGTTAGAGGTAATGCTATGAAAGTAATTGTTTATATGAATGATATCATTCAGAAATATGCCCAGGGACAGGTTGGTAGATATAATGACGATTTTGAACCGAGAGCTTTTGGTGATAATATTCAAAAGTGGGGGACAAGTACAATATTAATTGAATCTGGTGGCTATCCGGGAGATGTTGAAAAACAGGAAATACGTAAGTTGAATTACGTATCAATTCTTTCAGCAATTTATACCATAGCAAAGGGGAATTATAGAGATATTACACTTGATGATTATGAGAAAATTCCTCAAAATGATCGTAAACTTTTTGATTTAAAAATAGAGGAGGTAGGTTATAAATTATTGGGCTCAGAATATATTCTTGACCTTGGTATACAAAGGCCGGAGGTTGATATGAAAAATCATAACGATTTTTGGTATAGCAGTAGAATAGTAGATCAGGGTGATCTTTCAACCTATTATGGATATGAAACTTTTAATGCCAATGGCTACCTCCTTAAACCTGGCAAGGTATATCCTAAAACACTAAAATCAATCAAAGAACTCGATATGTTGGATCCTGTGGAATTGCTAAAATCGGGATACACTTATATTAGAGTGGAACATCTGGAAAAGAAAATATTAAAATCGCCAATTCCCCTTAACTTAATAACAACAACCTATAAGATTCCGAAATTTAATCTCACTGTAGGTAAGAATCCTACTTTTCTCCTTACCAAAGACCAGAAAATTGAAAAAGCAGTGATCAATGGGTTTTTAATAGATTTAAACACAGGGAAGAGCAATTTTGTAAATGCCATGATCTATAGATAAATAAGTCAAATATAAGATTGATGGCCCGAATATTTAAATCATATTCGTTCGTATTCCGGAGATTACATAATTCCCTCAAACAGGTAACTAAAATTAGCGGTAAGATGAGAAGCATTTGCTAGTAGGACAAACAACATAGTAAATAATATAACTACTATTGATGAAAATACTAAAAGTATGGCGCTCTGATACCATTTAGATAATGTCCCTATTGCACTCTGACGGATAATTTCATTTATTATATGCATAATTTCTTTTTTTAGCGTTAAACATTTTTTTTAGTTTTTAGTAAGATATTTAGGTTGCAATAGTTAATTGTTGTTGTTACTTATAAAACAAGTAGGATTACAAAAACCCTACTTTAATAATGTTTTATTATTTAGCCAAAAAAAAAGAGGTGCCAATTGGCGCCTCTTTAAATATTCTGTTTTATTAGCCGCTTATTGGCAGCCTCCCGTAAATCCTGTAGTGTCGAATTTGCTTTGTACGGCGCCCTGTACACTGCCATCGCTCACCTGTATAGCAAGATTGTTTTCACCACTACCATCTCGTTTTGGGGTGCAATATTCAAAGAGATAAAAACTATTTGCCTGTTCAGTAACCCTGGATGAAATATCATTAAAAGTTGTTTCAAGTTCTTCCTTATTACCAGCAAAAACACTGGAAGTTTTACCAATTTTCATTAGTATTTCAGTATCTATTTCAGATCCCAGGCCAATTGCGAAAAAAGAAATATTACTGTTAGCTTCATCTACTTTTTTCAGGGCTTCTTCTTCACTATATCGGGAAGCCTGGTCTGTACCATCTGTAAAAACTACCACCGAAGTAGCACCAATAACACCACTATTTGTACTATCATTAAGAAGTTCGGAGGCGATGTTAGTAGATTTAATAACCGCTCCGTATAAATCTGTTGAAGGGTCATTACTTATGGTAGTTGTTATACTTGCTATTGCGGCTATTAACTCGTCCCTGGAAGCAGTTAAGGGATTCAATAAATGTAGTTCATCTTCACCGTCAAACCAATAAATAGCCATTTTAAATGAGTCTTCATCTACTGTTGGCATAACATTATTTATAAAACTGGTTGTGGCAGATTTTAGTTCATCTAAACTACTACTAAGAACACTATTACTTAGGTCTAAAACCAATAAAGTGCTGTTACTAAAAATTTGTGAATTAGGTGAAATACGGGCAAAAGACTCAGAAGCAGATATGGTATTAAAACATTCGTCGTTTCTTCCTTGTTCGTAAATAGTAAATTGTTCTGCCGTTAATCCCGGTACTGGATTACCGGTATTGTCTGAGACCTTAAAAAAAACAGATACTTTACCGGGTAAAGTAGTAAACTGATCCTGGATGGATAGTACAAGATCACTTTCACCAAGATTAAGGCATTCATCAACCGGAATTCCTTCACCAAGTGACCCGATCTGATTGATGTTAAAATTCACATCATCGTCTGCATTTCCACAAGAAAAAAATAGTATAGCAACACAAGGAAGGTATAGAAGCTTCAGATAAGTTTTCATTTTCATAAGTTTTGTTGTTCAAACAGCACAACGACCAATTTTGTTTAAAATTATGAGGGGATTTAAAAACTTTGTTAAATCTTGTTAAAGGAAAATATTAAATTTTTGTAGCTTGATGGATTATTATTTTGTTATCGCTAGTGAAAGCTCTGATAATAACAAGTAAGAAAGCATTACTTCGGTTAACTGAAGAGATTTTAGCGATAACCTCACAAGGGTGGAATAAACATTTAACATTTAACAATTTGTTAAATGAGCATCTCATACTTATAATTTTGATAACTTTAAGAAGTATTCTAATAATTCACTAAAACAACTTACAAATGCCAACGTATCAACTAAATATTAATGGTGAATCGAGGTCAATAGAAGTAAGCGAAGACACCCCGGTACTATGGGTTTTACGTGATCATTTAAACTTAGTAGGAACAAAATATGGTTGTGGTATTGCACTTTGTGGTTCATGTACTATCCATCTTGATGGAATAGCTGTAAGAAGCTGCGCTCTAACTATGGCTCAGGTAGAAGGAAAATCTATAACTACCATAGAAGGACTCTCTGAAGATGGTAACCATCCTGTTCAAGAGGCCTGGAAAGAGGTAGATGTACCCCAATGTGGTTATTGCCAGACAGGCCAGATTATGACGGCCTCTGCTTTTCTTAAAGAAAATCCAAATCCAACAGAAGCTGAGATTAAAGATGCCATGCAAGGCAATATTTGCAGATGTGCGTCTTATACAAGAATTTACAAAGCAGTTGAAATAGCAGCTAATAAATTGGCCTAGTGAATCAACAAAAATCATCAAAATGTCCACACAAAAAACTTCAATAACATTTAGCAGAAGATCCTTTATGAAAACCAGCTCCCTGGCAGGAGGTGGATTATTAATCGGTTTTAACTTGTTTAACTCCTGTAAGCCCAATGCCAAACCACCAATTGATTTGGCAAAATTAAACTATAATGATTTTAACGCTTTTATTCAAATAGCAGATAATGGTGCAGTGACTATATTTTCACCTAATCCTGAAATTGGACAAGGAGTAAAAACCTCTATGCCTATGATCATTGCTGAGGAATTAGACGTTGCATGGAAAGACGTTTATGTTAAGCAAGGAATTTTGGATACGAATAACTATACGCGTCAGGTGGCCGGAGGAAGCCAGTCGATTAGATTTGGCTGGGATCCCTTAAGGGAAACGGGGGCAACTACACGACAAATGCTTATTAATGCAGCTGCAGTAAGGTGGGGGGTTGATCCTTCTGAATGCACTACTGATGAGGGCGTTATTAGCAATGCTGCGGGAGAAACATTGGGTTATGGAGAAGTTGTTAATGAAGCTGCTGCTCTTGAGATACCTGAAGAATTTACTCTTAAAGATGTAAAAGACTATAAGATAATTGGAACAGATGCCGCTAATGTGGATATCGATAAAATAATAACAGGTGAACCTCTTTTTGGTTTAGATTATAAAACCGAAGGCATGGTCATTGCCTCTGTAATGCGACCTCCGGCATTTGGTCAAAAACTGGAGTCTTATGATGATTCAGCTTCCAAGGCAATAGATGGTGTAATAGAAGTGCTCAGGTTTGGTGATAAAATAGCCGTTTTGGCAAAAGATACCTGGTCTGCAATGAAAGGTAAAAAAGCTTTAAAGGCAGAATGGAAAGCAGATTCAAAATTGGAAAGTTCTGAAGATCACGATAAATTGATGTTGGGATTATTAAATGGGAACAAATTTGAAACACTCCGTGCAGACGGGAATGTTAAAAAAGCATTTGAACAAGCAGATCAGGTTTTGGAAAGAACCTATGAATCTCCTTTCCTACCACATAACTGTTTAGAGCCGATGAACTTTTATGCTAATGTAACAGCAGAAAAGATTCATTTGGTAGGACCTATTCAAACACCGGAAAGGACAGCCAAACATATCGCTGAAATGCTGGAACGCGATTTTAAGGAGGTTCATTTAGAGATGACCAGAATGGGTGGAGGTTTTGGCAGAAGGTTGTATGGGGATTTTGCTATAGAAGCCGCAGAGATTTCAAACCTGGCCAGAAAACCTGTAAAGGTAGTGTTTTCAAGAGATGATGATATGGCTGATGGTATTTACAGGCCTGCAATAAAATATCGAATCAAAGCAGCGGTAAAGGATGGAAAAGTTACTGGATATCATCTTAAAGAGGCGGCTATTAACTCTAATATGTATGGTCTGATACCTAACTTTTTTCCAGCCGGGGCAATTGAAAATTACCAGGTTGATGTAGCCAGATATCAGAGTAATATTACAACCGGGGCCTGGAGAGCACCTTATACCAACTTCCTTGCCTTTGCCGAACAAAGTTTCTTTGATGAATTGGCCGAAATGATGGAAGTGGACAAAATACAACTCAGATTAGACTTATTACAGAAAGTTAAAGGATCCACTGATGAACGCATTCAATATTCCCCTGAGAGAATGGAAAAGGTAATCAAGAAAGCAGTTGAAAAATCTGGTTGGGGAACAAAACCTGAAGGGGTCTACCAGGGGTTTGTAAATTATTACTGTCATAACAGTCATGTTGCAGAAGTTGCCGATGTGGTAATGGAGAATGGTAATCCCGTAGTCAAAAAAATAACCTGTGTTGTAGATTGTGGAATTGTTATAAACCCATTAGGGGCATTAAATCAAATTGAAGGCGGGGTTATTGATGGTGTTGGACATTCAATGTATGGTGATTTTACATTTCAGAACGGAGTACCTCAGGCTACCAATTTTGACAAATATAGACTGATTAGGATGAAAGAAGCACCCATTGTGGAAACTCATCTAATGAAGAACGAGTTCTCTCCTACCGGACTAGGGGAACCAACTTTACCCCCTGCCGGTGGGGCAATTGCAAATGCTTTTAAGGCAGCAACCGGAAAAAGATTGTATAAACAACCCTTTAGTAAATATCCGGAACTACTTAAGGGCCCGAAAAAGGAAATAATTGGTTAATATGACGATATTATTATTTGGTATAACCAAAGATATTGTTGGTAGTTCAACCTTATCAATGCCTGTTGTGAAATCTGCGAAATTAAACACCGTTGGAGAATTAAAATCCTATCTTGGCAGTGCATTTCCTGAGTTAAATAAACTTAGCTCTTTGGCAGTAGCTGTAAACAACAATTATGCAACAGATGATTTTGAAATAAATAGCTTTGATGAAATCGCATTGATTCCACCGGTAAGCGGGGGTTAGTGTTTATTAAATATGTTAAACAAAATATGGTATGTTGAATGCTAATAGATAATCACAATAGAAAAATAAATTACCTGCGTCTGGCCGTAACAGACCGTTGTAACCTGCGATGCAATTATTGTATGCCATCAGAAGGCATAGACTTTGCAAAGATAGATAAGCTATTGACCATCGAGGAACTTTCAAAAATTAGCGAATTACTAGTTCAAATGGGTATTGATAAAATTCGGATAACAGGCGGTGAACCTTTTGTTAGAAAAGATTTGATGGTCTTACTAAGAAACCTTAAGAATAATGAAGGGCTTAAAGAACTTTCTATTACGACAAATGCTACATTGATTGGCCCTTATATTGATGAATTAAAAGAACTTGGCATTAAGGATGTTAATGTAAGTTTGGATGCCATAAATAAAGCTACTTTTGAACGTATAACACGTCGTGATCAGTATGATGTGGTTCACAATAATCTGATTCGCCTTATCACAGAAGGGTTTAATGTCCGTATTAATTTTATCGTACTTGACAATCAGAATGTACAGGACATAATTCCAATTTTGGAATTACAAAAACATTACCCGGTAAGTGTAAG
>Ga0265306_10001764_pt1 | contig 10518 bp, 11 predicted proteins | sample Helome_3_FD_192493 | JGI IMG/M metagenome (GOLD analysis project Ga0265306, IMG submission 192493) | Marine sediment microbial communities from subtidal zone of North Sea - Hel_20160420 (Illumina Assembly) | ecosystem: Environmental > Aquatic > Marine > Subtidal zone > Sediment ...
AAAGTAACAGTATATTAATAATTAAAAGCATCCTATTTTTAAGTATTATTTGTCCTTAAGATATTTCCAATGTAGCAGACAAAACAATGTATATCCAGAGTTAACCAACTTAAAATTTTTATATTTAAAGACTATATAACTTTAATCATGAAAAAACTATTTTATTCTCGGTTTCCATTTCTATTTCTTTTATTATCAATTGTATTTACTTATGCGCAGTCTTCAACTGCCTCCGATGAAGTAATCTCAGGATTCTCAGAAATACGTGTTGACAGATATTCAAAATTTTTGACCTCTGAAATAACTGAAGGACGAATACCGGGTGCTGTTTCCTATATATATCGGAATGGGCAGACGGTGCACAAAGCAGCTTATGGATACAGTAGTTGGGAAGCAAAGGAACCCATGCAACCAGATAATATTTTTCAAATTATGTCAATGACCAAGCCAATAATCTCTGCTGCCTTCTTAATGTTATATGAGGAAGGGTATTTTTTCCTCACAGATCCTGTTTCCAAATATCTTCCACAGTTTAAAGACTTTAAAGTATCTCTTGATGTAAATAAAGGATTAGATGGCGCCACCGAACCTGCAAAATCTGAAATAACTATTCATCAACTGCTAACACATACGGCCGGTTTTACCCATGGTATCGAGGGTACACCTTTAGATAATGAAATTGCTCAGGCCATATATGTGGACCCCCAAACCTCCATTGAAAGCAGGGTTAACACTCTCATAAGTTTACCCCTTATAGGGCATCCTGGAGAACAATGGCATTATAGCGCCTCCCCTGACGTACTGTCGCTGCTAATTGAGCATTTTTCCGGAATGACTGCCGCCGAATTCCTGCAAATTAGAATTTTTGATCCTTTGGAAATGAAGGATACAGGTTATAACATTCCTATTAATGACCAGGAAAGATGGGTTCCTGTTCATAATATCAACGAGGAAGGTAAATTAATGAACTCGGAACAACAATTCCCTTTTGAAGGAAATACGGTCTATGGAGGAACTCATGGACTTTTTTCCACAGCAGATGATTATATGAAATTTTGTCAGATGATGCTTAATGGCGGTAAAGCTAACGGCAAACAATTTTTGAGCCCCAAAACAGTGGAATTGATGACAATGAACCAGGTAGGAAACTTATATAATGGACAAGGGTTTGGTCTTGGTTTTGGAATAACCACAGATGTCGCTAATAGTAAAGCTCTTGGTTCAAAAGGAGCATTTTATTGGGGTGGCGCTTATAGCACCTACTTTTTTATAGATCCAACAGAAGATTTAATAGCTATCTTAATGACCCAGGTTCAGCCATATAGTAACTATTATGGCACAAAATTTCCACAATTTGTTTATCAGGCATTGGTGGATAAAAACTAAGCAACATTCTTCAACCTTAAAAAATAGATTTATGAAAAATTCGTTCATCGGAATATTTTGTTTTTTACATATTGGAATTGCCTTTTCTCAAGAAATTATTGAATTGCCCTATAAGGAAGATGGACAAATTAAATGGATTGGAGATGAAAAGGAATATTTTTCACAGATCTGGCAGACGCAAGTTGTAACCAATGTATCCAATCCCACTATGCAAGTTTTTAAACCCGATGCTAGTAAAACAAATGGCACATCTGTAATTATTGCTCCTGGCGGAGCCCTTTATGCGTTAAGCATTAATAGTGAAGGTAATGAAGTGGCCAAATGGTTGAACGAAAAAGGAATAACCGCTTTTGTTTTAAAATATAGGCTGGTGCCCACGGGTGAAGACGGGGTACAGGAGGTAATGCAAATTGGAGATAAAATTATGGAAAAGGTAGCTCCGGTTTTGCCGCTATCCGTACAGGATGGTATGGCCGCAGTTGCTTATGTAAGAAAGAACGCAGATTCCTTAGGTATTAATCCTGAAAAGATTGGGTTCCTGGGGTTTTCAGCAGGCGGAGCGGTAACAATGGGAGTAGGTTATAACTATTCTCAGGATAACAAGCCGGATTTTCTGGTACCTGTATACCCATGGACTTCGGCTATGCCAGTAAAGGAATGCAGAAGCGATGCACCACCTATGCTTATTATCTGTGCTACAGACGACCCATTGGGTTTAGCAAGTGGTAGTATTGAACTTTACTCTTCTTATCTAAAGGCAGGAAAGAAAATAGGTCTGCATATGTATGCCAAAGGTGGACATGGCTTTGGGATGAGAAAACAAGGATTACCCTCAGATACCTGGATTTCAAGATTCTACGATTGGGCTGTAGCTGAAGGAATTACTGAAACCCAAAAATCGGAATAATTACAACTAAAATATTAAAGTAATGGACATCATTAATCATACGCTCAAGTGGTGCAAAGGTGAAATTTTTGAGGGCAAAATGAGTCTTTTATTTGGAGTGTGTATCCTATTAATAAGTCTGGCCTATTTTAAATGGGGAAGTACTCCGGGTGCACGGGCAATGTTTTTACCATTGCTGATAATTGCCCTGCTGGCACTTGGAGCGGGAATATATCTAGTGAATACTAATCAAAAACGTATGCCGAGATATGAAATTCAGTTTAAGGAAAATCCACAACAATTTATAAAAAGTGAGAAAAAGAGGACAGCGGAGTTTATAAAATGGTATCCAATTACCCAAAAAATATTTTTTACTATTATGATCATAGGTATGCTTTGTTTGCTGTTGTCACGTGCCCCTAATATTCGTGCAATTGGTATTGCATTAATGCTTTTATCAATTTATGTATTTGTGCTGGATCACTTTTCTGAAGAAAGGGCTACTTTCTATTATTCCAAAATTGTTGAACTTTCCCTTAATTAAAAGTATCTTGCTTTCTTTTTTACAATATGCATCTTTTACTATTCGTTTTCTTTATGCTCATAAGCATCTCAGTTGTGGCACAGGACGCTTCTCGTTTTCAGGAAGAAATTCTGGGGATTCAGAAAAAATATGATACATTATGGGACAGTACTAAGGAGACTATAGTCTTTACAGGCAGCTCAAGCATTAGATTATGGAAAGATCTTCAGGAAACTTTTCCCAACTATCAAATAGTAAATTCAGGATTTGGCGGCTCTCAGGCGTCTGATTTATTGACATATACACCTGAATTGATATTGCAATACAATCCGAAAAAAGTATTTATATATGAGGGGGATAATGATATAAATGATAATAAAAGACCTAAGGATATTATTTCGGTGTTCCAAGAAATTATATTAAAAATTAAAAATAGCAAGCCAGACACCTGGATTGTAATTATCTCGGCTAAGCCTAGTTTGGCCCGCTGGCATCTGAAAAGAAAATATAAAAGCCTTAATCGCAGGTTCAATCGTTTATGCAAAAAAGAGCAATACGTTGACTATGCCAATATTTGGAATATCATGCTCGATAGAAAGAAATTGAGGCAAGACATATTCATTGAGGATGGCCTGCACCTAAATTCTAAAGGGTATGAGTTATGGGATCAAATAATAAGTAGTTATATTCAATAAAAATTAGAATAATGATAAAATCAACTCTCTTTAAATCGTTCGTTTTACTTCTTGTAATGATCTCCTTTTTTGCATGCCAGGAGAATAAGATGAAAGAAATAAATTTTCCTCCAACAGATCTGAGTTCAGAAAATTTAATCCCAAAACCACTTAAAATTATTCCTACTAATAATGCGTTTGGATTGGATCATACAACGGCGATTTATACATCACAATCCGATAAAAGTTTTGAAGAGGTAGGTTCCTTTCTTGCAGATAAAATAAAATCAAAAACAAATTTAAGGCTGGCAGTAAACAAAGCAGATGCCGGGAAGGTAAACAGAATGATCTTTATAAACCAATCTGATAGTGACGAAATTGAAGGTCCTGAAGCATACCAATTATATATTTCCAAAGATTCAATAATAGTTAATGCAAGAACATCTGAAGGCGCATTCAGAGGAATACAGACGCTTAGACAGCTCATACCCGAAACCAGTAATGATACACTTACAGAAATGCCATTATGGCCTATTCCCACGGGAAAAATCTTAGATAACCCTAGTTTTGAGTACCGAGGTTCCATGATAGATGTTGCACGTCATTTCTTCAGTGTTGATGATATTAAAAAATATATTGATATTCTGGCATACTATAAGATTAATGTATTACACCTCCATCTGACAGATGACCAGGGCTGGCGGATAGAAATTAAATCATGGCCGAAGTTAACCGAAGTTGGTGGTAGCACAGAAGTTGGTGGAGAAACTGGAGGTTTTTTTACACAGGAAGATTACAAAGATATTGTGGCCTATGCACAAGAAAGATATATGATGATAATTCCTGAAATTGATATGCCAGGACATACCAATGCGGCTTCGGTCTCTTATCCTATTCTCAACGGCAATGGAAAAACGCCAGAATTGTATGAGGGCACGGCTGTTGGGTTTAGCACTTTTGATACAAGAAAAGATACCGTTTATTCTTTTATTGATGATGTAATACGCGAGATTTCGGAGATTACACCAGGCCCATACATCCATATTGGTGGAGATGAGAGCCATGTTACAAAAAAGAATGACTATAACTATTTTGTCAATAAAGTTGAAAAGATTGTACAGAAATACGGTAAGCAAATGATTGGCTGGGATGAAGTGGCAACCGCAGATCTTGATAGTACTTCTATTGCGCAGTTTTGGGCAAGCCAGGAAAATGCCACGGAGGCGGTTCAAAAAGGAATGAAGGTAATTCTTTCACCTGCCACAAAAGCATACCTAGATATGCAATATGACACCCTTTCCGAATATGGATTACATTGGGCTGCCTATATTCCGGTAGATACGGCTTATGTCTGGTCTCCAGATGGTTATGCGGGTATTCCAAGGGAAAGTATTTTAGGTGTTGAAGCACCCCTTTGGTCCGAAACAATTAGCAATATTGACGAATTGGAATATCTGGCATTTCCTAGGGCTATAGGATATTCTGAATTGAGTTGGAGTACAGAAGAAAACCGAAACTGGGATAACTTCAAAGTACGACTTGCCAACCAGGCGCCTTATTTAGACCGAATGAATGTAAAATATTACCCATCCAAATTAATTGATTGGAAGAAAAGTAAATTTACTTATAAAACGATCGAGAAAGACTAATTTATTTGAGGAATCTACTCCTTTTCATCTGATGCACCAGATTCTTCTGCAGGTTTAGTAAAATCTGTAATTCCATGATCATGTAAAATATTATACCATTGTATAACTTTCTTTATATCACTCACATAGACTTTGTCTTCATCATAATTAGGCAGCACTTCAAAAAAATATTCCTCAAGACTTAATTTGTCGTCTTTATGCTTTACGGAGGTTTTACCTCCTTTTTCCTTGAGTTGAATTTTTTCAAATACGGCTCTTAGTGGAAGTTCTTCCTCTAGCGTATAAATGGCAATTTCAGAAAGTACACTCACATTACTGCTCATGCCTACAGTAACTTTTTTATTATCCAGAAGAGATTCCGCGACAAGTCCGGTTCTGGTTTGGGTAAGCAATTTGTATAGTCCCGGCCTCCCCCCTATCGATAGTATTTTATCTAAACTCATAAATATTTTATTACATTTAAGTATTACACGCTATGAAGTTAATCCATTTGCTTAACGTACCTTTTTTAAATCAGGAAAACGCATTCTATATTCCACATTAATTTTACCTTTTGAAATATTGGTAAGCTTACCTTTTAGCAGCCTTTTTTTGAGGCTGGATAGTTTATCAGTAAAGAGGATACCCTCAATATGATCGTATTCATGTTGTATAACTCTGGCTAAAAGGCCATCATAGGTCTCTTTGTGCGGATTGAATTTCTCATCCAAAAAGCTAATTTCAATAGTATCCATTCGGGTTACATCCTCACGAATATCAGGAATACTAAGACAACCTTCATTAAAAGCCCAATTGGCACCGGATTGCTGCTCAATTTTCGCATTAATAAATACTTTTTTAAAATTTTTAAGAGCCTCTTGTTCTTCCGGAGTCAATTCATCATCATCTGCAAAAGGTCCGGTATCCACCATAAATAGTCGAATTGGAAGTCCAATTTGCGGAGCAGCCAATCCCACGCCATTTGCATTATACATAGTTTCCCACATATTGGCAATTAATTCCTTTAATTGGGGGTAGTCTTTGTTTATTGATTTCCCAATTTTCCTTAAAACTGGATCCCCATATGCTAAAATAGATAATGTCATTCTACTATATTCTGTTTAAATATGACTGTAAAATCAGGGTTGCACTTATTTCATCTATTAATTCCTTATTCCGACGTTGCTTTTTCTTAAGCCCTGCTTCAATCATAGTTTGAAAAGCAACTTTTGATGTAAATCGCTCATCCTGCCGATCAATAGGAATTAAAGGAAAAGATGTTTTTAGTTTTTTCAAAAATGACTGGATTGATACTTCTGATTCAGATGGTGTATTGTCCAACTGCTTGGGCTCACCCACAACTATACGAGCAATATTTTCTTGTTCCACATAATCTTTCAGAAACTGTAAAAGATCTTTTGTCTCAACAGTAGCCAAACCAGAAGCAATTAGTTGTAACTCGTCTGTAACTGCTATCCCTGTCCGTTGTTTGCCATAATCCAGTGCAATAATTCTCGCCAAATCAATTTTTTTGCAAAAATAAGGGATAAATTGTTACGCCTATAAAAATTAAAGATTTATTAATAGTTACCTCCTATCTTTGCGCAAATTATTCTGACATTATGAATGTACTCCGAAATACTATTGAAAAAGCCTGGGAAAATAGAGAACTCCTGAAAGAAACTAAAACACAAGATGCAATAAGGGAGGTAATTCAGCTAATTGATGATGGAAAATTGCGATGTGCAGAACCTGTGAAGGGAGATTGGCAAATAAATGAATGGGTGAAAAAGGCAGTTGTACTTTACTTCCCAATTCAAAAAATGGAGACTCTGGAAGCCGGGATTTTTGAATACCATGACAAGATTCCACTTAAGAGGGGCTATAAGCTGAAGGGGATTCGGGTGGTACCTCATGCTGTAGCTAGACATGGTGCATACATTTCTAAAGGTACGATCCTCATGCCTAGTTACGTAAATATTGGTGCTTATGTAGACGAAGGTACAATGGTTGATACCTGGGCCACTGTTGGGAGCTGCGCTCAGATTGGAAAAAATGTTCATTTAAGCGGTGGTGTTGGTATTGGAGGGGTTTTAGAGCCCTTACAAGCTGCCCCCGTAATAATTGAAGACAATGCCTTTATTGGTAGCCGATGTATTGTGGTGGAGGGCGTGAGAGTTGAACAAGAAGCCGTTTTAGGAGCAAACGTCGTTTTAACTGCTTCCACAAAAATTATTGATGTTACCGGCGAGACCCCTTTAGAGCGAAAAGGTTTGGTACCTGCGAGATCTGTAGTAATACCCGGAAGCTATACCAAGAAATTTCCTGCAGGAGAATTTCAGGTTCCCTGTGCTCTGATTATTGGTGTTCGCAAAGCGAGTACAAATAAAAAAACTTCCCTAAATGAAGCCCTAAGGGAATATAATGTAGCAGTTTAAAATTTCCAAAAATATTGCTTAGGATAATATTTTCTCTTATTTATAGTTATAACTTTGTTAATTGTTTAGGAATATTACTTACATATCATTGAAAAAATGAATAGTTCCAAAGAGAAAATATCGGCTTTAATTATTACATATAATGAAATTGGCTATATAGAAAATTGCATAAAATCAGTAGAATTTGCAGATGAAATAATTGTGGTAGACTCTTATAGTACAGATGGCACATATGAATATTTGGCTAATTTGGAAAATGTAAAGGTAATTCAACATCCTTTTGAAAATTTTACCTTACAAAAATCATTTACTTTAAAACAAGCCTCCAATGATTGGGTACTTTTTATGGATTCAGATGAGGTCGTAACAGAAAACCTTAAGTTTGAGATTTTGGAAACCATTAATTCCAATACGGAACATTCGGCTTATTGGTTTTACCGCAAGTTCATGTTCAAGAATGAACCTTTACAATTTAGTGGATGGCAAACAGATAAGAATTACCGCCTTTTTCGAAAGAGTAAAGCCAAGTTTTCTGAAGAAAAAATAGTACATGAAACTTTAGATGTTAATGGGTCTTCTGGAATTTTAAATGAAAAACTCATTCATTATTGCTACAAAAATTTCCAGGAATATAAAGATAAAATGATTAGCTATGGCAGATTAAAAGCCAAAGAGTCATTTTTCAAAGAGAAGAAATTCAATTATGCTTACATGATCCTTAAACCAAGTTGGAAATTTTTGCATCGGTATTTTATACGCTTAGGAATACTTGACGGCAAAAAAGGGATAATTATCTGTTACCTTGATGCACTTAGTGTCCTGGAACGATATCGTGAATTAAAAAGATTGGAGAAAAAGAATGAACTTGTCTATTACTTGGTAATGCCATAATAAGTCCAGACGCTCTTTTTTTGTCTAACCTCCTTGCGAATTACCATATTTTTGACTATATCTTCCGGTGTTTTATAACCTCTTTCATGATCTAAATGAATGCAAACAGCACTATATCTAAGTTGTTTGGATTTAACCCCAAAATTAATCAAACGTTCTCCAAGTTCTCTGTCTTCACCTCCATATCGCATTCGCTCGTCAAAACCGTTTACATTAAGAATGTCCTTTTTCCAACCTGAGGAATTGTGTCCGTTCCAGGTAGAACTAGTTGGTGTTAATGTGTTGAAAATCTTTGAAATAAATCCTTTTGCTCTAAGTTTTGAGTTTTTGTATGTTTTTGGAATTCCCTTTTCTTTAAGCCATTGGATCTTAAAGCAATTTTGATTTTCTATGTCCTTTAGAGTTATTGCTTTGGACACGTTCATTGGAAGCATATAATAACCTCCTGAAATAAAAGTAGCAGGCATTTTGTTTATATAATGAACCTGCACAAAATCTTCACGTGGAATACAGTCTCCATCAGTTACAATTATGTAATCTGTAGCAGATGCTAAAATTGCTTTGTTTAGTATTTTGCATTTTTGAAAACCATCATCTTCATGCCATACATGACATATTTTATAGGAAACCCTGGTCTTTAATTTGTCAATCAATTCTTTAGTTTCTAGCCCGGATCCATCGTCTGCAATGATTAACTCGAAATCTTTGTAAGTCTGGAAGTTGAATCCCCATAAAACCTTCTCCAACCATTCAGGTTGGTTATATGTACTCACAATTACACTTACCGTGCTCATTTAAGATTATTTAATTTTACTACTTTTACAAATGTAGTTTTTTGCATATCATATCCAATATAAATTCAAAATTAATATAGGCTAAATGCATATTTAATGGGCGCTTAAGTCTAATGAAACAAACAAATATATATGCTAAAATATCAGGCCAAAGCCGATGGAGTAAAACCAATGAATTTTTAAACAATATGTGTAACTGAACAAGGATTAACGATATATTCAAATGGCAGAAAAAATTAATTATATTTACTTAATTCACTAATATTCCTTTTTATCAAACATGAAATTTCTTGTTATTCAACAAAAAATGATAGGGGATGTATTAGCAAGTACGCTTATTTGCCGTACTCTAAAACAGATGTTTCCTGAATGCACCGTGCATTTTGTGGCAAATGAAAATACCCTCGCTGTGTTGCAAAACAATCCTGATATAGACCACATCATCGTGTTTAAAAAAGAGTTTAGTGAGAATAAAATGGCGTTATACTTATTTTTAAAATCGATACGCAGGCAATCCTTCGATGTTGTTATTGATGCTTACGGAAAACTGGAAAGTAACCTGATTTCACTTTTTGCAAAGGCTCATCGTAAAATTGCCCACTACAGATGGCATTCTTCCTGGATTTATACAGATACGGTCAGAGAGCGTGATATTCCGGATGGTGATAATTCACTTGCAAATACCAACAGATTGCACCTACTGGATCCCATTACCACTGGGTCTAATGAATATAACAGCTCACCTAAATTATATCTAAGCCAGGAAGAAATTTCCGAAGCCCAAAGTAAGGTAGCCCTATTAAAAAGTAAAGCTAACCAGAAATTGATCATAATAAGTGTTTTGGGAAGTAGCCATCTAAAAACATACCCTTCCAAGTATATGTCAGACGTCATAGACACAATTTGTTCAAATACGAATGCAATGTTACTATTTAATTATCTGCCAAATCAAAAAGAGCAGGCACGCACTATTTATAATCAATGTAATGATGTTTCAAAATCATTAATAAATTTTGATTTTTACGCAAATTCTTTAAGGGAGTTTATTCTGATACTTTCACAGTGTGATGCACTAATTGGTAACGAAGGCGGTGCAACCAATATGGCTAAAGCCCTCGAAATTCCTACATATTGTCTCTTTAGCCCATTTATAATAAAAAATGCCTGGCATAGCAGTACATCTATGTTACATACCGGTATCCATTTAAATGACTATCGCCCGGATTTATTTCTAAATATGAATAAAAAGAAAATTAAAAAAGATATTGATTCACTTTACGATTCTTTTAAACCTATCT
>Ga0265306_10001765_pt1 | contig 10517 bp, 7 predicted proteins | sample Helome_3_FD_192493 | JGI IMG/M metagenome (GOLD analysis project Ga0265306, IMG submission 192493) | Marine sediment microbial communities from subtidal zone of North Sea - Hel_20160420 (Illumina Assembly) | ecosystem: Environmental > Aquatic > Marine > Subtidal zone > Sediment ...
TAAATGGAAATATTCCCTGTGCGCTTTAAGTTGGTGCGCCAGCGGCGATTGACATGAACGCCGAAATCATATACCTAAATTTTGCATGAAAATAGATGAGAATCTTTTAATTATCTAATTGCAGCAGGCTCGTGCAAAATTCAGGACATAGTTTTTTCAATTGGGAAAATGAAAAGTGGAATAGTGGAATAATGTCGGATTATGCATTAGAAAATTTGATGTGCCACCGGGACAACCTGGAAAGCGTCCTGGATAATCTCAAAGAAGGGATTATCGCCCACGACATGGACCGACGCATCTTTTTTTTCAATACCGAGGCCGAACGCATCACCGGCTACCAGCGCGAAGAGGTCCTGGGCCGGGATTGCCACAAGGCTTTCGGTAGCCCGTTTTGCGGGGAGCGCTGTGTCTTTTGTGAACATCCGCCCAGGCTGGCTGGAAAATCCGAATACACCATAAACATTAACACCAAAGGCGGCGAGCAGCGACGGATCGAGATGACGGTCACCAGCATGCAGGATACTGACGAACAATATACCGGCGTGCTGACGTCTTTTCGGGATATTACCGATATATTCAGTCTCAAAGAGCGCGCCGGGGAGCTGACCAGCTTCGGCAACATCATCGGCCAGGACAGCAAGATGATAGCGATCTTTAAACAGATCAAAGACGTTGCCGATTATGATTACCCTGTGCACATTGCCGGTGACACCGGCACCGGCAAGGAGTTGGTGGCTGCAGCCATCCATAACGAAAGCCATCGCGGCGGCGCGCCCTTTGTGCCGATCAATTGCGGGGCCCTGCCGGAAGGCTTGATTGAAAGTGAGCTTTTCGGACACGTAAAAGGTGCCTTTACCGGCGCTGTGCGTGATAAAAAAGGCCGGTTTGAATTGGCCGACGTCGGCTCGGTATTTCTGGACGAGGTGACCGAACTTTCAAACAACATGCAGGCCAAAATTTTGCGGTTTTTGCAGGAAGGCCAATTTGAAAGAGTCGGCGGCGAACAGACCATCACGGTGGATGTGCGGGTGATCAGTGCCACCAACAAAAATCTGAAGGATGCGGTTAAACGCGGCAAATTTCGCGAAGATCTCTATTACCGGCTCAATGTGATCCCCATTCATCTTCCACCACTGCGCGAGCGCAAAATCGACATCCCCCTGCTGAGCGAGCACTTTTTACAGGAAGCCCGTGAGCGTTACGGCAAGAAAAAACTTCGGATTTCCGGCAAGGCCATGTCATTGATGCTCGACTACCGCTGGCCGGGCAATGTGCGCGAACTACAGAACGCCATCCAGTTTGCCATCGTGAAATCCAACGGCCGGGTGATTGCTGCTGATGATTTGCCGCTGGAGCTGCGTGATCTTGAAAATATTTGCGTGCGACGGGGGCCATCGCACAAGCTGGATGCCGATTCGGTGCGTTCGGCTCTCGAACGAACGGGTGGCAATAAGGCCAAAGCCGCCAAGCTGCTGGGTGTGGGCCGCGCGACCCTGTACCGGTTTTTGGGCGATCACCCCGATCTAATGGAAACGGTTAACTTACCATTTTAGGTCGTGCAGAATTATTGAATTTTAATTTTTAATCTCACAAAGGTTTGAGAAATGCTAACATTAGAAAAATTGAAAAAAGAAACAGATTTAATCAACGAGATCGAATGGGAGATGACGCCCGAAGAGGCCGTCAAGCAGTATCTGGAATGGGGTAATACGGACTGGGGTAGCGGAAAATATGTGATCCGGTCCAAAAGCGATTATACCACCTATTTTGTCGTCAATTGCTGGCGCAAGCCCTATTTGATCTATTTAATCCGCCGCAATTCAGAAGAAGCAACCGAGCTGGCGGAATTTGAGCTTCCGGGCCGGTTTGAAAAAGATGTATGCGAACTCAAGGGCGTGTATGCACTGGATGACGATGTAAAGGCCTGGTTGAAATCTGAACTCGGTGTTTAAGGAGATCTTCATGAAAATAGACCGAATCGAGAGCAGGGAGCAGCTGGATCAACTGGCCAAGGAATTCCGCTACATTGTGACGGATATTATGTGCCGGGCGGGCGGTGGGCACATCGGCGGCTCCCTCAGTCTGGTGGAAATTATCATCACCCTTTACTTTAGAATTATGAATGTGAAACCGGACGATCCCCGCTGGGAAGATCGAGACCGCTTTATCTTATCCAAAGGACATGCCGGCCCGACCCTTTATACCGCATTGGCCTACAGGGGCTATTTCCCCAAAGAGCTGCTGCTGACGCTGAATGCCAACGGCACCAAATTGCCGAGTCATGTGGACCAGGTGATTACGCCCGGTGTTGATCAAACAGCCGGCTCGCTGGGGCAGGGATTGTCCTGTGCCAACGGAATTGCCCTGGCCAACAAACTTCAGAAAAAAACCAATAATGTCTTTTGTGTCGTTGGCGACGGAGAATCTCAGGAAGGCCAGATATGGGAAGCTGCGATGTTTGCGGCCCATCACAAACTGGACAATCTGGTGGCCATCACCGATTACAACAAAATGCAAATTGACGCCGAAGTTGAGAAAATCGTTTCATTGGAGCCGGTGGTGGATAAATGGCGCTCTTTTGGCTGGGAGGTGTTTGAGGTGGATGGCCATGATTGGGACGAGATTTACGATACCATTCAAAAGGCTATCGCCGTCAAAGGTAAACCGGCCATGATTGTGGCGCATACCGTCAAGGCCAAAGGCAACGTCTGTTACGAGAACCGCATTGAATGCCATTTTATCAGCATCCCTGATGAAGACGAGCGCAAAAGAGTCATCGGGGGCGTCTGCACTGAAGGTGACGAGGAGCCGTTTCATTTTAACTGGACAGAAGGAAAATAAGAATGAAGCTACACGAGAAAGAATTAAGGGCCGTCTACACCGATACCCTTATTGAGTTGATGACCGAAAACAGCAACGTCGTTTGCCTGGAAGCCGACCTGGGAAAATCATCGGGCACGGTTCCCAGAGTTTGGGAAGCGTTTCCGGATCGTTTTTTCGATGTCGGGGTTGCCGAAGCCAACATGATCGGCATTTCGGCCGGTCTGGCAAATGAAGGCATGGTGCCGTTCTGTGCCACCTTTACCCCGTTTGCCACCCGCCGGGCCTATGACCAGATCACCATTTCGATTGCGTATGCAGAGAACCCGGTAAAGATCGTCGGCACCGCGCCGGGGATTACCACGGCTAAAAATGGTGCCACGCACATGTGCTTTCAGGATCTGGCGATCATGCGTGCCATGCCGAACATGCGTGTTTACTGTCCGGCGGATGTCTATGAACTGCGCTCCATGGTCAAATATATGGCCGCCAGCAAAAAACCCGAATACATGCAGCTGATTCGAGAAATCCACTCACCGCTATTTGATGAAGACTATGAATTTGATCCGCATAAAGCCAGAGTATTGGATCAAGGTTCAGATGTGACGGTGGTGACCACTGGTTTGACGAGCCAGTTTGCGCGTGAAGCGGTTGCCATGCTGAAACAAGAGGACATCCATGCCGAGCATATCCATTATCCATCCGTCAAACCGTTTGATGTTGAAACCCTTTTAAAATCCGTAAAGAAAACCAATGCGGTGGTGACTGCCGAAAACCAGAATGTTATCGGGGGCCTGGGCGGAGCGGTCTGCGAGGTTCTTGCCGAAAACTATCCCGTTAAAGTCAAGAGACTAGGCGCCCGGGATCGATTCGGGGAGGTCGGAGACGTGCCCTATCTGAGCGAGACCCTGGGTTTCAGCGCTAAAGATATCGCCGCGGCCTGCCGAGCCATGCAAGCAAGCCGGTAAGAGTGCTGGTGGCCAATGGAAACATCGGCTCAAAAATTTTATATTTGATCTGCAAAAGTTACAATTTCCTGCCTTAATACCTTGAGACCACATCCTGTGCTTTTTTTGAACTTCACGCTGTGATCGCTGGACTTGGTGCACCTGGGGCATTATGTTGGAATCAATTAGCCATGCATCCTGAAAACCCAAAAGATGCATAAAATCATTGTGGAATAATAAAATTATAAGATGAACGATAAAAAAGGATCTTATCATGCGATACCTTGTATATATATGCTTACTGTTAGTCGTTTCAACTGCTGCGTCCGGCGCAACAGGCACTTCGGTTACCTATCAGGTCGATGGTCAATCTTACGAGGGGTATTACGTTAGTCCTTCCAACCAGGCACCTTTGGTGCTGCTGATCCATGACTGGGATGGTTTAACGGACTATGAAATCAAGCGTGCCAATATGCTGGCTGATTCGGGCTATGCTGTTTTTGCTCTGGATTTATTTGGTGCCGGCGTACGACCCACTGAAATGAAAGACAAACGCCAGCATACGGGTGAACTCTATAAAAACAGAGAGAAAATGCGTGCTCTGATGAAAGGGGCCCTGGATACGGCCAAGAAAAAGGGCGCCAACATCAAAAATGCCGTCGCTTTCGGCTATTGTTTCGGTGGCGCGGCCGTACTTGAATTGGCGCGATCCGGGGCAGATCTGAAAGGGTTTGCTACTTTTCATGGCGGCCTAAAGACACCGCCAGGGCAAAATTACAGCAAAACCCGGGGGAAAATTTTGATTATGCACGGTTCCGCCGATACCGCCATTACCATGGACCAGTTCGCTGATTTGGCGAATGAACTGGAATCAGCCGGCGTTGCCCATGAAATGATCACCTACGGCGGGGCCCAGCACGCTTTTACCGTTTTTGGTGGTAACCGGTATCAGGAAACTGCAGATAAAAAATCCTGGAAGCACTTTACGGAATTCCTTGCGGATACGTTGATAAATTAAAATTATAAAATATCTTACACCCCGTATAGTATTTTACACATTCTCATTTTCAAATTATAGCATGCCATTCTTATCCTGCTGAATTATCGATAAAAAATTTTCAGTGAAAAACGGTATAGGTTTTGCAAATTGTAAATTGTGATCTGAAGGTTTTTTTTAATCGCTATTCATTTCGAAGTGCTCTTTTTGTTCCTGATCATCAAAAATACTGTGTCTGCAGTATTGTTGAAGATCCATCAATTTTTTTCGATTTAAATGAAACTGAAAGAGATGGAACAGAAAAAATAGGAGATAAAAAAATGAAAGATAATGGCGGAAGACGTTTAATAATAGATAGACGAAAATGCTCAGATTTTGATCATTTTCCTGAGAGAAGAGCATTGCGATTTCGAAGGAGCGATCTTGACCGCAGAAAAGGATGGGCGGAAAATAACAGGATTGTAATAGAGCGCAGAGCCATATTCAGATAAAATTATTATTTGTTTTAGCCAATATTTTTTAAAGCTTGTAGCCAATTGAGAGGGACGGCTACATTTATTTGTATTTGAACCTCTGGTCAAGGGCAGTTCTCCGGAACTGTCCTTTTGACTTTTTGAGCGAATACGATTAGTTGATTGAAGGAAGGCTGAACCAACACATTTTAGCCCTGGCCATAGGCCGGATTTAATTAGGGCACGTAGTCCGCAATTTTCGTAAGGTTGAAATTTTGTATATTTGTAATTGTGTCATCCGCAATCTGAAAAGTCTTGTGATATTCCTTTCATACTGCAAAATTGACAAAATCCATGTATTCTCAAATTTATCTGCAATTGGCTGATATTTTGTTTTTTAGCAAGGTATCTGCAATCGAAGACGCATTTTGCGTTCATTAAAACGCTCACCATACCGTTATCAATTTTATTTGACCTCACGCAATAAAGTATTGTATAAAGAGGCCTAAAACGATTTTAATTCTCTTTCTCCAACTGACTTCTGGCAACTTCCCATCTATTAACGCGAACCAAGTCTCAGCTCTCATTTAGCATTCATGTAAAGGCGTCATTTACAGTTTCCGATACTAAATTAGCAACGTATTTAATCTAATAATATTAGGAGCTATATTTCCAAAGGATCTTCAGCTATGATCCAACTAAAATTAATTTTTAAAGAAATTTCTTTGAGATCCAGAATAAACACCCTTCCCCAAAGCACAGTCTGTATTTTATTTATCACACTGGTTCTTTTCCCGGCGTGTGCAGGCCCAAAAATGTCTTTGGAGGAAGCTAAAAAGGTCACTGTTACGTTGGGTGATGAATCATTCGTTCCACCTCCTCGCCGCATAAATGATGTTCTGGCTGTTTTAGATCAACCCACCCAATTTGATCAGGCAATTGTGAGTAAATTCAAAGCTGTGGCAGGCAAATTCCCTCCACAGAGCGCTGACGATGTTGATCTGGCCTATTTTTTTAAAAGAAGAGGAGAAGCGGCTTTGCAGCTTGGTCGTTTTATTCAGACACTGGAAGATTTGCGAACCGCCTTACTTTATGCGGAGAAGGCTGAAATGGTGGATGCCAGGTTTCTGGATATGCTCGGCGAAATGGAATTTTGGGTCGGCAATTACAATCGTTCCATCGAACTGCTTAAACGCAGTTTGCGCAAAGCAGATAGTATCGGAGCTTATTCCAGTTTGGTGGGTGTATATTCCCGTATTGGTGATATTGAATCTGCGGAAAAACTAAGAGATAGAGGAGTTGAACTTTGTGACCAAATCTTAAGGTACAATATTAGCAATGTTTGGGCTAGAATCAAGGCTGCAAAAATGAAGGCTTATGTTCTGGAAGCCCAAGGCCGATTTGCCGAAGCAGAAGAACAGTGGAGGATTACGCTAAAACTGTTATCCTCAAGAAAAAAGGATTATCCGCTAGAATATTTAATTTTTAGAGCTTGGCTGGCGAATATTCTTAGAGAACAAAAGCGTTTGATTGAAGCTGAACTTGAGGGACGCCAGGCCTTAACCAATGCCATTGGTCTTACAGGCAAAGCGTCATTAGCAACTGTATATACCATCGGACATCTTGGGGAAACACTCCAAAAACAAGGTCGATTGCAAGAAGCGCAAAAATTAATTAATAGCGGGCTTGGCATCATCGAGAACTCAAATCTTTCCACTGACTCCTATTTAATGGGTGAAATCAGGATGAAATACGGCAATGTGTTGGCCGACCAGCAAAAATTTCCCGAAGCGATGAAAGTGTACGATCTTGCCAGGGCAGATATGATTATCAATCAACAGCTTTACAATAAGTTGTTTGCACGCAACCCTAATCTGATGCTTTCCCTGCTGATGACAGACCGTACTGAAGAAGCCATGCAATTTATCTCTTCGACTTATGGAGTCTATGCCAAAAATTTTGGTGAAAAGCACTACGGGACTGCCGAGATTTTAGGGCTGCGTGGCATAGCCAATACCAGAATGACAAGATTCAAGCAGGCTATAAGCGATTTTTCTGAATCCATTCCCATATTGCTCGCAACCAATATATTTAGCGAAGGGGATTTTTCCAGTAAACAGCGATTTGAAATCATTGTTGAAAAATATGTTGATTTATTAGCTCAGATTCAGGGCAGTCGTTTAGAAGAGGAGCTTGGAATCGACAGCTCAGCCGAAGCTTTCAAACTTGTTGATGCCATTCGCGGCTATATGGTCCAGAGTGCTGTGGGCGCCAGCGGCGCAAGAGTAATAGCCGTAGAGCCCGAATTATCTGATCTCATTAGAAGAGAGCAAGATACCCAACAGCAGACCCGCGCTTTGCAATCGATGCTGACGGAGGCCCTGGCTACCCCAGAGGAGCAACAAGATCCAACTGCCATTAAAAAAATGGCTATAAAAATAAAAACTTTCAGCAAAGCCAGGGCCGCCCTGCTGGAGGAAATTAAAAGGCGATTTCCGAAATACTCAGACTTTATAAATCCTCAACCTGCAACGCCCGCACTATCACAAGCGTACCTTCGACCCGGCGAAGCACTTATCTCCATCTACACATCCAAAAACCATACGTATGTCTGGGCTTTGCCTTACAGAGGCGAGATGAAATTTTTCATTGTAAAGCTCGGCAAAAATACTATCGGCAAGATTATTACCCGCTTGCGGGCAGCCTTAGACCCTAAGCCAAGGACATTGGGAGATATTCCTGAATTTGATCTTAGCCTGGCTCACGAACTTTATCGTAATCTGCTCAAACCGGTTGAAGAAAGCTGGTACGATGCCAGTGAGTTAATCATAGTTTCCCCCGGGTTATTGGGTCAATTGCCGTTCTCAGTTCTGCCCACATCCCCTGTAAGACTTAGTAAACAAGAAAATGAATTGTTTAGCAACTACCGCCAGGTTCCATGGCTTATCCGAAAAGTTTCGATCACCAGGCTGCCCTCCGTTTCATCTCTTATTACATTAAGAAAGCTACCGGAAGCCGATCCCGGTCGAAAGGCGTTTGCAGGCTTCGGCGATCCTTTCTTTAACAAAGAACAACTGGCGCGTGCAGAAAGAGAAAAATCTACTCAAAAAATTCAGCTCGCAAGCCTGGATAAAAATCTGAATGTGCGTGGTATTCGGATCACTAAAACAGGAAACCTTGACAGCGATACTATTGTGTCAAGCCGTCTTGAATCATTGAATCGTTTACCCGATACAGCTGACGAAATAAAAGGCATTGCCGAAACCTTGAATGCTGATCCAGCCCGCGATATATTTTTAGGAAAAAGCGCAACGGAACATAACGTCAAAAGAATGGATTTGTCAGATCGGCGGATCATCGCTTTTGCAACACACGCACTATTACCGGGTGATTTGGATGGCCTGGATCAGCCAGCCCTTGCTTTTAGCTCACCTGCAATTACAGGTTCACATGAAGATGGGTTGCTTACCGTGGAAGAAATATTAAAAATTAAATTGAATGCGGATTGGGTTATATTATCTGCTTGCAATACCGGTGCGTCCCATGGAGTGGCTGCCGAGGCATACTCCGGCCTTGGTCGTTCATTTTTCTATGCCGGCACCCGGGCCATTTTAGTCAGTATGTGGCCAGTGGAGACGACTTCGGCACGAAAGTTGATTAATCGACTATTTAAGTACCAGAAAAAGGATAAAAGGCTTTCCCGTGCAAAAGCTTTTAGAAATTCCATGCTTGATTTAATTGATGACGCTGGTTTGAAAGAGAGTGTTAGCGGTAAGATAATCTCAAGTTATGCACATCCTTTATTTTGGGCCCCGTTTATCATAGTTGGCGAAAGCGGTAGAAATACCAATTGAAATTGGCATAACAAAATATTGCGATTTAACCCTTTTCAGATAAACTACAAATTTTTGCTGGTATCACAGGTGTCTTTTCAGTTTTAAAACCTGCAGATTTCTCCAAGTGCGCCACGAGCGCACTTTTAATATAAAGTGTGCGTAACTGCACGGAAGATGAGGGAAGGCCCCTCGGAGTCGGCTTGCAGGAGCAGGTTTCAAACCACCTTAAGCTGCATCGGTAAAGAGCCGGTGTGGTGAGCGTTAAGGGAAAGGCATGGCAAAGACCGTTATAAAATCCAACAGAGGTGAATATGAACAGACGTTCTTTCATTCGGCTTATTGGTGGTGGTGTTGTTTTTTCTGCAACGGCCGGGCTTACGGCGTGCAGCAGTGAAATGCCACCGGAGGCGATAGCGGCTTGGCAGGGCCCGAAGCCAGGGACAGATGTGCGCAAATGGATCCTGAGCTACGCGATCCTCGCACCTCATTCCCATAACCTGCAGTCCTGGCTGGTTGATTTGAGAACACCCAACGAGATCATGCTTTATTGTGATCTTACGAGATTGTTGCCGGAAACGGATCCATATTACCGACAAATAATGATGAGCCACGGGACGTTCCTCGAGCTCGTTGATATGGCTGCGCGTGAACGCGGAATACGCGCAAATATTGAGTTGTTCCCGCTGGGTGAGTTTGGTCCTGAGGAAATTGATCGACGTCCTGTAGCCCGTATCCGACTCGCAAAAGATCCCAACATTGTTAAGGACCCATTATTTGGTCAGATACTGAAGCGCCATACGAATCGTGAAGTATACGACATGAGCAAAGCTGTCCCTGCGGATGTAGTTCAAAGCATGGCAAATAGCATGAGATCGTATTCCATACGTTTTGGCTTTGTAGGTTTGGATCAGTCCGATACATTAGAAAAACACCGGGCTATTGCTGCTGAGGCCTGGCGTATTGAGCTGACAACACCAGCGAAAATTTTAGAGACTTATAAAGTATTACGAGTGGGTGCGCGTGAGATCGCCAAATACCGCGACGGTATATCAATCAACGATCCGTTTCTAAGTTTACTGGTGCGCCTGGGTCTATTTGATCGCTCGAAAGCACCGAAACCGGATGATTCCGCTACGGTTGACCAAATTGAGAACTTTAACAAGAACCTTGAATCAACACCCGGCTTTCTCTGGATGATTACTGAAGGCAACGGCCGAACAACCCAGGTGAATGCCGGTCGTGCTTATGTGCGCGTCCAGCTTTCGGGCTCGGCTCATGGGATTTCAATGCAACCACTCCAACAGGCGCTGCAAGAGTACCCCGAGCAACAGGCTTCATACAAAGAAATACATAATCTTCTCGGTGCGTCTTTTCCCCGCTATACGGTGCAGATGTGGGCAAGATTAGGTTATGGCCCACAAATTGAACCCGCTCCACGCCGCGGTCTTGAGGCCCACATTGCTAA
>Ga0265306_10001766_pt1 | contig 10514 bp, 8 predicted proteins | sample Helome_3_FD_192493 | JGI IMG/M metagenome (GOLD analysis project Ga0265306, IMG submission 192493) | Marine sediment microbial communities from subtidal zone of North Sea - Hel_20160420 (Illumina Assembly) | ecosystem: Environmental > Aquatic > Marine > Subtidal zone > Sediment ...
GCCGCCTTAATCTATGAAAAAGATACTTCTGTGGCACTGGGGTTTGGTTTTCGCTGTGGCTTCTTAGGCCTGTTGCACCTGGAGGTCGTCCAGGAGCGGCTTGAGCGCGAATATGGTCTTTCTCTGATCCTCACCGCCCCTTCGGTTCAGTATGAATTGACCATGAACGATGGTACGGTTTCGATCATCGACAACCCGGCGCTGTATCCTGACCCGACCCTGATCGTATCGACCCGGGAACCCTTAATTCGTGCCTCCATCATCGTGCCGGATCGCTACATGGGTGCTGTTATGAAATTATGCCTTGATCGGCGAGGTGTTAACAAAAATTATCAGTATCTAACCAGTAACCGGCTTGAAATGATTTTTGAATTACCCTTGGCGGAAGTTATCTATGATTTCTATGACAAACTCAAATCAGTTACTCAGGGATACGGTTCTTTTGATTACGATCTCATCGATTTCCGGGAGACCGACCTTGTTAAAATGGATATTCTGATCAATGGAGAACGGGTGGATGCTCTGTCTCAGCTAGTACACCGGGAGGGTGCAGTGGCAAGAGCACGCATGGCCTGCGAAAAACTGCGCGACGAAATTCCCAGACAGATGTTTAAGATTGCCATTCAGGGTGCAATCGGCGGTAATATTATCGCCCGCAAAACCGTATCGGCCTTTCGAAAAGATGTTACCGCTAAGTGCTACGGCGGAGACGTGACGCGCAAACGAAAACTGCTGGAAAAGCAGAAAAAAGGCAAAAAACGGATGAAGATGGTCGGACAGGTCATGATCCCCCAATCCGCATTTCTAGCAGTGCTAAAGACAGATACGGATTAATTGAATGCGGAATGCGGAATGCGGATTGAATGGGCAGGTATCCTGAGTGGTTAAATAATTTGCCTCAATCAATCCCTATCAACTCAATACACCCATAAACTCAATCAACTTAATCAACCCACCATACAAGGAGTGGATCGTACATTATGAAACGAATTGCAATTCTTCCCGGTGACGGCATCGGTCCGGAGGTTATGCAGGAGGCGGTCAAAATTCTCGCTGCGGTTGGCCAAAAATTTAATCTTGAGTTGGAATATCAATTTGGTGATGTGGGCGGAATCGCCTACGATAAGCACGGCACGGCCCTTCCGGATCAGACCTTAAAGCTCTGTGAAACAAGCGATGCGATATTGTTTGGTTCCGTCGGTGGACCCAAATGGGAAACGCTGCCTCCCGCAGAGCAACCCGAACGGGCCGCACTGCTTCCGCTGCGCAAACATTTCCAACTGTTTTGCAATCTGAGACCGGCCAAAGTCTTCAAAGCACTGGTGCAATCCTGTCCCCTGCGTTCTGATATTGTGGGTAGCGGATTCGACATCCTCTGTGTCAGGGAACTGACCGGCGGTATATACTTCGGCCAGCCCAAGGGCCGGGAGGGTCAGGGAGCACAAGAAAAGGCTTTTGACACCATGGTTTACAGCAGGCAGGAGATCGAAAGAATTGCCGAGGTGGCCTTTACTTCCGCCCGAATCAGGCGCAAACGGGTCACATCGATCGACAAGGCCAATGTGCTGACCTCCATGGTGCTGTGGCGCGATGTCGTCACAGAGGTCGGCAAAAAATACCGCGATGTAAAACTAAACCATTTATATATCGACAACGCCACCATGCAACTGGTGAAGGATCCCCACCAGTTTGATGTTTTGTTATGCGGTAATATGTTCGGAGACATCATCTCGGATGAATGCGCCATGCTGACCGGGTCGATGGGGCTGTTGCCGTCGGCCAGCATCAACGAAAACAGCTTCGGGCTGTTTGAACCGGCGGGGGGCTCTGCTCCTGATATTGCCGGACAGGGAATTGCCAACCCGATTGCTCAGATCCTGTCCGCCGCCATGATGTTGAGATATAGCTTTGGATATGAGGATGCCGCCCTTGCCATTGAACGGGCGGTTGCCGGGGTGCTTGATGCCGGCATTCATACCACGGATATCGCCGTGGATAAGAATAAGGCCATCGGAACAGCCGCGATGGGAGATGCGCTGGTGGATAGGATCCAGGGTATTTAATCCGAGTATGCCAAATTTAGGGCTTTCGATTTTGTTTCGAGTTTCAAAATTCGGATTTCGGATTTATGGTTCTTAATATGTTAATATCTATAAGGTAGCGCACCCTGAGATTTCCGCTTTCGTGCGATCCACACTCACTCAATCACACGGGTCCCCTTCCCTCTCCCTCAATCCGTCCTCGTAACATTTCTTCCCGTACCAGTTAACCTGGCGACAAATACCCCGGATTATCTGCACTTCTTTGGCTCTGAGCTGCATGCGGGCGGAAAAATGCCGCAAGTTGTTCATAAAATAATCCGGATTATCCGAGTTGATAAAGCTGATTCGCATCAACACATCTTTTAGCTGGTCATACATGGCCTCGAGCTCATGCTGGTTAGCCAGTCGCGGAGCAAATTCACCGGGCTTATCCAGGCTAAAGCGAAACAGCTCATAGCAAGTGACCATAACCGCCTGGGCCAGATTGAGTGAAGAAAATTCAGCCGTGGGTATATTTACCAGGGTATGGCAGGAGCGAATATCCACATTGGAGAGACCGCGGTCTTCAGGACCAAACAGGACGGCGATACGATTTTGATCAGACAGGGGAACAAGCTTTTGGGCCAATTTGGCAGGCGAACTGACGACCTTGCGCTGACCGCCCAATCGGGCCGTGGTGCCGACCACATAATTGAAGCCGGCCAGGGCCTCTTTTAAAGTATCATAGATCTCCAGCCTTTCAACTACCGCTGATGCCGCATGGGTCGCCATCTTATTGATTCGGACCAGGTCATAATTTTGAGGATTCACCAAAATCAGCCGCTCAATTCCCATGTTGAGCATGGCCCGGGCCGCGGCTCCGATATTTTCGGGATACCGCGTCCCCTGCAAAACGATGGCTATATTTTGGAGGTTAATTTTGTCAGGCATGTGCCCATAATTATTTTATTTTGGATAAACACGGATTAAAGGGATAAACCAATATTGCCAGAACGTAAAATAGGGGTAACACTCACCGATAAAAAAATCCGTGGGAATCTGTGTTCATCTGTGTCCCAAATTTAAAAATAGTTTAGACTATAAAATTTCTAATTGATTGAAAAAATAGGACATTTCAAATGATGCTGTGTCCGGGGCATCGGAACCGTGAACGACGTTTTTCTCGATGTCGGTGGCAAACGCCTTTCTAATTGTTCCCTCGGCGGCTTCCCTGAAATTGGTGGCGCCCATCAACTCACGATATCTGGCAATTACGTTTTCTCCTTCCAGAATTATGACAACCGCCGGACCCGAGCTCATAAAATCGGTCAAACTCTCAAAAAAAGGTCTCTCGCGGTGTACCGCGTAAAATCCCTCGGCCTGCTTTTTCGTCATATGCAGCATCTTCATGGCAACGATGTCCATATTGTTCTGTTCAAGCATCTTAACGACTTCGCCGATAAGACCGCGTTTTACCCCATCGGGTTTAATAATCGATAGTGTTCTTTCCATGATACAAAAAGTCCTTTCGTTTTAGTTTCCGGTGGCATAACAGATGCGGGGTGGCAAGTCAATAACCGTCAGCGGTTCGTTGGCAGTCGTCTGTTGTCTGGTATGTCTTATTTTGCATCTGACGACGTACTATGGGCCATTGTGTTTATACGGTTGACAAAAAAATGGTCAAATTTTATTATTTAAAATCCATTCCATAATAAAAACCCAATTACTTTGTGATCTCATCTGCCAAAGAAATGTAATGACTTAAATTGCCCGGTTAGGAGCGAACATGCCCATTTACGAATTTTACTGCCAAGACTGTAATACAATATTTAATTTTTTCTCAAAGAGCGTTAACACCACCAAAAAACCGAAGTGCCCGGCATGCAAGACCAAAACGCTGTCCAGGCAAATGTCGGCTTTTGCGTTTACCGGCAAAGCCAAAGAAGACGGTGATATGGACGACCTGCCCTTTGACGAAGGCAAAATGGAAAAGGCCATGAATATGCTGGCCGGTGAGGCCGAAAATATTAATGAAGATGATCCCCGCCAGGCTGCCAACCTGATGCGTAAACTGACGGATATGACCGGCATGGAACTGGGGCCCGGGATGCAGGAAGCGCTCAAGCGCATGGAGGCCGGCGAGGACCCCGATGCCATCGAAGCGGAAATGGGGGACCTGCTGGAAAATGAAGACCCTTTTCTGATGCCCGAGAAAGCAGGGGGGGCCAAAGGGGCCAAGCGGGCGGCGCCGCGGAGGGATGAAACCCTCTACGATCTGTAATCATTTACATTTTGAAAGAATTCTGGCAAACGCTCTAAATCCCAATATACAAGCAACAAGTTCTTATGCTCCACAATTTTAAGCACCCAAATTCAATACCCAAACAACAAATAAATTCCAAATTCCAACAATCAATGACCAAAACGTAACCTTCTCGGTAGGTCCTCTAAAAGAGGCCATACCAAAGTTTGTGATTTCGAATTTTGGTTATTGTGATTTGTTTGTGATTTGGGATTTGGGATTTTATGGGGGATAATAATGGATAAAAGAATGCAAAATAAATTAGAAGTTATGCAGGGAGACATCACCCGGCTCGATGTGGATGCCATTGTAAATGCGGCCAACACGTCCCTTCTGGGGGGTGGCGGGGTTGACGGCGCCATTCATAGAGCCGCGGGGCCGGGTCTTCTGGAAGAATGTCGAACTTTGGGTGGGTGTCCTACCGGTGAAGCCAGAATTACCGGCGGTTATAATCTTGCTGCCCGTCATGTCATCCACACGGTGGGCCCGGTTTATAGCGGAAAACCCCGGGACAAAACCCTCCTGACCGGATGCTACCGGAACAGTCTGCAGCTTGCCGCTGACAACAACCTCACAGCCATTGCCTTTCCGGCCATAAGCTGCGGTGTGTATGGATATCCCATCGAAAAGGCCTGCAAAATTGCTGTGGATACCACCGGCACCTTTTTAAAGACGAACCCATCCATCGCCAGAGTGATATTTATGCTATTTTCGCCCGCTAATTTACAAGTCTATGAGGAATATATACAAGGCCTGGTAAAGAAAGATTAATCATTCTAGGCAAGTAAAGTCTTCGTAGTAGGACCAAAAATTCGGTTACAGGTGTTTTGCCGGACGGGGCGGATCAGGTGTCAGAATACGCACATCCGAAGACAGGGAAGAAACGTCAAAGACCAAAACCGTGAACCTTTGACCGTGGCCTGTCGAGATACGCTCTGCGCTCTGCGCTTTGCTCTATGCCCTCCGCAGTGGCCTTACACCTTACAAACATTCACCATTGACAAAACAGGTCCCCGTTATTAACATTAAACTAATTTTGAGGATCAGATTAATTCCTGCAGGTTGAATTGGGCTGATCATATTTTAGTCCAAGGAGGAAGTTATGGTAGAAGTTACCGAAGCAGCTAGCCAGCAAATAGCGGAATATTTTAAGGATCGGGAAGCCGCACCCATCCGGATTTTTTTAAATGACGGGGGATGAGGCGGTCCGTCATTGGCAATGGCTCTGGACGAGCCTAAAGATACAGATGATGTGCATGAGGTTAACGGATTCCAGTTTATCGTTGATAAGGACTTTTACGAAAAAGCCAAACCCGTGACGGTGGATTTTCTGGGATATGGTTTTAAAATCAGCTCCAGCATTGATTTCGGCCCGGCATCGGCCTGTTCATCCTGCGGCAGCGACTGCGGTTGATTTATTAAGAACATTGGCATAAAAAAAGGCAACACCCGAGGGTGTTGCCTTTTTTTTCGTCCCATCATACCAATAGACTATGAAACGCAGAGAAATCAGCAAAATTACACACAATGACACTTTCTGATGGAAAAAATATTACCAAGGAGATAATTCGCTATCACGAAGAGACCAAGCACCATTATGATCGCTACGCCCGATCGGCCGACTTTATGGATTGGGATAACCAGCCCAATCCATTTCGCTTCTATGAAGACACCCAAACTTATGGCCTGCCTTTCCTGAAAAAAGATCCTGCCGCCCGGTATGCGGATCTATACCGGCGAGACAATAATTCCGCCAGGGAAGTCACCCCGGCAACCATCGCAGGCTTTCTGGAGTTATCGCTGGGATTATCGGCCTGGAAGGCGGCGGGTAACTCGCAATGGTCTCTGCGCGTGAACCCGTCCAGCGGCAATCTGCATCCCACCGAAGCCCACCTCATTCTGCCCCGGATCGAAGGGCTTGAAGGGGGAATATACCATTACAATCCGTTGCTCCATGCCCTGGAACAGCGGGCTGTCATTTCTGAGAATGTCTGGCAAAATATTTGTTCCCACCTTGGGTGCGAAGGCTTTCTCATCGGTTTTAGCAGCATATTCTGGCGTGAATCATGGAAATACGGGGAACGCGCCTTTCGTTATTGCAACCACGATGTCGGTCATGCCCTGGCGGCAGTCAGTTTTTCAGCCAATTTATTCGGCTGGAAAGTTTCTTATCTAAGCGAACTTTCAGATCAGGAACTGGACACCATGCTGGGATTTGACAGAACCGGGTTTGACACCCTGGAAGAAGAGCACCCGGATCTTATGTGTTGGGTGCATTCCCATCCCTCCCCGGATATTGCCCGCAGGTTGCCGGATACCCTAATTTCTGCCTTTAAGGATGTTTCATTTAAGGGACGGCCGAACAGGCTGAGCAAGCAGCCCGTTAACTGGGAAATTATTTACCATACGGCAAATCTGACACGCAAGCCGGCAAACGCTGAACAGCGATACGAATTCACCGATCCATACGGGTTCCGGGAGGAATCCATTAGCATGGCGGCTGCTAAAATCATCCGGCAGCGAAGAAGCGCCACCGCCTTTGACCGTAACGGATCGGTAAGCAAAGAACAATTTCTGGCAATTCTGGATAAAACCCTGCCCCGCAGCGACTGCGCTCCCTTTGACGTTGAACTAGGGGACCCGTCGCTGCATCTGCTCATTTTCGTTCACCGGGTTGAGGGGCTCACACCCGGTCTTTATTTTTTCATCCGCAATGATAAAGCGATCGCCCCCATAAAGAGCCTGACACGGTCTAAGTTTATGTGGGATCCGATCGAAAATAATTTTCCTTTGTTTGTGCTTGAAAAAGGCGCCTTTCAGCAGCAGGCCATGATAGTCAGCTGCCACCAGGAAATCGCCGGACACAGTGCCTTTTCACTGGGAATGATTGCCGACTTCAAAGACCCGGTTGCCAGCAATCCCTTTGCCTACCGGCGGCTTTTCTGGGAAAGCGGTATGATCGGCCAGGTTTTATATCTGGCGGCAGAAGCCCACGGGGTCCGGGGAACCGGCATCGGGTGTTTCTTTGACGATGCCGTTCACGAAATAATGGGATTGGCAAATAATCAATATCAGAGCCTATACCACTTCACCATCGGAACACCGGTAGAAGATCCGCGACTCGCCACCCATCCGCCCTACCACCACTTGTCCAGATAGATCGAAAACCCGAAATGCCAGTTCATAACGCTTGCAATCCAACATTATAGGCTAGAAGTATAAAATGCCTAAAATGTCTAAAGTGCCTAAAAATACGGCATACTATCTAATTTTAAATCATAACAGATCCTAATTTCTTGACACCAGTTATAAGCTTGAATCCATAAAATCAGTGGCCTTAGGTTTAAACATAGCGGTACAGCACCTGATTACAATCCGCATTGCAAAACTATACTCCAATGCCTATATTTAAAAAACGAATTTAAATCCATTATAATCGACAGCATACCTCAACTTTAGGCACTTTAGTGCATTCTTGGCATTTTAGGCATTTCCGAATTCATTCGAGGCGTGGCTTATGAACAAATTCTTGATTTAGGCCAACATGCTTTCGATTAGATATATTCAGGAGAATCATCATGTCCCCCAATCACCTCATCAATGAAAAAAGCCCCTATCTTATCCAGCATGCCCACAATCCGGTAGACTGGCATCCCTGGTCCGATGAAACCTTCGCAAAGGCCAGAGCGGAAAACAAACCTGTTTTTCTTTCCATCGGTTATGCCACCTGCCACTGGTGCCATGTCATGGAAAAAGAATCCTTTGAAGATCAAGAAGCCGCAGGATATCTCAATGATACCTTTATCTGCATCAAGGTGGACCGCGAGGAACGCCCGGACATAGATGCGGTCTATATGGCCGCCTGTCAGATGCTCACCGGAAGCGGCGGATGGCCGCTAAGCATTTTTATGACCCCGGAAAAAAAACCATTCTTTGCGGCCACCTATCTGCCCAAAAACAGCCGTTCCGGACGCGCGGGTTTGATCGATATCTGCGGGCAGGTAAAAAAACTGTGGGTGGACGACAAAAAAAAGATTGAAACTTCGGCCGGCAGTATTGCCGCAAGCCTTCACAAGGCATTTGCCTTTAGCGCGGCTGACGAACCCGATGCCACCCTGCTCGAAGCGGCTTTCAACCAGATCAAACCCGGATTTGATCCCCAGTTCGGCGGCTTTGAGCCGGCCCCGAAGTTCCCGACCCCTCACCGGTTGCTCTTTTTGCTGCGCTGCTACCACCGCAACGGCGATACCCGGGCCCTGGATATGGTTGAAAAAACATTGACCGCCATGCGTTTGGGAGGAATCTGGGATCATATCGGTTTCGGTTTTCATCGATATGCCACAGATAGCCGATGGCTCCTACCGCATTTCGAAAAAATGCTCTACGATCAGGCCATGATCGCCAGCGCCTATCTGGAAGCCTTCCAAATTACCAAAAATCCCTTGTTTGCAAAAACAGCCGAAGGTATCTTCACTTATGTGCTGCGCGACATGACCTCCCCGGAAGGCGCCTTCTACTCTGCGGAAGACGCCGACAGCGAGGGCGAAGAAGGCAAATTTTATGTCTGGACGACGGAAGAATTTCACCACGTGCTAAAAGATGTGGATACGCAAAGGTGGGAGACGATTTTACGGTTGAGCCCGGAAGGAAATTTCACGGATGAGGCTTCCCGGCAAAAAACAGGGGCCAATATCATCCATCTGACAGCACCCCTTGAAAAATGGGCTCAAAATGCCGGAGTGCCGGAAGCTCAGGTTGAAGCCGAGTGGGTCCGGATTCGCGATCAGCTATATCAGGCGCGCGAGCAACGGATTCACCCGCTAAAAGACGATAAAATCCTCACAGATTGGAATGGGCTGATGATTGCGGCCTTTGCATTGGGGGCCCGGATCTTAGACCAACCCGAATATGAGAGTGCCGCCCGCGGGGCCGCTGACTTTATTCTGCAAAAAATGAAGGACGAAAAAGGCCGCCTGTACCACCGTTTTAGAGATGGCGAACTGGCGGTGGTAGCCCATGCCGGAGATTATGCGTTTTTAATTCACGGGCTTTTAAGCCTCTATCAAACAACGTTTGATCTTAAATATGCCGAACAGGCTCAAATACTTCAAAATGAAATGACAGCCAATTTCTGGGATGAAGAAAACGGCGGTTTTTTCTCCACACCCGGAGGAAGTGTCGAACTTCCCGTACGCCCCAAGGAGTTATATGATGGCGCGATTCCATCGGCCAATTCGGTTGCACTCCACAACCTTTTGCTTTTGTCCCGATTAACAGGTGATCCGCAATTCGAAGACCGGGCCCAGGCTCAGATCCGCGCCTTTGCCGGTACAGTTAAATCTCAGCCTTCCGCCTTTACCTTTTTTCTGTGCGCCCTTGACTTTGCTTTGCGCCCGGGGGAGGAAATTGTTATCACGGGCGAACCGCAGGCGACCGACACACGGGAACTGTTAGCGGCCCTGAATCTCAATTTCACCCCCAACAAAGTGGCAATCGTTAAGACGGAGCAAAACGCCGAGCAGTTAAACAAATTTGCCGGATACACCGACGGCCTCGAGGTAATCAAAGATAAGGCCACAGCCCATATATGCCGCAACGGTTCCTGTACCGGCTCGACAACGGATAAGCAAACCATGCTTGATAAAATCCTGGGGAAACCAACGTAATATGGATAATCTGGAATTTGAAACCCTGACTGCAGAAGAATTGAGGGTTTTTATAAAAAAACAAACGGAAAAGAGTTATCTGCTGATCGACGTCCGTCAGCCGGCTGAATACGAACAGGGGCACATCCCTGGAGCAAAGCTCATGCCCCTTCCGGAGGTTGAAGCCGGGTTGTTCAGCCTGCCCTCCGATCGTGATTTAATCTTTTACTGCCGCAACGGTGGACGCTCCCAATGGGCCGCTTCCCTGGCCGGTGAGGGTGAAGTCAGTGAAAAAAACGTTTACCATCTAATGAACGGAATACTGGGCTGGAAAGAAAAGATCCTGCCAGGCTACCCCAGGGTTCAGATATTTGAAAAGGATCAGAATCTTGAGCAGCTGCTGAAAACTGCCATGGATCTTGAAAAAGGCGCCTGGCGGTTTTATCAGTATGTCATCGATCGGTACCCGGACGGTCCCGTTCGCCCGATCCTCGAACAGGTTTCCATTGCTGAAAAAGCCCATGCTAACCTGATTTATCGCTTCTG
>Ga0265306_10001767_pt1 | contig 10512 bp, 7 predicted proteins | sample Helome_3_FD_192493 | JGI IMG/M metagenome (GOLD analysis project Ga0265306, IMG submission 192493) | Marine sediment microbial communities from subtidal zone of North Sea - Hel_20160420 (Illumina Assembly) | ecosystem: Environmental > Aquatic > Marine > Subtidal zone > Sediment ...
TGCGCTCTATCTCGGCTTGCGACTTATCAAGAGAATGCTCAAGGGTTTTAAGCCTTTCCTGAATGCCAAAATAAGCCGTAGTAGCAATTGCTGTAGCTGCTACCATAGCTATAAGATTGCGAATAGGAATTGTGACGTTGCTGTTTTCGTTAATATCCATAACTAAAAACTATAGCTATCAGCCCACCAATCAAAAGAACTTACCTACAACAAAGAGGCCAATGATAAGAGGATATATTCCCCACAAGGCAGTCTGCAACCTACCAAACTTTACCTGCCCCTCATCCAGTCTCCGCTCGATGTTCTGATACCGAACGGTACACTCTCTCTCATGCCCCTCTAACTTTAACAATGCCTCTTGTACTGTTGCCATGATAATTCCCTTTAAATTGCTGCTATGATGAATGTTAATAGTTCTGAGTAACGAACCCCAAGTACTGTCTGCTCTACGCCATCACCGTTTATGCCTGTTGACTCTGTAAACATGCCGTACTCTCCAGCATCTAAACCCTCAGCTTCAAAGGCTGCCTTCAAGTCCTGAGCAATAATGCCAACGTGTATTCTAGCGTCATCACCCTTGCTTTCTACTGCTAAGTTAAACTTAAACTTACGGAGCAAACCTTTGCAGGACAGCGCTACTCTTAACTCTGCTTCAGACAACTCTTCTATCTGTTGTTTTTGATTAGCATCGGATGTATTAATTGATCCGGTAGCAGCGTACACTGTATCAAACTTATCAAGTGCAGACCCTAAACTGGTAACGCCATTGCTTGCTAGGCCAGTTTCCCTGCAAGGAAGTATGTTATTGTCCCCGCCACCAGACATGCGCAAACCACAAACAGTATCCGCTATAAAGATTTCATTGATGCCGCCAGTTCCTACCCGCGTCCCAATGGTTGCATCTTTTACTCTTACCTCTTCGTTTATGAATACATTCTTGTACGTCTTCGTAGCTGAGCCTAGACTTGTCACGCCATTTGTATACGATCCATCGCCATTTGAGTTTATGGGAAGTATAGTGTTAGAAGTGCCATCAGTGTTCCATCCAAGTATGGCGCTCGACATTCCAATCCATCCGGTGTTAGTATTAACGCCAGATTCTTTAACGTATAAGGTAGTATTTTCTCCTCCAGCTCTTCTTAAATACAAGCAACCAGGGCGACCAGTCGTACTACCGTTAGGGTTTCCGCTACCGTCTCGAATGAAAGTATCCTCAAGGTTTACCCCTGAAATAATTCCATTTGGATCGGTAATGTCATTTTTCGGAATTGTCTCACAACCTGCTAGATAAACATTTCCTGTACCAGATACAACATCTGATAGATCAATGAATCCTCTGTTTCCTCGGATGTCGTGGTTATGGAAGAATATGCTTGTGATTCTTGGTGTACATTTTACGCCAAAATAACCAAGATCAAAATCAGTATTTACTTGAGTGTGACAAGAAGTAAAGGTTAGGTTCTTAACATCGGAGAATGCGTTTGCACCAACTGATAATGAAGAGCCAACCAGAATGTCATGAACTAAAGCATTTATACGAGAGTTAAATCTTACGCCAAAGAAACCACATCTATCTGCTGCTCGAAACTCACAGACTGGAGTATGAGCGCTAGTGTCGGCTTGGTTAGTCCCGTACTCTCCGCCCAACTGATAGAATGCAACCATTCGATGAAGCTGTGCCGAGGCATCCGACCAAAGCATTTGATGGTTTACGTTTTTATTAGAGTTAAAGTTAATACAAGTTAGATCGCTTGTCTCTCGATAAGTAAACTGGTCTAACACTCCGCCACCAGTAGCGACCCCTCCAACACCAGCAGCCGCTGTTCTACCGTTGGCAAGAATAACAACATTAATCATTACGGAAAGCCATAGGCCGTCTCTTACCATTCCCCAGCCTTGGTTATTTTCTACTCTAAAGTTCATCAAATTAAATGAACCTAGTCTTACAAGAACCAAACCATCACCAACTTGCTCGTTACCATTAATAAAGAAATTATGGAGGGAAACGCCAGCCAAACCTGTCTCTGTGGGATCGGATGATTGTATCTTAAGAGCCTCTGTCCCTGAAAATCCTGCCTTCTTTATAAGTGTAGGCTGCGCACTACCCATACCAACAACATTAATTTTTCGGTTTATTAATAGCGGTCCAAGAATGGCGCAAGGCCCAGGAAAATGTACAGTAGAACCTAAAGGAACATTATCAAAACATGCTTGGACAGCCGCTCGATCATCATTCACTCCATTACAGAAAGCACCGTAATCCATAACTGATATAGAATCTTCAAGTTTAGATTTTAAGTTACGAGCCACAGCGTTAGTAAAATCAGGCAGATAGCTTGCACTCATTACATCAGGATTAGGTTCTGTCTCAAAGGTTGTAGGCTGCCCTAATGAATCAAAGGCAAAATACTTTCCAGCTCTTGTTGATAGCGGAGGAATTACCATTGGAGTAGTAGCTTCAGTTTGCGGCAATACCAGTGATCTAGCAGCATCAGTATCTATCTGATTCATTGCCATGTATGCTCTGTCGAAGTCTTCATTAACCTGCTCGGCTAAAAAGTCCCCGCCATTTGTATACTGAGTTTCTCTGCTAATAGGCATATTTAAAAATATGCTAACAGGAACGCCAGCAGCAACGCCAGAATTGAAAGTTATTGTTCCTCCGCCAGCAGTGCCAGCACCTTCTACAGTATAACCACTTTGCTTGATGCCATTTTGAAGTACAACTAAATCAGAATCAGCTATTATCTGAAAGGTGTAAGAAAATACGGTTTGATTAGCAGTGGCTACATAATCGTTTCTTGTTGTCCCGCCTTGAAAGCTCATACTTATTCCTCAATAATTCTATTCATTCCTAGAGCAGATAATATTGCAATAGGCTTTATTTGATCATTTGTATCAACAGCAAAAGTCAATTCACTATCAACAAGAGCATCGTAATGTTCTTGGGTAAAATAACCAGAGCTCACCCAATATTTTCTCATCCCTTTTTTAAATTCAGATGTAAACATATCAGGAGACGTAAGGTTTTGAGCAGCGGTTTTGTTTTTATTGGCCACAACTATTGTTGCAAATATATTCACTAGAGCGACACCCCTGTTTTAGAAGCCATGTACAATTCAGTAGCTGTAATTTTGCTGGCTCCAGACAAAACTCCTCTAACAATAAGGCCGTAAATCCTTCCGTCTAAAACCTGACTTGCTCCATTATTACGAGAACCAATATTGACAGGGTAATTACCGTAATTGCCTGCTCCTTGGTCTTGAGTTACGGAACCTTCTTCTGATCCGTCTACTCTGAGTATTGCACTGTCACCACTAATAGTACTAAGCCCTGTCAGCACATCTGTTGTAGGCACAGCATACCCATTAGAATTGGCATTTCTTAGGACACTATCACCTCTAGAAGCGTAACGCCAGATATTGCTTGATATAGCGGTAAGCCTAAAGGTATTGGTGTTGCTGCTTGCGCTGGCCGACAGTTCTGCAATCGCTTTAGTTCCTGCGGTATCTAAACGAACACCTGCAAACACACTCATTTCATCATTATTAGTAAAGTCAATACTTGAAGAAACAAGACCATCGTCAACGCCATCAAACTCTAGGTAGTACAAACCACCAGACTCTTTAAGTATAGGGCGTTTTGTTGCCGTAGCCTGTATAGCATGGTTACCGTTGCCAGACTTATCTGCAATGTATCCTACAGGTTGATTTACAGCAGCAGCAACTGTGCCGTCACTAAGTTGAAACATACTAGACAAGTCAGAAGGGTCATACCAAGCACCCCTTTCACCGCCAGCAAAGAGAGAGGCGGGACTAAACCCACGACCTCCCACAAATGCTATTTTAAATAGTGTTGCGCCAATACCAATCATTTAAGACACCAGTGCGTGTATGCCTGTCGCAGCAGTACCAGTAGCAAATACCTGCTGGCATGAGCAAATCAGGTAAAAGTTATCTGGAACAGTAACGGTACGGTCTTCACCACGAGCAGTCTTAAACTTAACAGCACCGCCAACAGTGATGTATAGGCCAATAGCTACAACGCCATCAGCAAAGATAACGCTATTGCTTGGAGTGACTGGCTGCATATCTACTACTGCGCCTGTGAGGTTTGAGCCTACGCCCTTAAATGGATTTGCTGTTGTTGTCATGTTTTTGCTTCCTGTTTAATTAGGTTGATTATATCAAAAATTGGTTAAAAATTATACAGCTAGTCGGCCATCTTTATTAAATCGCCAGGAAGTATTCCCATTCCTCGCTGCTGAGATTCAGGAACATTACGACCTTGCTTGTTTACATAGTCTTCAACATCTAATGCTCTGACTTTAGAATACAAATCTGGGAACTCTTGCAACATCATCTTTCTAGCTCTTGATCTGTAATCGTTAATAACAGTAGTTATCATTTTGGCCTGCATACCTTCCTGACCAACAGTAGCTCTTTTGTACTGTGGAGTCTTAATTCGTTGTGACAATCTTTGGTGTAGCGATCCTCCAGACATTGCCTTTCCATCCTTATCAAGTCCTGCTGATAGCATAATGTAGCGATCCTGCTGAATAGTCGTCAACTCAACACCGTCAATTGTCTTTCCTGGCATTGCAGTATTCATCTCATTCATGCTCATCTGAGTAGCGACATCGTTATACTTCTTACCCGATTGGTAGAATGGACTCATAAAGTCCGGCCCTAATCCGCCCTCAAGAAGGATAGGCTCACCAAACATATTTCTGCGTGGCGGTAAGTCCTTAGAATATCCAGGAAGTCTACGTCTTAATTGTTCTCCTAATGTATTGGCAACTCTAAGCGTAGGGTCTTGACGACGAGCTTCACCATAAACAATAGCAGGAACAACGGTTGATCCAAGTCTTTCAAAATACTTAACCACGGTGCTTTGCTTGTTGTCTGGGTCACGACTTGCGCTATCGTATGCTGACAGAAACTCTGAAAATCCATTATAAAAAGTTTTGCTAGTTAAGTTGTGAGCAATTGAAATAGCTCCAGCGGTAATTAAATCCCAAGCAGTATTGTCATCTTCAGCTTGAGCTACAATTTCAGTTATGTTTGCAGACATCAGAAGAATCTGAGCAATAGGATCAGCCCTTTCTAAAGAGTAGTATGTATCACCTACCAAGACAGAATTAGGCTTCCACCCTGTCATTTCTTTAATTTTTCGTTGATTGTAATCTGCTGGCCCTTCACCTGTAAGTTGCCCTTTCATTGACATTAGTGTTGCAATAGACATCATTGTCGAGCCTACTGCTATACGAGACAAAGCCAATTGTTTTCTTGCTCCACCAGCTTTAAAATCTGCGTGAAACGTAGGAGTTAATGGGGCAAGTGGCCCCCTAGATATTGCGTACTTAACTACGTTAATAGGAGTTCTCAAAAATGGAGCCATTACTATTCCAACTGGGCCAGCTCTATCTCTAATATCGGTAAAACCTTTACCTAAACCTCCCAGCTCATTAGTAAATGTTTGATAACGACCAAACTCAACAGCGTCCATTGCAATATCTTTAGGTGGGTTAAGGAGTATTCCCTCAACTCTTTCAACAAACTCATCACCATCTAACCCCTCACTAGCAGCAGTTCTGTATGCTCTAGCTTGTATCTCCATACGATAAGCGACAGCTTTAAAAAACTCATCAGATGCTAAAAGTGCGCGAGTAGGCGTTCTTACTACGTTGCCCATAAAGTTTATTGCTTGACCCAAAGTTCCAGATTGGCCTAGCTGCTTTGCAGTAATGTTTTTGCGTTTTAATACTTCCTGCTTAGACATAGGATCGGTGCCTTCACCTGTACGCATAGCTTTACCTGCTAACTTTATTCCCTCTTTAGCGCCTTCTACAATTCCCAAAAGTTGCGCTTGAGCCTCTCGCATACCAATCTCTTTTCCAAATATTCCAGCAACTTGGCGCTCAATAACACTCAACCCAATAACACTTAGATTACTGGTAATGTTCATAGAGTGAGTGCCTAAGCCAGATAGCAATCCATTTACCCAAGCCTCACCAATCATATCTGTTGCTGTAGCTTGATAAAATCCTTTAACAGTTGGGCCAACATCGTTTATGTTTGTAATTTCTGAAAGTTTTTTTGCTATTGCTTTATTTTTAACTAACCCGCCAGCCGCTTCAATAGCCTCTGCAATTTCTCTTTCTTGCTCCGCTCCACTTTTAGCAACTATTCTAAGTGCGCCTTGCGCTCGACCAGATTCAGCCGCAGCACCTGCAATTTGCAATTGAATAGCCCTGTGTTGATTCATAGTTTTAATAAGAAGCGCAATCTCTTCCTCCCCACCTTTTTTAGTTTTGGCAGCAAGTCTTACTAGATTTTCTCCAGAAGCTATTAATAATTTACGAGCAGCTAAAAGTTGTTCTGCGTTGTAGGCTTCACCAGCTTGTCTTCCTAACAGCTCCTTTACAGTCATGCCCAAGTCATTAGCTAACAACTCAGTTTCTTGGAATGTAATTTTTTGTCGTCTTGCATCATTAACGTCTAAAGGATTCGTTTCAGCTATTGCCTCAATTAAATCCTTAACTTCTTTTGGAGTGTTTAGGCGATTAATATTAATGTTTTTAGCTGCTTCATCATCAGCAGTTTCGCTACCCACTTTAAATCTTGGGTTAGGAATTTCAGCCCCAACGTCATCAGCAAGTTTATCAAAAGGTATAAACTCTGGCTCTTCAATTTCAATGCGACCTGTAGGGACAAGTGATTGGTTTTCTTTTATTGGTGGAGCGTCAGGGCCAACAAACTCTGGTAACTTAGGGCCAACAAACTCTCCTACAGTTTCTCCAGCAGCTTCAGCTTGAGCCTTTACATTCTTGTTTCCTTTGACAACTTTAACTACTTTAAATAAAGCATCAGTTAAGCCACCAAGACCTAAACCCTCTAAACCATTTTTGAACATCCCTTCTGCTCTGCTATCGTTAGGATCAGATGCCAAGTATTCCGTTACTGGGTTTTGTAAAGTGGGATATTGCTGAACTAGGTCAGACAGTCTAGCCTCTTGAGGATCAAAAACCAAAGCATCAGCAACAAAGCCAGCAGCATAAGGAGCAGACTTGGCAAGACCAACAGCTTTTGCACCCTTCATAGCAGGCAAAAATCCTGTTAAGAATTGACTAACACCTTGAACTAACTGACCTGTTGTAGACTCAGGATCATCAATAGATATAGGCTCATAGACTTCACCTGCTGTAGGCAACTGACCAAACACTGATTCCAGAGCTTCACCAGCTTCTTGGGTAGCTTTAAGAAATCCACCAAGTATTGCTCTAGGCGTTTCAATAATGCCTTCACCAATATCTTTAGCAACAGCCACAGCCTTCTCGCCAGTAGTTCTTTCTGGAGCAGGAGCAGGGGTAGGAGCTTGTCCAGCAGCTTGCGCTTTAGCCATTTGCTGTCTAGCTTTTTGAGAGAAAGTTAAATCAGCTCCCTCACGAGACAACAAGAAGTCACTAGCAGTATCATCAGCAGTAGCTTCAGGAGTCCCAGGTTGCGGCTTAGGAGCGCCAATAGGGTTTTCCTCTGCCTGTGCCTGCTGTGGAGTCATAAGTCCCAGAGAGATGCTTCCTGCGGCAAATAAGCTAACGCCATACTTCTTAGCAATATCTACAATCTTGTCGTCAAACACTACATAGTTGTAGGTAGCGCCTTTACGAGAAAAACGAGTCTGAGCATCTTTGTATTTAAAACCCTTAATGCCAGCATTGCTTAATATGTCGGCATACTCTTGAGGTTCAAACGTCTCTTGCAATACTCGCAAGACACTGTAGCCAGTAGCGTTTTCCCCACCTGGAGTATAATAATCTTCTGCATCCTCAAGCAAACCTTGCAGTTTAGGGTTAGCATTAAATATTTTTTCTACAAAAGGTTGATCCTGATAGCCTATAACATCATCTAGCTCTAAAAACTCTTCTTGCCTTGCTTTAATTTTAACTTCGTATAGAGAACCTTTTTCATATTTAAATTTACTTAAATCTTCTTCTTCAACAAGTTTTCTCAAATCTTTAAGGCCAAGCAGTCTATCACTTGTATCGCTTCCCGCTAGGGCCAAGTCGTCTAATTTTTTAATTTTTTCATCAATTTCTTTTAAAGCAGCCTCTCTAACTGGCTCTCCAGATTGCTCCAACTCTCTAACTTTTTGCAATAATAGTCCGTCAGGATTAGAAACCTCGTAATAAGGCCCAAGCCGAGGCTGACCATCAACATAATCTGCGGCATAATCCTCTACGTCAGACCTTAATCGTGGCTGGCTTCCGTCAATATGCCATCCTTTAGCCAACCCTTGATAACTTTCAGCAGTAATCTTTTGTTCAGCAAAGTACAATCCATGACCATAGGCTTGCGCTCCTTCACCAGTACCAATCTTGCTAGAATCAAATGCTCCAAGCTCATGGTCTGCAACAAACTCATAGTCAGCAGGCTCTAGGTCTGGATGCTGAGTCCAGTCAGGATATTGTTTCTTATCAACTAAAACTCTTTCGCCAGTTTTAAGACTAACAACTTCACTTACAGCAGGGAACTCAGAAGGAGTGCCATGAAATACAGTGATTTCTTCTTCAGGTATTTTGTCCCTAACACTTGCATCTCTAGCATCAGCAGCTCTCATAGCAGCTAAATCAGCTTCAGGAATAACTGGATCAGGAAGCAAATCAGGCATTGGCTTTGCAGCTTTTTCTACAGTTTCATCTAAGTCTTTACCAAGAGTTTTTGCAATTGCTTTTACTGGAAGTATTGGCACTTTATAATCCTTTCATTATTGAGTCGTAATCTTGTCGGAAACTATTATAAGCATTAACGGAATTAAAATAGCTATCTAGCTCTTCTGCAATACTATCGGCTTCAGCATCTGTAATATCTCCTGATTCAAGAGCCTTATACAAGTCGCTAGTTGGAGCCACAGCTTGCAAATAATTTTTGTAATCTGCTGCATAAGCAGGTCTATCTGAAGTAATTTTTTTGTTTGCCAATATTAACTCATTAGTAATAGTAGCAATGGTTTCGCCCTCTTGCATATTAGAAACTCGCTCAGCCCAAACAACCTGCAACTCAGATTCTATTACTAGATTTCTTGGATCATTGTACGCACCAAAACCTATATCAATAACATTTTTCTTTAAATGATTAGAGAAACGTTTTGCTTCCTCTGTTTGCAATATACCACCCTTCATTACACTACTCTGTATGCTTTTGAGCATGGTGCTTGCTGTACGAGTGCTAAGACTAGGGCTTCCTGCAACACTTTGAATTAGTATTGCAGCTTCTTCAGGGTTAGTCTGTATAAGGCTATTAATACTATCAACAACATCAGCATTGTCACTGCCCTTACCTGTAGTGGCAAACTGATTCTCAAGCGTATTAAACTGACCAACACTAATTAAATTATCTCTGCCCGCTTGCTTTATTTCTTCTATGCCCGCAGTGCCATCAAGAACTTTAATAGTTAGGCCAAGAGCATTACCTGCTTGAGCAAGTTTGAGATCAGCGGCTTTTTCTGCTTGTATTGCATCTTCTACTTTCTGGCTATTAGAAATGTCAGTAGTCAGAGTTTTAATGTAAGCCTCTCTGTTTTCCATACTCATGTCGGACGGTAAGTTGTCTTCAATCTGTTCAATGTATTCTAGCCCAGCTATGTAACCTTCATTTTCAACTGTATCGTTTAACTCCTTCCTAGAAAAAGCTACTAATACTTGCTCTTGATATTGATTTACAGCATAGGCTTTCTGAGGGTCTGTTAGGTCAGGGTCTGCATTAATACCGCCAACAACTTCAGTTATAGATAACCCTGCTGCGTCTGTGTTTCCACCAGCAATAAACTTAAAAGAATCATCGGAGGCAGTTTTTAACTCTAGTGCATAATTTGCTTTAGCATCGGCAAGGTCTTGAGTAGTTTCCTGTTCAATAATTCCTGTACGGTAAGCGCCAGCCAATAAATCAGCAGAAGCCATTACTTCAGTAGGAATATTTCTAACGCCAGATATTCCTTTAAAATAACCTTTAACAAGAGTGTCGTATTTATCTACATTGCCATCAGCTTGAACAGATATTCTAGTTAAATTTTGTCGAACGTCATTTTTAAACTGAGCATCAATACCTTTAATTAAGGCGTTGTTTCTAGCGTTAGCTCCCCAGCCAAACTGTTGCAGCTCAACTTCACCGTAAGATACCTCGCCAGTAGTAGCGTCAACTGTGCGTGACTCCTGAGCCTCCTTAGAGCCTTTCTTAGCGCTTTCAGCAACAATTATAGGTTTAGCTATGGCTACGCCTACATCACTCATAACCTGCCCTAGACCAGCCAGTGCTCGCATCTTGCCTGCTGCACCACTATCTATACCAGTAGGCTTAATACCCGACCCATAGACACCAATTCTTTGTTGTTTAGCCATTATAGTTCCAATCAGATGAGTAAGTTCCAGTTGCTTCAGTAGTTCCGCCACCGCTACTACCGCCTAAACTGCCTAAACCGCCAGATATTTGAGAAGCGCCTTGAAGCAATGACCCT
>Ga0265306_10001768_pt1 | contig 10511 bp, 10 predicted proteins | sample Helome_3_FD_192493 | JGI IMG/M metagenome (GOLD analysis project Ga0265306, IMG submission 192493) | Marine sediment microbial communities from subtidal zone of North Sea - Hel_20160420 (Illumina Assembly) | ecosystem: Environmental > Aquatic > Marine > Subtidal zone > Sediment ...
GTGTCATCCAACGGAACGGGACATTTAAGGGCGAGGCTATAGTCTACTATGCCTCGCCCTTAATAATCCGCCGGAGGCGGACCGATGGAAGCCTCCGGCTCGCCCGTAGGGTGAAAATTAATGAGATAAAATGATATTTATCCTTTATCTTTGAAGGCTAATCTATCTTATAATGTCAAGGCTGTTAAACTCGCTGTCCATAAGAGGAACTAAAATCTCTCATTAATTTTTATGCAAGATAAGATTTAATTGTCTTCTGCACTGGACTCTGCTAAAAAAGAAATTATACTTTAAGTGCCGAACAATAAAAGATTACTGTTTTTACCTAAAATAGGTTAACCCTGAAACTCTTTGCAGTTAAAAAATACAAAGAAATGGCCCCCAAAAAAAGCAAGCATAAATTGTCTTCTCAGTCTGAGGTCGATCCGAAACTGGAAATTGTACTGAAATGCGATGTAGCGGGCACGGCCGAAGCGGTTACGGCCAGTTTGGCTGAAATTGAAGTGCCCGGCGTTCAGATCAACCTTATCCAAACTGGTGTCGGGAATATATCGAAATCGGATGTGTTGATGGCACGGACAGGCAGCAAGCTGGTGGTTGGGTTCAGCGTGGATACAATGCCGAAACTGGAGCAGGAGATCAAAGAATTCGGCGTTGAGGTGCGCCTGTATGACACCATCTATAAATTGACAGAAGACATCCGAAAAATCGCCCTGAGCTTTAAAAGTCGGGAAGCGGAAGATAAAATTACCGGCAAAGCCAAGGTCATTGCCACTTTTAATATCAGCCAAAAAGGAATGGTTATCGGATGTGAGGTGCTCGAGGGGGCCATTGAGGTTGGCAAAGATTTTCGGGTCATCACAGCGATGGGACCGGCCTATTTTGGAAAAATCACGTCGCTGCAAATCGAAAGGCAAAATGTTAAGTCTGCCAAGCCCGGCAACCAGATCGGAATCAAGCTGGAGGGATGGAACAAGGCCAAAGTCGATGATCTGGTGGAATGTTTTGAAAGCATACAGCCCAAGGGCGGAGGCCGCTGGCAGGCCAAAAGTGGCATTGTCCGATCCATCTCTACCTAGTTTCCGTCTCAGAAATAATTTATTAAAACTGGGCGGTCATGTCATTTTCTTCCAGGCGCTATGATTTTCAAGTTGCCTGTGGCCCGATATTTGGGATTTGAGCTGCGCAGTTTCTAAACCCAAAGGCTTGTATGCCAATCACCCCAAATATCGCGCCACTACCTATTATAGGGACAATTTATCTGCATAGCGCCATTCAGAAAAAAAGCATGACCTTTTCAGAGATTGTGCTTAGCTACGTTTCTGAGAATTAGCACTTGTTCTTCAACAAAAGAGGTTGCCCAATGGCAATTAACTTCATTTATATGACCGCCGGCAGCAAAGCCGAAGCCCAAAAAATCGGCAAAGCCCTGGTGGAATCCCGATTGGCTGCATGCGTGAACATTTTAGATAACATGCAGTCCATTTATCGTTGGGAGGAAAAAATCCAGGAAGATTCAGAGGTGGTTTTAATTGCCAAAACCACTGAACCGCTGGTTTCACTGTTGATCGACAAAGTCAAGTCTCTTCACAGTTACGACTGCCCCTGCATCGTCAGCCTGCCGGTTTTAGACGGCTACCCGCCCTTTTTGGACTGGATCCATAGCGAAGTCAAAAGATAGCTCATCAACTTTATGAAGGGTACTATTTTGTAAACGTCACCTTTAGGAACCGGGGCCGATATAGCCGGGCATCATTGGCGACTCGATCAAAATCTATCGAATTGGCGATGTAGGTGATGATCAGCCGGTCAGGATCCCTGGAAAGCGCGCTGTGGGCTTTAGCAGCGTAGCAAAAAATCGAATCATCCCAACCGGCTTCCGGACACTGAAAAATTTGTATCGGTTCACTCCAGGGTCCCTGGGGTTTGGAAGACAAACGCAGCAAAATATTTCTCGATAATCCATCCTCAGAATAGACGGCTGCGTACTGCTTCAATGCGGGAAGATATGTGACGGAATATTCATGGGGCATATTCGGGCTCAGTCGACTGGCGCGCCTGAAATCCGTTACCCAGTTGTTATCGGCAAAAAAGCGCCACTGCGAATAATCCAACAGCAAAGATGCCGGAACCCGCGCTAAAATCATGTGTTTGCGTAGAACACCACCGGCACTCTCTTCAACCGTTCCGTAAATATATAAGATTTTATTGATCTGTAATATCGCCGACCCCCACAGAATACCGCCGGAGGCCGAAAATGTCGACCAGGGGACTTTTGATTGCGTTATGCGCCAGAGCGCCGGCAATTCCTCGGGGTTGGCAACGTGTCCCAGCCAGGTTCCCACCACCTTAAAATCAAAAACCGCATCGCCTGCGGTCCGATCGATTTGAATCAGGAAAACGTACAGGCCCTCAGGTGTCATCACGCCGTCAAAAATCCAGAACCACCCCCGACCATCATCCGGTCGGATCAAGGCCAAGGGTTGGCCGGTGGCGGCACGGCCGAAGGTGAAGTCCATTTTTGCTGCGGCCGCATCTTTCCCCAGCTGAATGGCCACTGTATTATTGACAAGCGTGGCGTTTACATGCCGGCCGTTTTCTACCTGGCCGATCCAGGTGTCGCCGAAAAACCAGGCGATAATGTTATGGCTTAAAGCAACGGAGTAGGCACCGTCGCCACCGGTCCAGCCTTCCTGGTTTGAAAAGAGGGCGTCATAATGCGGCAGCACTTCAACCGCAATATTCGGCGCTGTGCTGCAGGCGAAAATCTGCAGTAACAAAAATAGAAAAAACAGTGATGAGAAGGTTTTTTTCTTTAAAATTGCCATGCTTCGCCTGATGATAAAAAAAATAACGAACGCCCTGCAAACGGAAAAAAACGCATATCCATTTTGAATTTTTCTAAATCCCTGAAATTAAAATGCTATCAGATTTTATTCCGCGATTTTAATTCGGCCGTCATACAGGGTGACGCCCTTGGGGGTTTTATCCAGGGAAAAGCCACTGGGTTTGGTGAAAAGTTGATCTTCATTAACATAGCGCATTAAATCATCGCTGAAGCGCGGATGGGCAATGCGGGCAATTGCCATGGCTTTTTCGCCGGTGGTCAATCCGCGCAGATCGGCAATACCGTATTCGGTCACGATCACAACACCGTCAAAGGCGCTGGCGGTTAAACTGATTCCGGGCGGATGCATTTTGGTAATTTTTGATTCTCCCCGGTGGGTTATGCTTTTTATTGCGATAATTGGTGCCCCGTAAGCATGATCATTTAAGGCCCGAATAAAATCAGGCTGTCCGCCCACCCCGCTGTAATAACGTCGGGGATCAATAAAATCAGCCCAGACATTTCCCAGCAAATCAACCCCGATGGCGGTGTTGACCGATATGAAGGGGCTGTTTTTATGAATGGTTTCCGCTGAGTTGGTGTAGGTGCAGGGGCGCATTTGAACACCGGCACGCATATGCACAAAATCATAGAGCGCACTGGAGCCCATGATCAGGCTGGTGGTGCTGTAGCCCAGATTGGCTCTTTTTTTGCGATTGGTGACGATGCCTTTTTCTTCCAAAAGCATGAGTCCGTCACCGTATAGCTCGGTCTGCACACCGAGATCTTTATATTGCGCATCCCGGATAGTGCCGATAACCGCATCCGGGATTTTGCCGATACCCACCTGCAGGGTAATACCGTCCTGGATGAAATTGTCAGTGATCAGCTCACCGATCCGTTTTTCTTCCGGGATTAAATTTTCAAAGTCCGGGGCAGCAAAATCATAAACCGGTTTGACACCCCCTTCAATGATGTAGTCAACCGACTGGGCATCGACCACGCTCTGTCCCTGGGTAAAAGGCATAGACGGGTCCAATTCGGCGATCACGATTTCCGCATGGTCGATGGCAGTGTGCAGGGCTTCCACCGATAACCCCAGACTGAATTCACCGGTAAACTCATTTTGACAAACTTTTAATATAACCACATCGGGTTCATATCGGCGCCCTTTTCCAATTAAGCTGTCCAGATTGGCCAGCGTGCAGGGGAGGTAATATGCGCGCCCCTCATTGGCAGCCTGTCGAACCTCACCGCCTGAAAAAATGGAATAGGCCATCACGCGATCCTGCAGGCCCGTTCCGACGTACGGAACCGGTCCCTGCAAAAGTAGATGAACCATATTGATAAACGGCAATCGCGGTTTTTGAGACATTATGGACCGGGTCAGGGCTTCAATCGAGGCCGTGGGCGTAGCGGCATTCGATCCCAGGTAGCATACAATTTCTTTTTTCCCGTTAAAGGACTCGGCGATGATGGCGCCAATCTGATCCAGTTTAATTTTGGTAGGCTGCATTTTGATTCCTTTTAAAAATTTGTACCCGAATTAGAAGTATTGCAGAAAGTATAGGGCGAATAAGTTCTCTTTTCAAGCGATATGACTTTCGAGCCGGTTCCCTGGTTTGTGGCTGTTTTTTTGGGTTCACCCGACAAACTTATGGGCACTTTTGCGTCCCCTGCCCGCCATCGTGAGCCGCTCAGGCGAGGCGGGCGGGTTTGCGAGAGGCCAAGCATTTTAGCCACTTGCATTTAAACATCTAATTTTTTAGAATACTCTATGTGTAGCACGCTTGTAGTGAAAATATAATAACAATTTGTCTATAAATCTATAAATATAGTGCCGCGCAACTGCCTAAAACAACGGCTTTTTCTTGACGGGTCACCCAAAAAATAATACCATAAAAATGGGTTGCCCGGTACAGCCGACGGCCGGGTCAAACAAACGCGCTTAACTCTAAAATCGGCAAAAAATCAGGATGCTTACAAAGGCCCACGCAATGCAGCGCAGTCAACATGGCTTTACTCTGGTTGAAATCACCGTCGTTCTGGTGCTGATGGCGATCATCACCGCTTACGTCATCGGTCGCTCGGTCAGCACCGTACAGGTCGACCTGGTCGGTCAGACCGACAAAATCCGCAACCAGATACGCTATGCCCAGGCCACGGCCATGAAGCGCGGCGATGCCAATGAGATTTGGGGAATTAAGTTCGATCCCGGCACGGATCAATATTGGTTATTTTTTGCATCGATTCCGGTTGACGCCGGCGAGCCGGATTTAGCCGCACAACAGGTCATTTTTCCCGGAGAACAAAACAAAAAAGCCTCTGCGGCTGATTTTGGAGTCGACATTCAGCCCCTTGCTTCCAATCTTCTCTTTTTCGACCGATTCGGAAAGCCATATACGCAATATACCGATGCAACAACCAATGATGACTTGGACAATCCATTAATCATAACGCTTTCAGCCAGTGGCCAGAACCGAACCATCACAATGACTCCAGAAACGGGTTTGGTGCAATGACGGATTTAAAATCCATGAAAATTGGCTCAGAAGGCTTTACCCTGGTGGAAATTATCGTCACCATCGTGGCAGCCGGCATTTTAGGGGTTATCTTTACACAATTCATGGGAACAGCCCTGGAGGCCAGCTGGAATGCGGTAGAAATTGTTCGCGATGAGTCCACCGGTGAAAGTGTGATGGAACAGATCATTGCAGATTATGTGGCGGATATAAACAGTGATCCGGGCAATGCCCTGAACAATGTTGTCACCAATTACAATGGCCAGACCATTAACGGCATTAACATTACCACCCAGTATATTGTATTTGATGCAAGCGGGAATGAAGGCGCCGGGGGGAGTGACAACTTAAAAATCGTGCTTCAAGCTTCAGGTCTAGTTTCACCGGCAATCACCGGGCGATATTCAATGACGACTATTTTAACCAACAGCAGGACAACCAATGATCCCATTGTCCTTTATTAATACACGAGATTGGATCACACAGCAAAAAGGGTTCACCCTGGTGGAGCTGATTGTCACCCTTGTTCTGGTGGGAATCATTGGGACCTTCACCACCCTTTTTATGTACACCGGTCTTAACGGTTACCTGCGCGCCAAAGATACGTCTGAAGGTGCCTTAAAGGCGCAATTCGCCCTGGACCGCATTAGTATGGAATTACGGGATATTGACAAAATAGACGCTTTTACTGCCAACAACACAATAGACTATGCCAGTGTGACATTGCCCGGTGACCGCCAAATCACCTACAATGCTGGGGCCGATACGATTTCCATGGATGTCGATGGTAGTGTGAATTTATTACTGGATGACGTTCAAAGTTTCACCATGACGGCCGCCTATGCGGATCTGAACAATTCCGGTGGTGGAAATAATGAAGTCGCAGCCATTGATGTCAGCTTTACCGTCGGTGAAATCGGCCGCCAGTTCAGCACCCGTATATTTCCGAGAAATATGGTGCCCGAGCCGCCGTAAGCTTTTGATTTTTTATTTGGATTCATTGTTTTCGGTTTATGAGCTGCACCATTTTTAGCATTTAAAAATTTATGAGCACTTTTTTTAAAAGGTTATTCTATCCATCAGTTTTGCATCTGCAAAGCAGAAGGTATTTTAGCGCGGCGGGTAATGTGCTGATTTATGTGGTCGTATTGATGCTCATCTTCGGCGCTCTTGGCGTTGCCATGGTCTCGATGTTCTCCTCATCAACAGCCAGCACGGTTACCAGAAATGACACCCGCAGAGCAATCTACATGGCTGAGTCCGGCATGCGTTATGCCTTCAGTGAGCTTCGCAAAGCCGATTTTGATGAAGACTTTATTATCGATACGCTTAATGCAACAACCTACACCGTAACCGATGCCGGCAGTTTCACCATTAACGTTTTTAGTCCCTGGTTTAGTGCGGATGGTGCAACAAACAATTCCGGCGCAGGTACGTTACCATTGGCTGTACCCATTGGAACCGTTCCGATTGCCTACACAATTCCACTCCCGCCAGACAGCATTTATGCCGTTAATTATGAGTTTGTGCTGGGGCTTAACCCCCCTGAAGGTGGTCGGGCTGTAATTTCAGGATACACTATCCCCAACCGTCCGCCGCCGCCTGACACGTTAACCCTCAATCTGAGCGACGATTTTTATGCCAATGACGATGAAAGAATTGCTTTTGGGGCGCAACCGGCAGCCAACCAGAACATCAACTCGGATGGTGTCAACCTGGATTTGCCGCTTGAGGCCCAATATTACCTTCCGAAGTATGGAGGGGCAATTACTCTCCGGCGCAATGATTATTTCTATGAAGAGCGCAAAGAGGAGCCGGCTGGCGCACCGACCAAGGTCGTCTTAACAAATTTATCCAAAGCGCCGCAATCCGAATGGCTCACAACCCAGACAGATGCCAATGATTGGGTCATTTTTTCTCCGCGAAACCATATGGTGGTGCCAACCGGCGAATCCGATGGTGTTGAATATGGCGGCGATTTTCTTTTTGGCAAAATTATTTATGACGCCTCTCTAATCCGGCCGGGCTCCGCGCCACCAGATATCACGGATGAAGATTTCGTTTCCAACTTGAGCGAGCAGGAAACCGATAGCCGTTTTTTCGAAACGAATTTGACCGATTACGAGCTTGATATCGGCGGCGGGCAGACCGACGAGTTTGGATCGGCGTTCTTCGATGCCGACCTATCCATCGGCGGCGATCAGGACTACTGTCAGCAGGGCGCGTGTCTGTTTACATTGGGTGTAAGGGCATTTTTTCTGGTAAACTTTACCAGTCAGGGTGACGGCATCACCTTTACTTTGCTCAGCCAGGGTTTCCCCGCCCCCACTAACAGTGCGACATCCGTGGGTGGAGACATCCAGCTCAGTGAACTGATGGGTTATGCCGGCGATAGCCGCATCGTTCCGAATCCAGATCCACTAAATGATTCGGATTTTGTTGCCACAAACCCCAACGATAGGGGCCTGGATCCACCTAAGATAGCAGTTGAATTCGACACCCGGACAAACAATCGCATAGATGACCCCCCTCCGGATTATTGTGTCGGACCGAATGTCGAAACCAATCTTCGCAACGATCCGTTGGCAGCAAATAAGGACGCCGTGCAGTATGTATTCTGGGGGCGAACCAGCTTTTTGAATATTCCATGTCGAGGCAACAACCCGTTATATGACGACAACCGTCACGACGCCGATGGTGAAGAGCCGACAGAAGAATGGCGCTTGAATACAGGTGGAACCGTTTCATTCTGGCGTGCTGCCATTGGATCCGACGGCACGATTTACATGTCGGCTCAGGATGCCACATTATATGCGCTTAACCCGGACGGAACCACAAAATGGAGCTTTAACCTCACAGATAACAACGATTATATGCCCGGTATTGATACCAAAGGTACCCCCGATCCCAGTGATGATGTCATCTATTCAGACATTAGCGGCAATTTTATTGTCGCCATAGATTCGGATGGCAACGAACTCTGGCGCTTTGGGGTCGGCGGAGACATAGACTCAACACCGACTGTCGGACCGGATGGCAGGGTTTATTTCGGAACAGATGCTGCGCAGTCTCTCTATGCAATTGATCCCGACGCTCGCGCAGCCGCACAACCTTTTCCGCAACCCGGCGAATGGCAATTTCCCACTGGTGGTGAAGTGGATAACGTCCCGGCATTAAATTCCGCTGCCTCGGTGGTTTATTTTGTTTCCAATGACAACAACCTTTATGCAGTCAACACCGCTGACGGAACTGAGCGGTGGCGTTTCCCTATTCCAACAGAGCCCGCTGAGATCCAATCATCACCAACAGTGAATCAAAGCGACGGCACAATCTATGTGGGAGCCGATGATGACTATCTTTACGCTCTCAAAGATGTAGCCCGCCTGGCTGATCCCACGGGAGTTGGGGGGGTAAATGGTGTTCAGGGCGAATGGCGGTTTCAGACCAACGGCGAAATTGAATCCTCACCTGCTTTGGATCCAATCGATGGAACAATTTACATCGGATCAGACGACAGCAATGTTTGGGCGATCAACCCGGATGGTACGGAAAAATGGCGCTTTCTTACCGGCAGCAATGTGGAATCTTCACCGGTAGTCGATCTCGACGGTACCATTTACATTGGATCGTTGGATGGCAAATTTTACGCAATCAATCCGGATGGAACGCAAAAATGGTTTTTCCCAACGGGCGCTGGGGTGCCCTCTTCCCCGGTGATCGGGCAAGATGGTTTTATCCACATCGGCTCCAATGATACGAACTTTTATACCATCAGCCAGTTTGCAGATCCCAGGAACTTTAAGGATGAGGACAAAAGCGCCGGTAAGCTGCTGACGGTTGAAGATCTGGATTCAACTGTTTTAGTGGACAACAACACTGATTGGCTAAACGGTGCCGGTTCCAGAGGACCCTTTGCTGTTCGCCTGGAAGTGGATCGCGCCCTTCTGCCAAATGTTGACGGAGAATTTGACTACGAGCTGCGCCTGTGGATCCGGCAGTGCAACAATGATCTCACCTGCGAAAATATCCTGGGGACTTTCTTTCAGGATACGCGCATCGAATATGATTATACCGCTGTTAGTGACCTGCCCATGCGCCAGCGATTCAGCCTCAAAGGTGTCGAACAAGACGCTTTTGAGCGCTTCTTTTTCGGCTTTACCGGAGCAGCCGGTGCGGAGGCCTTAAATGTCACCGTCAGTCAGTTCCAATTGAGCTTTACCCGACCCGGTGATCCGGTGGTCAGTTGCGACAGAAACGACTGGCCTCTGGAAGATTCACCTCCGTTGCCGGATTGTGTGCCGGAGCTTTAATTTTTTGTGAAATAACCTCCTGACCGAAAAAATAATAAAGCCCGCTGGATTGCCAGCGGGCTTTTTGATTCTGTGATCTATAGGGGTTGTCAAAAAACGTTCCGGTATTCAAACGTTTTTTTCTACAACCCCTTATGCCACATTTCCTTATTCCGGAACATTATTATGGAAAACGGTATAACGGCCAACAAAGCCCCGATTTTTCTACTCGTCATTTTCAGGTTTGCCGGACAGGAGCATATAGATAAAAAATGCCAAGCCGAATCCGATCAAACCAAAACCGATAAAAACCATATTATCCAAAACATGACCTCCAAATTAATCTCAGACGGGTGCGCTTACAGGCACCACAGGCCATCCACCACAGACCACCGGATCCAGCAGGTGTCCACCCTCTCCGGGCGGTATCTCAAAATCTCTCCCGACCAATCGACGGACAGCGCCTAATGCGCCACGGATTCATTTGATAGGCCCAGAGAATCCTGGGATCGGTATTTGTTGAGTAAATCCTGAATCGCTTCTTCAAGAATATCATTCTGGCGCTTATCCAGTCTGGCGGCAAGCACCTTGATTTCCCTGATGAGCTTGGTATCCAGGGTGGTATTATACATTTTTCTTGTGCCCATAACATTTATCCTCTTATAGAAGTATCGGTAACTATAACCGGAACTTTAATAAAAAAATGGGCAACGCCATAAATGCGTTGCCCATTCTCATTAATTTTTATGCAATATTTAGGTTTCAGCGGTAATCAGATCAATGCGTCTGACCGTATTCGGACCGCCAGCCGGGGTTTGCCGACGAAGGCGGGGTCGTTTTGGCAAACTGCGTTTTGAAATATTTTTTAAATGC
>Ga0265306_10001770_pt1 | contig 10500 bp, 10 predicted proteins | sample Helome_3_FD_192493 | JGI IMG/M metagenome (GOLD analysis project Ga0265306, IMG submission 192493) | Marine sediment microbial communities from subtidal zone of North Sea - Hel_20160420 (Illumina Assembly) | ecosystem: Environmental > Aquatic > Marine > Subtidal zone > Sediment ...
GCAAAACCCGTGCAGCCGCTCTTCTTAGTGCTGACACGCAGACCTTCGCCTTTGCCGCGTTTGGCCAACTCCCGCGAAACATGTTTCGCGGCTGCTTGTGTGAGTTCGATTGCCATATCGTTGTTTCTCCTGAATATAGGAACTGAGACAGATTCAGAACATGCCCAGTTCCAGCCTCGCCTCATCACTCATCCGGTCCTTGGTCCAGGGTGGATCCCACACCAGCTCGACGTGGCAGCGGCCGACAGAAGCGACAGACTCGACAGCCCGCTCGACCTCGCCGGGCAGAATGCCGGCCACCGGGCAACCGGGCGCGGTCAGAGTCATCTTGATCGCAATGTCGTGCTCGCCAACCGCGTCAATCGCATAGATCAGACCGAGATCGTAGATGTTGGTCGATATCTCCGGATCATACACCGTGCGTATCGCCGCGATGATTTGATCCAGCACTTCACTCTCATCTTTCTCTTGCACCGGTTCGCTCCGTTCATTCAGTACCGCCACCGTCTGTTCCTCCGTAGATCCAAATCCGCCTACGCCGCAGTCTGGTTAAGGCGCTCCGCAAGCACTTTGCCGGTGCGGGCACGCAGCGCCTCACTCGGCAGGCGATCCAGCACTTCCTGGGCGAAGCCCTGGCAGAGCATCTGGGTCGCCTGCACCTGCGGAATGCCGCGTGAGCGGAGGTAGAACAGCATGTCGCCGTCAAGTTCGCCCACTGTCGTGCCGTGACTGCATTTCACGTCGTCGGCGAAGATCTCAAGTTGTGGCTTGGTGTCTACCTCGGCAGAGCGTGAGAGCATCAGGTTGTCGTTCGACAACTGAGCGTCGGTCTTCTGCGCATCCTGCGCCACGAGAATCCGCCCGTCGAACACCACCCGTCCCTTGCCGTCGAGTATGCCTTTGAAGGTCTCGCGACTGCTGCAGTGCGGCACCTCATGGCGGATATCCAGGTGCACATCGTTCAGCTGTTTGTCGCGTGCCAGCATCAGGCCATCGAGTTCCGCCTCGGCACCCTCGCCTTCGAAGGTGACCCGCACATCGCTGCGCGACCATGCGCCACCCAGTGAGGCCAGTACCAGACGGTAACGACTGCGTTCGCCCAGGCGCACCTGCAGATCGCTCAGATGCTGCGCATTCTGGCTTTCTTCCTGCGAGCGCGAGTGCACGAGTTCGCTGCCGGCACCCAGCGAGACCTCGATGCTGACATTGTTGAAGTAGACCGCATCGCCCAGGCTGCAGTAGCGTTCGATGATCTCGGCACGCGCGTCCTCTTCCAGCACAATCAGGTGGCGAGGATGGCAGATGCCCGTCTGTTCCGTACCAACGGAGACGTGCAGGATTTCGATCGGCTTTTCAGATGCGACACCGCGCGGCACGTGGATCAATGCACCATCCGACATCAGGGCCGTATTCAAAGCCGAAAACGGGTGTTGCTGTTCGGCGATCTCGCCCAGGCGAGCGCGCAGACTGGCCGGCACCTCGCCCAGACCACCGGCCAGCGCAGACACAACGACGCCGCCCGACGCGCCACCGAGCGCACTCAGTGCCGGCGCCAGATAACCGTTCACGAACACCAGCCGGTCGCCCTCATGGCCATTCAGCAACATCTCGTCGACATCATCGAGCTGCAGCGCATCAAACGGGCCCTCGATCAGCGGGCGGTATTCTGCCTGTTCGAGGAAAGCCAGGGAGGTGTAGCGCCAGGCCTCGTCCTTGCGACCGGGCAGGCGCATAGCAGCCACGCCCTGCGCACCACGCTCGCGCAGCGGTATCAGCCAGTCCAGAGCCGCCGGCAAGGGGGTCAGAAGTCGCTGACCCTGGTGCAAAACGCTAATCAAATCGGTGCCTGTCTGTTCTGCCGTGTTCATGCCGCCTCGTCCTTGCCGGTCAGCCAGCCGTAGCCTTTCTTCTCCAGCTCCTTGGCCAGCGATTTATCACCCGAACGCACGATCCGCCCGTCTGCCAGCACGTGCACGAAGTCCGGCTCAATGTAGTCCAGAAGGCGCTGATAGTGGGTCACCAGGATCACGGAGCGATCGGGGCTGCGGAGCGCGTTGACCCCGTCCGACACTGTCTTCAGGGCATCGATATCGAGACCCGAGTCGGTTTCGTCGAGGATAGCCAGCATTGGCTCGAGCAGGGCCATCTGGAGGATCTCATTGCGTTTCTTTTCGCCACCGGAGAAACCGGCGTTGACCGGGCGTTTGAGCAGCTCCGGCTGCATGGAAACCATCGCCAGCTTTTCTCGGATGAGCTTCAAAAAGGCCACAGAGTCCAGCTCTCGCTCGCCGCGCGCCCTGCGCTGCGCATTCAGGGCCTCCTTGAGAAAATGGGTGTTGTTCACGCCGGGCAGCTCGACCGGGTACTGGAAGGCCAGGAACACGCCCAGTGCGGCGCGCTGTTCCGGCTCCAGTCCGAGCAGGTCTTCCCCGTCCATGGTCACCTCGCCAGCGGTCACGGTATAGCCGGCGCGCCCTGCCAAAACGTGCGCCAAAGTGCTCTTTCCGGACCCGTTCGGTCCCATGACCGCATGCACTTCACCGGGGCCCACCTCCAGGTCCAGACCCTTGAGAATTTCCTTGCCTTCTACTTCGGCCTTGAGGTTCTTGATCGATAACTTCATTTCATACTCCCGGTTTAACCCACAGCGCCTTCGAGACTGATGGCGAGCAGCTTTTGTGCTTCAACGGCGAACTCCATCGGCAGCTCATTGAAGATCTCTTTACAAAACCCGTTCACTATCAACGACACGGCATCCTCTTCCGACAACCCGCGGCTGCGGCAATAAAACAGCTGATCCTCGCCAATCTTCGAAGTGGTTGCCTCGTGCTCGACTTTTGCCGTCGGGTTTTTCACCTCGATATAGGGAAAGGTGTGCGCACCACAGCGGTCGCCGATCAGCAAAGAGTCACACTGCGTATGGTTACGTGCGTTCTCCGCGCGCTGGGCCATGCGCACCAGGCCACGATAGGCCTGATGGCCCTTGCCGGCCGAAATGCCCTTGGACACGATCGTGCTCTTGGTATTCGGCCCAATGTGGATCATCTTGGTGCCGGTGTCGGCCTGCTGCATGCCCCGGGTGACGGCTACCGAGTAAAACTCGCCCACCGAGCCCTCCCCGCGAAGCAGGCAGCTGGGGTACTTCCAGGTGATCGCCGATCCGGTCTCGACCTGGGTCCAGGAGATCTTCGAGCGGTCACCGCGACAATCGCCGCGTTTTGTGACGAAATTATAGATACCGCCTCTGCCCTCGGCGTCACCCGGATACCAGTTCTGGACGGTGGAATACTTGATCTGCGCATCCTGCATGGCCACCAGTTCGACCACTGCAGCATGCAGCTGATTCTCGTCGCGCATGGGCGCGGTGCAGCCCTCGAGGTAACTGACATGGCTCCCCTCCTCCGCGATGATCAGGGTACGCTCGAACTGGCCCGTGTTCTGCGCATTGATGCGGAAATAGGTCGACAGTTCCATCGGACAGCGCACGCCTTTGGGGATGTACACAAAGGTGCCATCGGTGAAAACCGCAGCGTTCAGCGCCGCGTAGTAGTTGTCGGTATGCGGCACCACAGAGCCCAGATACTTTCTCAGCAACTCGGGGTGTTCCTGCGCGGCCTCGGAGATCGAGCAGAAGATGACGCCTGCTTCGGCCAGATTTTCGCGGAATGTAGTCGCCACCGAGACACTGTCGAACACGGCATCCACCGCAACCCCGGCGAGCGCTTTTTGCTCCTCGATTGGGATGCCCAGCTTCTCGTACGTGCGCAGAAGCTCCGGATCGACCTCGTCCAGGCTGCTTAGCGCAGGCTTTTGCTTCGGAGCGGCAAAGTAAGAAATAGCCCGAAAATCGATCTTCGGGTAGTGCACGGAGGACCACTTCGGCTCGTCCATGGTCAGCCAGTGCCGATAGGCCTTGAGCCGAGACTCAAGTACCCACTCGGGTTCACTTTTACGCTGCGAGATAAAACGGATCACGTCCTCGTCAAGCCCCGGCGGAATGACGTCCGTTTCGATATCGGTGACGAACCCGTGCTGGTAACCTTCTGCGACCAGTTCATCTATATTTTTCGGTGTCGTATTCATCGAGTGTGTAATGTCCAAGTAAACTACTAGGTTATTATTTGCTCTGCAGCGATAGAATTCAATACCGGAATCGTAGGGTTAAACGGAAAACGACGGGGCAGGGGTTCCTTTGCTACTTCGCCCGCTTATTGCCCGAATTGGGGTCGAAATACGTCGAGCAGGCGAAATCGCCCGGTATCGGGAAATCAAGACATGCAGGCCGGTCCTGGACAACTCAGCCTGGCCCCTGCCGGGCACGCGCCCGAGCAAAGTAAACTGTCGCAGGCCAGCGACACCATCAGGACAAAGCGATGCTCAGCGTCCAGGAACTGCAGAAGAACTACCGATCCGGCGGCGGGCTGCAGACCGTGTTGGACAAACTCAGCTTCCAGGTGCCGCAGGGTGAGATCGCCGCGCTGCTTGGCGCCAGCGGCAGCGGCAAGACTACCCTGCTCAACCTGCTGAGCGGCATCGACACCCCGGACGGCGGCAGGGTTAATATCGACGACGCCGATATCCACGCCCTGGGCGAACCTCAGCGCACCCTGTTCCGGCGCCGGCATATCGGGTTCGTGTTCCAGTTCTTCAATCTGATCCCGACGCTGACCGTCGGCGAGAACATCGCGCTACCGATGGAGCTGATCGGCACCCGGCCGCAGATCGCGCAGGAACGCGTGGGGACACTGCTCGATCAGGTCGGCCTGTCGCGAATGGCGGACAGATATCCGGAGACCCTGTCCGGAGGTGAACAACAGCGTACGGCCGTCGCCAGGGCCCTTTCGCACCGACCCAAGCTACTTCTCGCGGATGAGCCGACCGGAAACCTGGACGAAGTCACCGGCCGGCAGGTGATCTCGCTCCTCACGGACCTGGTAAGAGACCAGCGGACAACCCTGGTCGTTGTCACCCACAGCCACGCAGTAGCGGATGCGGCCGACCGCGTGTTGCAGCTTCAAAACGGGCAGCTGATCGGCCAATGACAATCCTGGGCTTACCGCCTCTAATGCTGCGTGCGGGCCTGCGCTACCAGCTGCGGCATCGATGGCAGGCACTGCTGGCACTGACCGGTATCGTAATGGGTGTCACCGTGGTGCTCGCGGTCGATCTCGCCAACGGGGCGGCCAAGGCGTCATTCGCCCTGTCATCCAAACAACTTCAGGGGGCGGCGACGCACCGCATCGTCGGTGCGGTGGGTGAGCTGCCGGATGCCGTTTACCGCCAGCTGTTCACCACACCGGGGCATCCGCCGATGGCCCCGGTGATCACCACCAGGGTCCGGGTCGATGGGCACAAGGGACGGATGCGACTGATCGGACTCGACCTTTTCGCCGAGGGTGTTTTTCGGGATCAATTGCCAGGACTGATCCAGAACAAGGCCTCGCTTGGGGGCTGGCTGTCTCGACCCGGTTCGGCCGCACTCAGCGCTTCCGCCGCCGCGACGCTCAATGCCTTCCGGGCAGTCGGCTCGACCTGAACCACCAGGGCAGACGTTATCCGTTGGAAGTCCATACAGTCAGTGACGACGACAGCCTTGGCAGCCGCAATCTGATCGTCGTCGATATCGCCACTGCACAGCTTGTCGCAGGCATGCAGCGCAGGCTGAGCCATATCGATATCATCCTGAACGAAGAAAGCAAGGCCTGGATGCAGCGCCATATGCCTTCGTCGGTTCGCCTTGTTGACGTCGCGGAGCAGGCGCGCGATGTCGTCGGCCTGTCCGAGTCCTTCGAACTCAACCTCACGGCCATGAGCCTGCTGGCACTCATGGTCGGCATGTTTCTGATCTTCAATGCGACCAGCTTTTCGATCGTGCAGCGCCGCAATCTGCTCGGTCGGCTGCGCGCGCTGGGGGTGCGTGAAAGAGAACTGACCATGCTGGTGCTGGTCGAAGCAATCATCCTCGCTGCGGCAGGTACCTTAATCGGGACAATTCTCGGCTACTGGCTCGGCCGCGGACTGACACAGATAGTGGCGGCAACGGTGAGCGAGTTTTATTACGACGTCACGGCCGACGCGATGACCCTGAGCTGGCCCTCTATCATCAAGGCCTGGGGGTTGGGCGTGGCCGGCACGCTGACTGCCGCATGGCTGCCTGCACGCCAGGCGGGAAAGACTCCGCCGCTTACCACGTTGTCGCGTGCCGACCTGGAGCAGTCGACGCGCGCGCGACTGCCCTGGCTTGCGGGCCTGGGTATCCTGCTGCTGTTGCTCGGCTTCACGGTTGCCCTGGCCTTCCCCGGCGGCGTATCTGCCGGCTTCGCGGGCCTGTTCATTCTGCTGCTGGGTGCCGCGCTCACGACTCCCATCATGCTGCGGCTGACACACCGCCTGCTCAGCCAGATCCGTTTGCGCGGCATCTGGCAGATCGCGATCCGCGATCTCGATCGTCACCTGTCGCGTTTGAGCACGGCCGCCGCCGCGCTGATGATCGCACTTGCAGCCAGTGTCGGTGTTGCCGTGATGGTCGACAGCATGCGTGGTGCGGTCAGCGACTGGTTACAGGATCTGTTGACCGCCGACCTGTACATCGCCTCCGAGGGGTTTCAGGACGGCGCAACACTGCCGCAAGAGGTCATCGATCAGGCGCCCGGGATCGGGCAGGTCGGCAGCTTCAGCAACTATCGCAAACGCACCCTGGAAACCAAAGATGGTCGCATCATCCTGGTCGCGGCGCAGCTCGCGCCACAGTCCCGGCAGGGGTTCCATTTCGTTGCCAAAGACCGGAACAAGCCATGGGCGGGCTTCGACGGAGGCGAACTGCTAATCTCCGAGCCCCTGGCCTACCGACTGAAGCTGAGCCCGGGCGACACGCTGTCATTGCCGACCGCCGGCGGCGAGGCGCGTTTTCGCATCGCTGCCGTGTTTCGTGACTTTGCCAGTGAACACGGGCGCGTATTCATCGAACGGCAAAACTACCTGCGTCACTGGCGTGACAAGCGGGTTGACACTCTTGCACTTTTCGCCGGAACGGCCAGTGCCGCCGAATTGATGCGTGCAGCACAGGACCATTTGTCGGACAAACACGAGCTCGTGTTCACCGCCGCGGGTGAGATTTATGACGAATCCATGGCCGTGTTCGAGCAAACCTTTCGTATCACCGAGGTACTTCGGCTGCTGTCTGTCCTGGTCGCCTTCATTGGTGTGCTGAGCGCCCTGATGGCACTGCAGCTGGAACGGCGCAAGGAATACGCCATTCTGCGTGCACTGGGATTGACCCGATGGCAGATCAGCCAGCTGATCGTCATCGAATCGCTGGCGCTCGGACTGCTCTCAGCATTGCTTGCGCTGCCCACCGGGCTGGCGATGGCCTGGGTATTGACCGCCGCCATTCAACTGCGTGCCTTCGGCTGGAGCATGCCCTTCCTGGTCAGCGGTTCACCGCTGCTGCTGACCCTGGCGATCGGGCTGCTGGCAGCCCTGCTGGCCAGTCTGTATCCGGCCTGGCGGTCCGCAAGCCACGACCCGGCGCCGCAGTTGAGGGAGGATTGAGCATGCCGCGCGTCATCACGGTGCTCATGCTTTCGTGCCTTGCCGCCTGCGACAGGCCTGGCCCGGAAACGATACCGGGCGCAGCGTCGGTGCCGCTGAACAAGCAAATGGACTCTGAACCCGCACAGGGATTCGCACGGGCCCTCGAACCGCGAGATCTTGTCTTCCCGCGAGACCACGGCGCACACGCCGAGTACGCGATCGAGTGGTGGTATTTCACGGGCAACCTGTACGACGCAAACAAACGGCGGTTCGGTTACCAGCTGACGTTGTTTCGCGTCGGCCTCGAACCAGGCCGTCCGGCGGATGATTCCGACTGGCGTGCCAATCAACTCTACATGGGTCACCTTGCAATCAGCGACATCGAAAAACGGCAGCACCACAGCAGCGAGCGTTTCAGTCGATCCGCCGCCGGACTTGCCGGGGCGACAGACCAGCCACTCATGGTCTGGCTCGGACCCTGGTCTATCCGTGGCAGTGAGGCTGACCTGTTTCCACTGGAACTCGAAGCCTCCACACCCGAGATGGAGATAACGCTGTCGCTGCAGGCCGGTATGAGAGACATGGTCCTGCAGGGTGAGCGGGGCCTGTCGCGAAAGGGGGCAGAACCGGGGAATGCCTCTTATTACTACTCCTATACGCGTCTCCCCACCCGGGGGGAGATCCGGATCGGCAAACAGCGCTTCGCGGTTGCGGGTAATTCCTGGTTCGACCGCGAGTGGTCGAGTTCGGCGCTGGCCACCGATCAGGCAGGCTGGGACTGGTTCGCACTGCAACTCGATGACGGGAGTGACCTGATGTTCTACCGCATGCGTGACACACAGGGTCAGGCACAGAGATTCAGCAGTGGCATCCTCATCGAGCCGAATGGCAGCACGACATCCCTTTCACCGGAAAATGTCGAGCTGCGCCCGGCCAGGTTCTGGACATCAGATCGGGGGAACCGCTATCCGGTCGCATGGCGCATGCAGCTACCCGACTACGAACTCGATCTCTTGATCGAGGCGGCGTTTGATGACCAGGAGATGCCGCTGACGGTCACATACTGGGAAGGTGCCGTAGACATAAGCGGGAGCCAACGCGGTGTCGGGTATCTGGAGTTGAGCGGTTATTCGCCATGAGATCCGAGGCAAATCGAAGACCCGACGCCGATCTGTATCCTTGCTCATTCCGTCTTGTCGGCGACCACGGCGGCAACCGCCGTCGGACGATTGGTCAACCAGAGGCCCAGCAAGATCAGCATACCGCCCAGCATCAGCGACCGGGTCACCGGCTCGTCCAGTAACCAGGCACCCAGGCAGACACCGCTGACGGGCACGAGATTGATGAACTGGCCGGCGCGCGCCGCCCCCATGGTGTACACGCCCTTATAGAACCACACGAATGCCAGCACCGTACCGAACACGGCAAGATAGACGATATAGAGCCAAACCCCGGGGTTCGCCAGCGCAGCCGTATCGATGCCGCCCTGCCACATCATTACGACAGCGAGCAACAGGGTGCCGATCACACTGGAATAGCAGACAGCCAGCAGGGGTGACATCCCGTGAAGGACGCCTTTGCCAATGAGGGTGTAAGCCACCCAACTGATGACGCAGCCCAGCAGCAACCACTCGCCGGCCCCGACTCCCCCGGTCAACAACCCCAACATATCGCCGCGCCCGATAACGACCATTGCACCGACCACTGACAACACGATTCCCGCCCCCCGCGCCGCTCCAAGTTGCTCCCGAAACAGCAAGCTTGAGGCCAGCGCTATCAGTACCGGGTTTGCGGCGATGATCAGCGAGGCACGCCCAGCTTCGACCGACTGCAGGCCGGCGAAGAACAGTAGGTTATAGGCGAAAACGCCGGTCGCCCCCAACACGCCCACCGCGAGCAACTGACGTGCAGTGACCCTCGGAAATCGCCGCAGTCTCCAGTACAGCCAACCCAACAAAAGGATCGAGGCCAGAAGAAACCGCAAGAATGCGGAGGCATACGGATCCAGCAGCGGAGCCAGCTGGCGCCCGGCCACAAAGGTGCCGCCCCAGAACACGGCTGCCATGACGAGATACATATAGGTGCTGAAAGGAATCAAACCGGACCTTCAGTAGATCAGGAATCGACCAAAAGAGCGCTGCTCCCGTCGATACTTCATAAACCCATGCCGATGAAAAAACCAGGCAGCCGCTTTCCTATAATGCCTACCCGGACAAAAAAAGGTCAGCCTCAGGTCATGTCATTTCCCGAAATGGCGCCACGCGCACAGAAGATGGGTGCTGGCGTGATTCCCTTTGCCGTAACCGACAACAAAGTCTACTTCCTTTTTCAGTTAACATTCAGTGGGAGGAAAGCCGGCTATCTTATTGATTTTGGAGGAGGTGTTGGGCCTGGAGAAGACTACCGGAAGGCCGCTACACGCGAGTTCGTCGAAGAAACAGAAACCATGTACTTCTCTGACGACATCTCGCAGGCGCGCCGCAATGCCGACATGGTTGAAATGCAGATTCCGATAGTTGCAGAACTGTTTGAAAAAACACTGTCGGCCAGCCCGGACTGGTGGTGCAGGCGCATACCCGGTGACCCGCTTCGCCCCAAACGATGGAAGACCTTTTTCATCGAATTCCCGCACAGGGATATCGCGCTTCTCAACCGGGAGTGGAAATCCGACAAAAGCGGTCGATTCAAAAAACGAAGGGAACTGGTCTGGGTCTCAGCGAGTGATTTGCTCGCTATCTATGTGCACAACCCGGACAGGTTGTGGACGCGGGTCCGACAACTGAAAAATGCCCCGGAGATCGTGGACGCTATTCGTCGAGACAAAGAGACCTGACGCTCAGAACGACGGTTCATCCTTTCAGCGGATTTATTGTCAGCGACACGAATTTTGCCCTGTTTCAAATCGACCCGTGGTACTGCGAAATCTGCTCGCCGAGTGAATCAAGGCTATTGACCGTGATGCTGGGC
>Ga0265306_10001772_pt1 | contig 10499 bp, 6 predicted proteins | sample Helome_3_FD_192493 | JGI IMG/M metagenome (GOLD analysis project Ga0265306, IMG submission 192493) | Marine sediment microbial communities from subtidal zone of North Sea - Hel_20160420 (Illumina Assembly) | ecosystem: Environmental > Aquatic > Marine > Subtidal zone > Sediment ...
GCCGGATCGATCATCGGGATGGCGTCGATGTTGGCCGTTGCATACCAGGTGAAATCACTATCCGCCGCGCCCACTTCAGGTCGCATCATGTAATTCAGGAACAGGTGTGCATTCTTGAGGTTCTTGGCGTCTTTCGGAATAACCCAGCCATCAACCCAGAAATTGGCAACTTCCGGTAAAAAGAAATCGAGCACAACGCCGGTTCCCGCTTCTTCGGCTCCGGACATCGCGAGTAATCCGTCAGGTCCCCAGGTGACTGCTACGCAGAACTCTTTTTCGGGCATGCGCTGGTAAGCGTAGTTGTCGAAGGTTTTGATATACGGACGAACTTTTTTCAACATGGCTTCAACTTTCGCGTAATCTGCCTTGTTGGCTGAGTCTGGATCCATTCTAAGATAGGCGAGCGCCATCGGGATAACGTCGGTCGGTGAATCGAGGAATGCAACGCCGCACTTGGACAGTTCTTTCATATGCTTGGGATCGAAGATCATACTGATGTCGCCGATCGGTGCGTCCGGGTAGGTTTGTAACACCAGTTCCCTGTTATAGGTCACACCGTGGGTGCCCCACATGTAAGGCACGATATAGTTATGACCCGGGTCCCATTTTTCGCCAAGCTGAACCATTACGTCGGCACTCATGTGCTTGAAATTCGGCAGCTTGGTTTTGTCTAATTTATGCAATATGTCACCCTGGAGCAGGCGTGCGACCATCGAAGACGCATGTGAAACCACGTCGTAGCCCGAGCTACCGGCTAGCAACTTGGAATCAATCGCCTCGGCAGAGTCGTAAGGAGTGAAGGTAACTTCGACGTCGTATTCCTTGGCGAAGTTGGCGATGGTATCTTCCGCCATGTACTCGGCCCAGTTGCTGACGTTGAGCTTGCCGGCTGCCGATGCGACGGTCGCCACGGTTATCAATGAAGCTGCGGCCAGTCCGACCAGCGTGGATTTAATAGCAGTGTCTTTGTTCATTATTCCTCCATCGGAATTTCATACTAGTTTTGAATGCTAAACTTATTATTGTGTTTCCAGACTGTACGCTGGCTTAACGACGTATTAGAAACTGGAATTTAAACTTACTCGCAACGCGATGACCTTATCATAATGACGAATAGCCTGTCACATCAATAGTTTGAGTGGATGTTAACATAATAAATCAAATATTGTGATCACAATTATCTGTTGATTAAACCCTCCCTCGAATCCGGGTAAATCGTGTCGAGCAATTCGAATACGGCCTGAATCGCCTGGTCGCGCTTGAACCCGGGCGGCCCGATTAAAAAGTTTTGCCACAGTCCGTTAATCATGCCCTCGATGCTGAGTGCCGCGGTTTTTGCACTCAGGCGAGCGCCGTGCTGTGCTTCGACAGCCGTGCATAGCGACAGCAACTTGTCGGAAAATGCCTTGTCGTTGGCGCCGCAGACGCGCATATATTTGGGTCGCGAGCGAGACTCGCCCCAGAATGCAAACCAGACGCTGATTTTTTTACGGTTGCAGATCTGGGGTGCAAACGATGCCTTGATAAGTGCGCACAGCTGAGACAGTGGATCCGCCTCGGCTGCGTCCAGCGCCGATTGCCAGTTGGAGAAATATTCTTCATCGAGATCGCGCAGGGTTTGATCGAGCAAGGCCTCCTTGCTCTGGAAATGGAACACGACGTTCCCCTGAGACAGGCCGGCGCGTTCGGCGATGCGTGCCAGCGTGGTTTGTGAAAGGCCAAGCTTGTCGATGCAATCCATGGTCGCATCGATCAATTGTCGCTTGCGGAATTCACTCTGGCTTTTGCGGTTGCGACTAGAGAAATTCTTTTCGGTAACAGGTGTCGCCAAAATTGATGACCCTTGATTTGAGTGCTGATAACTTTACAAATTATTGAGTAAATGGTCAATTAAAATTCCTATATTATTGAAAAATATTGCAAAAATATAAAAATTAAATATAATTATCCGACTTGTAACCTATGGATTCGGGGAGGCCGGCCATGACCACAGCAGCAGAACTCAAGCAAAACGACAATTTATTCATTCATCCCTGGGACGATATCGCCAAGATTGGCAATCATCAGCGTACCCTGTTGAACAAGGGTGACGGGGTATATGTTTACGATAGCGAGGGTAATCGTCTGCTCGATGCACCGGCTGGCATGTGGTGTGTCAATATCGGTCACGGTCGGCAGGAAATGGCGCAGGCGGTCTACGATCAAATCATGGGGCTGACCTACGTCTCTCCGTGGTCGATGACAACCGGACCCGCGGCTGAATTTGCGGCGATGATTGCCGAGCATTCACCCGGTGATTTGAATCACGTTTTCTTTACCACTGGAGGTTCGACCGCGGTCGATTCGGCGTTACGCTTCGTACAGTTTTATAACAATGTGCGTGGCAAGCCGAACAAGAAACAGATAATTGCCCAGAAAAGGGGTTATCACGGCAGCACCTACCTCGCTGGCACCGTCTCCGGCAAGGAGCGTGACAAGAGCAATCTCGATATGGAGACTGGCCTGGTGCATCACATCGAGGCCCCGCACCCGTTGTATAAGCCGGCGGACCAGTCTGATGCCGATTTTCTCGATGCCTGCGTGGCCAACCTCGAGAACAAGATTGCCGAGGTCGGAGCGGACAACTGTGCGATATTTGTTGCCGAACCGATTCTCGCTTCGGGCGGCGTCATCGTGCCGCCTGAAGGTTATCATCAGCGTTGTCTCGAGGTCTGTCGTCAAAACGATATGCTCTACCTGTCGGACGAGGTTGTCACCGCCTTCGGTCGCCTCGGCCACTGCTTCGCGTCGGAAGACGTGTTTGGAATTGTTCCCGACATCATTACCACCGCGAAAGGTTTGACCTCGGGCTATATCCCGATGGGTGCATTCCTGGTGTCTGATCGACTGGTGCAGGAAATCAAGGCCATGGGCGGTGACTCGGCGGTGTTCTCAAACGGCTTTACCTACTCGGGTCACCCGGTCTCGGCTGCAGCGGGAATCAAGAACCTGGAGATCATGTTGCGTGAAAACCTGTTTGAACACGCTCAGGAAATAGGGCCATACATGCAGCAGCAAATGCAAACCCTGCGCGACCTGCCGATTGTCAGCGATGTACGCGGCATGGGGTTGATGGCCTGTGTCGAATGCGAGTTGAAGCAGGGTAGTGATGATCTGGCCATGGACTATGAGATCGGTAATCTCATCGACAAGCATTGCCAGGCGATGGGCCTGATCGTGCGCCCGATTATTAATATGTGCGTCATGTCACCGCCATTGACCATCACCAAAGCGCAAATCGATGAAATGGTTTCGATTCTGCGTAAGGGCATTGAAATGGCCATGGCGGAAATAGAGTCGCTGGAAGCAGCACCCGCAGCGTCGAGTCAGTACCACCCATCGCCGGCAGCGTAAATGAATTGACGATTATTGGCGAGTTGATCTGGAGCAGACGGGAATAAGCGAGGTATAGCAATGAAATTTGTATCAGCACAGGAAATTTACCGGGACCCTGCGAGCCGCAAGGGCCTGCCGGCCTGGGCCTACAACAGCGATGAATTGACCCAGCTGGAAATGGAGCAGCTGTTTCTGCGTAGCTGGAGGTTTGTCGGCCATGTTTCGGATATACCGAATTCGGGGGACTACCAGTGCTTCGAGATGGCGCATGAGCGCGCCGTGGTCGTGCGCGATCAGGACGGACAGGTACGCGCGTTTCATAATGTGTGCCGCCATCGCGCTTCACGTGTTGTTGGTGAAGACAGGGGGCATTGCGGTAAAGCCTTCATCTGCCCGTTTCATGGCTGGTCTTACAACCTCGACGGCACATTAAAGAATATTCCAAAGGCGGATAGTTTTCCGCCAATCGACAAGCAGCAATTCGGCCTCAAATCCATCGACTGCGAAGTCTGGCACGGCATGATTTTCATCCGCTTCGGCGGCGACGGTGCCGCCATCGGCGAGTTGTTTGCTGAAGCGGCTGAGGAGATTGGTCTATACCGCATCGAGGACATGCAACCGCTCGACGAGGCTTACCAGTACAAGTTCAACCTCGACTGGAAAGCAGTGCTCGATATCGACAACGAGGGCTATCATGTGCCGATCGGTCACCCCGAGTTATTTGACCTGGTTGGCGCGACCTACACCGATCAACCGCTCGAAGGTGGCCTGAGCCGCTCCTGTGGCGCTATCAATCAGCGCAAGCATCGCCTCGAGCGCAACCGTGACTATGTCGCGGCATTACCCGAAGAAAGCTACCTGCCCGAGTCGCATCAGCAGCTATGGATATACTGGGGTCTGTTCCCCGGTTTCGTGTTGACGCTGTTTCCCGATCAGATCGAGATTTACCAGATTTATCCGACCGGTAACCAGCAGAGTGTCATGGCCGGGGTGACCTATGCCTTGCCGGATGATCGTGTCGAAATGCAAAAGGCGCGTGAACTGAACCGAGATATCAACATGGACGTCGGTGATGAAGATATTCAGCTCATCGAATGGGCTGCGGCAGGCATGCGTTCAAGCGCTTTCGACGGCGTCTTGCTTTCCGATCTGGAACTCGGCGTTGGTTCTTTCCAGAATCAGCTGCGCGAAATTTTACCGGTGGTGTCTTTGGACGAGGCACCCGCAGCGGGTAGCATGAAAGAGGTTAACGAGCGTCTGCGGTTGCAGGCTAACGTCGCTGCCGTAGGTTAGTCTGTGGCCCGTGACCCGCGTTACGACCCGCTGTTCGAACCCCTGAAAATCGGCCCGGTAACTGCGCCGAACCGGTTTTACCAGGTGCCGCATTGCACTGGCATGGGATTTCAGCGGCCCCAGATGATGGCGGCGATGCGCGGCGTCAAGGCCGAGGGTGGCTGGGGTGTGGTCTGCACCGAGTATTGTTCGATTGATGCCAGTTCCGATGAATCCCCTTATCCGAGTGCGAGTCTGCGTGACGATGACGATGTGCACAACCTGCGTCAGATGACCAATGCGGTACATGCCGCGGGGTCGCTCGCCGGCGTCGAACTCTGGTACGGCGGCCGTAGCTCGGCTAACCTGTATAGCCGCGAAGTGGCGCTCGATGTGACGAGCCTGCTGAACTCGGCGACACTGGGTATTCCAGTGCAAAGCCAGGCGATGAGCAAGGCTGATATTGAATCGTTCCGAAAAATGCACAGCGACGCTGCGCACCGTGCCATGGCCGCCGAATTTGACATCGTCTACGTCTATGGCAACCACGATTACCTGCTGCATAACTTCCTCAACCCCGGTTACAACCAGCGCGAAGATGAATATGGCGGTTCCCTGGAAAACCGCGTTCGCCTGCTACGCGAAGTGATCGAAGACGTCAGCGAAATAGTCAGCGGACGCTGCGCGGTTGCGGTGCGGTATTCGATGCCGATGCAGCTCGACGACGACCCGGAAGGCTTGATCGAAGCTTTCGCACTAATAGCGGAACTACCCGACCTGTGGGATATCACGGTTAGGGATTATCGCTATGAAATGGGTAGTTCGCGCTTTGTCAAGGAAGCGGCAAACCAGGCCGCGGTGGCGAAAGTCAAATCGATGACCAGCAAGCCGGTCGTCAGCGTTGGTCGATTTACCTCTCCCGACACAATGCTCAGCCAGGTCGTCAATGGCACCCAGGATTTTATCGGCGCTGCGAGGCCTTCGATTGCGGATCCGTTTTTGCCGCAGAAGATTGACCAGGGCCGTATCGACGATATCCGCGAGTGTATCGGCTGTAACGTTTGTTACGCGCATGATTCTCTGGGTGTACCGATTCGTTGCACCCAGAATCCCACCATGGGTGAGGAGTGGCGCCGCGGTTGGCACCCGGATCGAATCGACAGCCGACATGCGGATGAGTCAGTGCTGGTCATCGGTGCCGGGCCTGCGGGTCTCGAAGCCGCCTGTGCGCTCGGTCAGCGCGGTTACCGGGTAATCCTGGCGGAAGCCGAGCAGGAACTCGGTGGTCGTATCAATCGCGAGTCACGGTTGCCTGGATTGTCGGAATACGCACGGGTGCGCGACTGGCGTCTGGGACAGTTGGCAAAAATGGAGAACGTCCAGATTTATCCCGACAATCGTCTCGACGCCGAAGCGGTTCTGGAGCTCAACAGTCAGCACGTCATTGTCGCCACCGGTGCGCGCTGGCGCAGTGATGGTGTGGGTCGCTGGAGCAACTCGGCTTTTGACGGTTGCGAGCTCAAAGGCGTAGTCGGTGTTGAACAGATTCTTGACGGTTATATGCCGCAGGGACATACGTTAATTTATGATGATGATCATTATTATCTCGGCAGTGCAATCGCGTTGAAGTTGACCGCCGCCGGTGTCAGGGTAACCATGGCAACACCTGCAAGCGAGCTTGCGGGCTGGAGTAATCATACCGAGGAACACTCGCTGACGATGCAGGCGCTGATCGAGGCTGGTGTAGAAATTATCACCGCCCGCGGACTGGTGAGCTATAAACCTGGCGAGATCGAGCTGGGGTGCGCATACAGTGCTCGCCGGTCTAAAATCCAGGCGGATGTCCTGATTCCTGTCAGTGCGCGAACACCTGACGATGAACTCTGGCAGCAACTGGATTTACGGCGCGATGAATTCGCTGCTCGTGGCGGACTTTCGATGCAACGAATCGGTGACTGCCGGGCACCGGGAATAGTCGCCGCCGCGGTTTACGCGGGTCACAAGGCGGCACGGGAGCTGGGGCAGCAGGAACCAGCCTTTAAACGTGATCGAGTAGTGGTGTAATGGCAAGAGATCCCAAGTACGATATTTTATTCGAGCCGGTGAAAATCGGTCCGGTTACCGCGCCGAACCGGTTTTACCAGGTGCCGCATTGTAATACGCTGGGTCACGGCCGACCCTCGGCCGAGGCGGCCAATCGCCGCATCAAGGCGGAGGGCGGTTGGGGCGCGATCTGTACCCAGGAAATTGAAATACACCCGACTTCGGATGTGACGCCGTTTGTCGAGGGACGTCTTTGGGACGACCGCGATATTCCGCAGCATAGACTCATGACCGACGCGGTTCACGAGCATGGTGCGCTGGCCGGAATCGAGTTACTGCACAGTGGATTCCACGCGTCGAACCTATATAGTCGAGTCGCCCCGATGGCGCCGAGCGCAATCATGGCGACCGGCATTCGCCCGGTGCAGGCGCGTGCCATGAACAAGCGCGATATCGCCGATTTTCGGCGCTGGCACGTCGACGCTGCGCAGCGCGCAAAAAGGGCCGGTTACGATATTGTCTACGTCTATGCCGGGCATGATTTGAGTGTGTTGCAGCATTTTATGAAACCGGCCTACAATCAGCGAACCGATGAATACGGTGGTAGCCTGGAAAACAGGGTCAGATTGACCAGGGAAATATTGATCGATACCAAGGAAGCGGTGGGCGACCAATGTGCCATCGCTTTCCGCTTCGCCACCGATGAGCTCAATGGACCGCTTGGCCTGCAGGTCTCCGGCGAGTCCCAGGATATTGTCGGTATGCTGGCGGAATTACCCGACCTCTGGGATGTCAACATCAGCGACTGGAGTAATGATTCCTCGACGGCGCGTTTCGAACCGAATGAAGGCTACCAGGAACCCTATACCGCGTTTGTCAAAAGCATGACCAGCAAGCCGGTGGTGGGTGTCGGCCGATTTACCTCGGCGGATACCATGGTGTCGCAAATCAGGCGCGGGGTGCTCGACCTGATCGGTGCCGCGCGGCCGTCGATTGCCGATCCGTATTTACCACGCAAAATCGATGAAGGCCGTATCGAGGATATCCGCGAATGCATCGGCTGTAATATCTGCGTCGCGCAGGATAATATGGCGGCACCGATTCGTTGCACCCAGAACCCGACCCAGGGCGAGGAGTGGAAGCAGGGCTGGCACCCGGAAAGTATCGAAGCCGCCGCCAGCGACGATGCTGTGCTGGTGGTTGGCGCGGGTCCGGCGGGGCTCGAATGCGCGTTACAGCTTGCCAATCGCGGTTACCCGGTGGCCCTGGCCGAGGCCAGCGAGACGCTGGGCGGCAGAGTTGTGCACGAGAGCAGCCTGCCCGGTATGTCCAGCTATCTGCGCGTGCGCGATTATCGTGAGTCGCAGCTGCGTCGTAACGAGAATGTCGAGATCTACCTCGATAACAAGCTTGCCGCGCAGGATATTATCGATCTCGAGATACCGCATGTGATTCTGGCCACGGGTTCTCACTGGCGGCGCGACGGGGTTGGTCGCAGCCACCGGTTTGCAATCGACGGCATAGATCAGGTCGAGGTTTTCACACCGGACGACGTGTTTGCCAGTGCCGAGATTGGCGGGCGGGTGCTGATCTACGACGATGACTACTATTACATGGGCAGTACGCTGGCGGAATTATTTCGGGGTCGAGGCCAGGAGGTCTGCCTGTTGACTCCCGAATCGAAGGTGGCGATCTGGACCGAGTACACACTCGAACAGGAAAAGGTACAGTCGCGCCTGCTTGACCTGGATGTCGAAATAGTCGTGTCCCGGGTCATCACCCGACTCGAGCCGAATACGGCCCATGTTGAAAGTTCGATGCGTGGCCGCAATGAATTGAGCTTCGATTCGATCCTAATGGTGACATCACGCAGTGTTGATGATGAGCTATACCAGGAATTGCTGAAATTTAACGATCGTTTCAAAACCCTGCGCGCCATCGGCGACTGTCATGCACCAGGAACAGTGGCTGCCGCAGTTTACGACGGGCATGCCACTGCGCGTCAGCTGGAGTCGGATCAGGATGTCTACGCGCCGTTATTTCGGCGTGAAATACCGGCCATAGATCAAGACAGCCAGGGGTAGATCAGGCGCCCTGGTTGGCCGCCAGTACGTAGAGCATTTCAAGTCCCAGAGTGGCGCCGGCCAGCGACGTAATCTCGGCGTGATCATAAGATGGGGCGACTTCGACCAGATCCATGCCAACCAGGTTTATACCCTGCAATCCGCGGATGATTTTAAGCGCGCGGTCCGAGGTCAGGCCACCCACCACCGGAGTACCGGTGCCGGGCGCGTAACTCGGATCGAGACAATCGATATCGAAGGTCAGGTAACAGGGACTGTCACCGACGCGTTGATGGATGCGTTCGACGATGGTTTCGACGCGCAGGTCATTGGCGACCGCGGCACTGATCACTTCATACTCGTGACGGCTTTCGGTGTACTCGGTACGAATCCCGATCTGGATGCTCTTGTCGGCATCGATCAGGCCTTCGCGCGGCGCATGGTAAAACATGCTGCCATGGTTGTAGATCGCGTCATTTTCCTTATAGGTATCGGTATGCGCGTCAAAATGAATCATCGCGAGCTCGCCGAATTGTTTATGATGCGCGCGCAGTAAAGGCAGCGTAACGAAATGATCGCCGCCCAGGCTGAGTATGGTTTTGCCCGCCGCGAGCAGTTTGCCATAGTGGGCTTCCACCTGGTCAAACAGGCCGTCGTGATTGCCCGTTGGAAACTCGAGGTCGCCATAGTCCGCCACCCGCATGCGCTCGAACAGGGCGAAATCCCATGGCCAGCGCTTATCTTCCCAGCGCAGATTGGCGCTGGCGCTGCGAATACTTGCTGGACCGCTGCGGGTGCCGGAGCGACCGCTGGTGCCCAGATCGTAAGGTAGTCCGATGACAAACACGTCGGCAGCGTCCGGTTCGCGGGTCAGCGGCCTGCCCATATAACTGTAAATGTTGGCGTAGATAGAATGGCTATCGATGAAGTTTTCAGAAGTCATTTACAAATACCAGTCATACTCGCGCGGGCTTATATAGTTTTCGAAAGCAGCCGTTTCGGCGCTGCGATGACGGCAGTATAGCTCGACAAACTCGCGACCCATTGTATTGCTCAGGGCTTCACTGGAAACCGTTGTAGCGAGTGCTTGCGACATGTTCAGGGGTAGATTTTTATCGCGACCGTCCACTGTTGCCGTAGTCGCATCACCTGGATCAAGCTTGTTTTCGATGCCGTGTAACATGCCAGCCAGGGTAGCCGCCATCGCCAGGTAGGGATTGGCGTCAGCGCCGGGAACCCTGTTTTCAACCCGCCACGCACCCTGCTTGGCGAGAGGAATGCGAAACGCAACGGTGCGATTTTCGTCGCCCCAGGTCAGGCTTACCGGCGCGCAACTGGTGCCACCGAGAAAACGTCGGTAGGAATTAGTATTTGGTGCCCAGAATGACATCGCCGCCGGCATCGTCGTGAGCAGGCCGCCAATTGCATGATGCAGTCGTGCATGGGCCTTGTTGCCACTGGTAAATATATTGTTGCCTTTGCTATCGACTACGCTGATATGCATGTGTAAACCATTACCGGCATGTTCCAGCATCGGTTTGGCGATAAAACTGGCGTTCATCCCATGCTGCTTGGCAACTTCAATCACGGTACGCTTGAACAGGCAGGTTTCGTCAGCCGCCCTGAGCACGTCGTCGTGATGGTTGAAATTAATCTCGAACTGGCCCGGCCCCAGTTCCGATGAAATTGCCCCGGTATCGATGTTCTGCGCCTGACAGGCGTGAATGATGTCGTCGATGACTGCCT
>Ga0265306_10001774_pt1 | contig 10496 bp, 7 predicted proteins | sample Helome_3_FD_192493 | JGI IMG/M metagenome (GOLD analysis project Ga0265306, IMG submission 192493) | Marine sediment microbial communities from subtidal zone of North Sea - Hel_20160420 (Illumina Assembly) | ecosystem: Environmental > Aquatic > Marine > Subtidal zone > Sediment ...
CGCCGGAAGGCACCGAGAAAATCTCGGTCGACGAGGCCTTCGAGATTCGGATGACGAACACGACCGCCTTCGAGTAGAACAGCGAGGCGGTGAGCGAGCACCGAGAGAGCTTTGATGTGGTCGTGATCGGCTCGGGCCCAAATGGCTTGAGCGCCGCCGTGGCCCTGGCGCAGGCGGGCGCGTCGGTCTTGGTGCTCGAGGCGACCGAACAGATCGGCGGCGGGACGCGTACCGCCGAGCTGACCCTGCCCGGGTTTCAGCACGATGTTTGCTCGGCGGTGCACACGACGGGGATCCTTTCGCCTTTCTTTCGCACGCTCCCGCTCGAAGACCACGGCCTTCGCTGGGTTTCGCCCGAGGCCTCCGTCGCGCACCCGCTCGACGATCAGCCTGCCGTCATCATGTGGCGCTCGCTCGAAGAGACCGCTTTGGGGCTCGGTGCTGACGCACGCAGCTACCGCGACCTCCTCGCGCCCTTTGTCGAGAACGCGCATGGGTTTTTCGGCGATGCGCTCGGGCCGCTCGGCTGGCCTCGCCACCCTGGGCCGTTCGTGCGGTTCGGGCTCAACGCGATGTGGCCGGCGACATCGTTTGCGAACTGGCGGTTTCAGCAGTCGCGGGCCAAGGCTCTTTTCGCGGGTTGCGCGGGCCACAGCATCCTGCCGCTCGACAAGATGTTCACGGCGGCCCTCGGGCTCATTTTTTCGATTGCGGGGCACGTGGAGCCCTGGCCGATCGCGTCGGGAGGTTCGCAGACGATCCCGCGCGCGCTTGGCAGCCTGTTGAGGGAGCTCGGCGGCGAGATCCGAACCGGCGTGCATGTGACGTCGCCCGCAGAGCTTCCAGCCGCTCGGGTCTACCTGTTCGACACCAGCCCGGACCAGCTCGCTTCGATCGCCAAGGCGGCGCTTCCAAGCGGCTACCGGCGGCGACTGGGCCGCTATCGCTATGGCCCCGGCGCATTCAAGCTCGACTGGGCGCTCGACGGGCCAATCCCCTGGCGCGACGCGAATTGTCTGGAGGCTTCAACGGTGCACCTCGGTGGCTCGCTCGAGGAGATCGCAGCCGGAGAAGCAGCGGTGTTCCAAGGAAAGCATCCCAAACGACCGTATGTGCTGCTCTGCCAGCAGAGCCAATTCGACGCGAGTCGAGCGCCCGAAGGGAAGCACACCGGATACGCCTACTGCCACGTTCCCGGCGGTTCCACGGTGGACATGACCGAAGCGATCGAGCGCCAAGTCGAGCGATTCGCACCCGGCTTCAAAGATCGAATTCTCAGCCGGCACACCATGAACACCCACGACTTTCATCGGTACAACCCAAACTTCGTCGGAGGCGCGATCACGGGCGGCGTCGCCGACGCGCTCCAGCTCTTCACGAGGCCCGTCGCTAGGCTCGATCCCTACACGACGCCGAATCCCCGCGTGTTCATCTGCTCCGCATCCACGCCACCAGGCGGTGGCGTACACGGGATGTGCGGTTTCCATGCCGCAAAGAGTGCACTCCGCAGGCTGGACCGCTTCGAGCCGGCGCCGCTGCTGAGTTGAAGCGCGGGGCGACTACCGGGCGCGGCGCCCGGAGACGAAGTACTGCGCGCCGAGCGGCAGCCAGCGTAGACCCGATTCGATGGTTCGAAAGCCCGAGCCGTCCCATGGAAAGAAAAGGACGTAGCGCTCTTCGGCGGCGTCGAGCCCGGCGCTTCGCAACAGGGCGTTCGACCTGCCGCGTGTGAGCAGCGTCGCGTCGGCATCAAAAGGGCAGTGGTTGACCGCGCGCCTCGTGAGCGGATTGTAGGGGTTGTGCTCGAAGATGAAGAGAAGCCCGCCTGGCTTGAGGATGCGGGCCATTTCGGCGACCAGGGAGTCCCATTGCGTGGGCGGCACGTGATGTAGAACGCAGACGGTAAAGGCCACGTCAAAGGTCTCGTCCTCGAACGGGATTTGCTTGCCGTCGTAGAGCTCGAACTTCCCCTGCGGAACTTGCTCGGACGCTCGCTCGACCACCCCAGGGGCGATGTCGATTCCGTGGAGCTGGCCGAAGTGCTCACCGACGTAGCGCGACATGAGCCCAACGCCGCATCCAACGTCGAGCACGCTGCGCTCCTTCAGCGAGCCGAGCTGCCTACCGCAAGAAGCGACGAGCTCATCTGCCTTGACGCGGATGAAGAAATCATGGCCCTGCCCGGCGAAGTCGATCGATTGCTCGACTTCCGCCACATAGCTTTGCTTGTATTCCTCAAACTGCATGTCGGATCCGTGGCTTGAACCATACACGACATCGTTGTAGAAGGCCCGCTGTCGCCGTCTAGGCTCAGATCGACTCATGCAACGTCCAGCGCTGTCTCTCATCATTCCCGTTTACAACGAGGAAGCAATCATCGAGGAGCTCGACCGTCGGCTCAAGGCGTTCTTGGCAGAGCTCGATGAGACCTGGGAGGTGGTTTTCGTCGACGACGGCTCCCAAGACCGCACGCCCGCCGCGCTCAGCGAGCTCGCCGCGGCTGAGCCACGCTATAAGGTGATTTCGTTTTCGCGCAACTTCGGGCATCAGATTGCGATCACAGCAGGCATGGACCGCGCCGAAGGAGACGCTGTCGTCATCATGGACGCCGACCTTCAGGACCCACCCGAGGTGGTCACCGAGATGATTCAGAAGTGGCGTGAGGGATATGACGTCGTGTACGGGCAGCGATCCGTTCGCCACGGAGAGAGCGTCTTCAAGCGAGCGACCGCGGCTGCCTTCTATCGCTTGTTGCGTGCTCTGATGCCGATCGAGATACCTCTGGATACCGGGGATTTTCGACTGATGAGTCGCAGCGTCGTCCTGTCGATGCGCGCGCTGCGCGAGCAGCATCGCTTCGTGCGCGCGATGGTCTCCTGGGTGGGTTTCAAGCAAACCGCAGTGCAATACGAGCGGCCCGAACGCTTTGCGGGCGAAACGAAGTACCCGCTTCGCAAGATGTTGCGCTTCGCAATCGATGGCATCACCTCGTTTTCGATCGTTCCGCTTCGGGTCGCAACTTGGCTCGGTCTGCTTTCGGGCCTCGTTGCGATTGTCACCTCCGCGTGGGCGCTCTACGCAGCGATTACGGACCAAACGGTTCCAGGTTGGGCGACGATCATGATTGCGGTGGCCTTGGCTGCGTCGGCTCAGCTCATCATGACGGGAGTCCTCGGTGAGTACATCGGCCGAATCTATGAAGAGGTCAAACGTCGTCCGCTGTACGTAGTGGCCGATACGATTAATCTTCCGCCGATCGATCCTTCATCGTCGAAGCCGGAAACCGCAGCCGCGCCTTCGCAAAGAACCTGACGAGCGCATGAAAGACACCGGATCCAGCCTCTGGGCTACCGTAGTAGGGCAAGTCACGCTCGCAGCGACAACGGCGCTGATTATTGGCTCATTCGACGGCCTATGGGCCGCGCGCGGCACGGTCCACAGTCCGATTCTCTCGGCCGCCCTGAGCGCGGGGACCCTCGCTCTCGCCGGAGCATTCGTGGGCTTGCTTCAGGCAGCACTGCTCATCCTAGTCGAGCCGCTCGTGCAGCGATCTGGTTTGCGTACGTGGTGGCAGGCCGCAATGAATGCCGACCCGAAGGGAGATCGAAGACCGGTCATCGCCTTCCATGCGTGGTTCGCGTCTGCCGTAACCGTAGGTACGCCGCTGGTGTTGGGCTTTATGTCGTTGCTGCAACGATCGGAGCGCATCAAGGAGGTAGCACTACGGGACGCCCTCTTGATCATGGGTGTGGCGGGAGCACTTATCGTGGTGCTGGTCGTGTCGGGAATAGTGCGACCGATCTTCGAGAGGGCCTGTGAAAAATTAGACGGCTCGTGGGGGCTGCCACGCCCCCGATCGCGGCTACTCCGATACGTGCTGTTCGTCGCACTTCCGGTAGGGCTGTTGTTGGTACCGATGTTCACTGAATTCGGTGTGAAACTAGGTGTCCTTGCGGCCCCGTTCGCACTGGTGTTGTTTCTTGCTGCTGAGGGCCTACTTTGGCAACTCACGCAAACATTCAGTAGGAAGTGGCTCGAGCCAGGAGGGCGACCCAGGGCACTCGTCGTTCGCTCGTGGGCTGGACTGCTGGTCGTCGCCGTCGTGACCAGCATCGCGCTCTTCGAGTTGTGGCCCCGAGCCAGTGCCGCGATTGCGGCTGGGCGGGTGACGCCATCGGCGGCGGTGCGGCTGCAGCGCTTCACCGATGTCGACCGCGATGGAGTTTCCTCGCTGTTTGGTGGGGGCGATTGCGCAGCTTTCGATGCGAGCCGTTCCCCGACGCAAAGCGAAATCCCGAACAACGGCATCGACGAAGATTGTGATGGTTTTGATGCGACCGCGGCGCAGGTCCTACGTGAGCTAGCGCCCTACTATGGTGAGCTTCCCGATTCCCAGAAGAAGCGTTTCAACGTCCTCTTGCTTGTCGTTGACTCGCTTCGCCCCGATCATCTGAGCGCGTACGGTTACAACAAGAAGACGTCACCGTACATGGAAGAGCTCGCCAAGGACGCATGGCTGTTCACCCGCGCGTACTCACAGTCCTCGACGACTGCGCTCAGCATGCCCAGTATGTTGAGTGGTCGTAGGCCGAGCACCATGCAGTGGAAGGGCGGGTATCCGGAGACGGTCGAAGGCGAGCGGATGCTTCCCGAGCTCCTGAGCCAACAGGGGTACGACACCACGCTCGCGATCAATCGGTACGTGGTACGGCATTTGAAGGGGCTGCAGCGCGACTTTCAGCAGGTCGTCTCGGTGCCGGAGGGCGCGGATTGGAAGAGCGGAGAGTACATCATCTCGAATGTCATCTCGGCGGTGGAAGACTCGAAGCGCTCGGGGCGGCCGTTCTTCGTCATGGCGCACTTCGATGATGTGCATCACCCGTACCGAGCGCACCTTGGAAGGTCGGTGCCGAACTTTCCGAGCTCGCAGCGGAACATTCCCGCGTATGACCGCTGCATCGCCCACTTCGACAACATGTTGCGATTCTTGACTTCGTACCTCGAGCAGGCAGGCGTCTGGGATGACACCATCGTGATCCTCACCGCAGACCACGGTGAAGAGTTCAGAGAACACGGCGGCGCGATCCATTCATTGACGTGCTATGTCGAGTCGGTCCACGTCCCGCTCATCCTGCGAATACCGGGCTTCGAGCCAAAGCGAATCTCGAGCCGCGTCGCGCTTACAGACCTCGTTCCCACGCTGATCGAGGCCATGTCCCTGCCAGCGGATCGTTTCCCAGTCGATGGCCAAAGCCTGTTAATTCCTGCACTCGCACCTGGGAGGATGCCTGCCGACCGTCCGATTTTCTGCTCGATCTTCCAGCTTCTGAGCGGCCGAAAGAACTTCTTCACGCGTAGCGTACGGACCAACAAACACGTGCTGATCTACGAATCCTTGTCGGACCGCGTCGAGCTCTACGACGCCGTGGGAGACCCAGGCGAGCACCAAGACATCGCACCGATCAGTCCCGAAGTTGTCGAGGACCTGCGTCAGTTGTTGGGCGCCTCGGCCACCGGCAACCTCTGGGAAGCCCGGCGGTTTCAGTAGCCGGTTGGACAGGACCCGCGAGATGACTAACCTCGCGGCGTGGAAGACGAGTCGAAGCCCTTTGAGGACACGCCCGCACCTCCAGTTGCCGCCCCCGAGGAGCGGTTTGTATCGCCGCTGAACGGCGCTTATCTGTCCGCGCTCGCTCGCGGGAGTGCTTTGTTGCTCGGGGCCGGGGCTTGTTTCGGCATCGCGACGTGGGAAGTGGTGTTCGGCGATCAGTTGCTCACGTACATCCAATCGAACGAGATTGAGCCCGTCGTCCGAAAGCTGCTGCTTCTGTTCGCCGGCGTCGGGATCGCCTTTCCGCTGATCGGGATCGCCGTCTACTTGTGGACACGCCGGGCGCAGCGCCCGGATGCTGCCCGCCGGATCGAGTCACTCGCTTGGAAGCTTTCGCCGGCATGCGTATCGATCGCCATTCCCATGCTGTTTCAGTGGCAGATCTGGAAGGGCCGCGACATACAGTTTCTGGTCATCGCCGCCATCACGGCCATCGCAGCACAGAAGCTGTTCTATCGATCACTTGCCGAGCCGCCTCTGTTCCGAGCGTCATCCGGACCCATTGCCTCGGCCCGCCAACGGACCGCGGACGCTCTCGATCGATGGTCTGCCTGGCTCCCATGGGTCCTCGTGATCGGTCTGTTCTTTTTCTACGCGTCGTATTTCTCGTTCTACACCCTGCGCAACCACTGGAACCTAGGGACATCCGCGTACGACATGGCGATCGAAGACAACGTCGTCTTCAACGCCATGCGCGGTGAATTGCTGAAGTCGTCGCCGATCTTCGGCCCCGAGGGCACACATTTGGGTCACCACGCGACTTTCTTCGCGTATGTGCTCGTGCCTATCTATGCCATCGCGCCGCGCGCGGAAACTCTGCTGATCATTCAAGCCACGCTCATTGGTGCGGCAGTCATCCCGCTTTTCCTCTTCGCGCGCAATCGCCTCGGGGCTTACCAAGCGGTCGCGATCGCAGCCATGTACGTCTTCTACGCGCCCTTGCACGGCGGCAACCTGTACGACTTTCACTACCCTCCGCTGGGGATCGGCTTCGTGTTTTGGCTCGCGTATCTCGTCGACATCGGCAAGTATCGATGGGCGATCATTCCGCTACTCCTGAGCCTCTCGGTGCGCGAGGACATTGCTCTCTCCGTCTGTGTGCTTGGCGCATATTTTCTTTTGTCGAATACCCGGCCCCGGGCTGGACTGGCGCTGGCGCTGATCGGCATCGGCTACTTCGTGATCATGAAGATGGGAGTGATGCCGTACTTTCGTGACGGCAAGTCTACGTTCGTCTGGTACTACGAGAAGTTGGTTCCGGAAGGCGGACCGGGGGGCTTTGGCGGCGTGCTGGTGACCATTTTCGGAAACCCGGGTTACACCGTGGGCACGCTGCTCGACGCCGAAAAGATCAAGTACTTCCTGCAGGTGATGGTTCCGTTCGTGTTCCTGCCGTTTCGACGACCGATCGGGCTTGTGTTTTGCTTGCCCGGGCTCCTGATGACCTTGTTGGCAACTCGTTCGGCCCTCTACAACATCGGGTTTCAGTACACCACGCACTGGGCGCTCGAGATGTTTCTCGCCACCGTTGTGGTTCTAACTGTGATCAAGGAGCCCACGCAGCCCGGGGACCAGCACGGTGAAACACGCGTCCGATCTTGGTTGATTGCGTTGGCGCTCGCGATGGCCGCTACGTCCTATCAGCATGGCGCGATTCTTCAGCACAACACCGCACGCGGCGGTTTCTCCGCCTTCAAGTTCGAACGCACGGAAAGAGACATCGAGCGGTACGACGATCTCATGTCGCTGGCTGCCCTCATCCCGCCGGAGGCGAAAGTCGGCGGAACCGAAAAGACCTTGTCCCACGTGTCCAATCGCCCCGATGCGTACACCATTCGGTACCTCGGCATCCAGGATGCTGAATACATCTTGTTCCAGTCGAGCATCGGCGGATCCGATCTCAAACACATTCACCCGGTGGTCAGCGATGGGACGTTCGGCGTTGTCGAAGTCGCTGGCGATTTCGTTCTCGCCAAGCGCGGGCACTCCACCGAGCTCAATGCTGAGACGGTCAAACGCCTTCGCAAGCCCCGGCAAAAGCCAAAGAAGTAAAGCCCGCAAAGCCGGGGGATGGTTCGAAGCCGCTCCGAGGAGCTCTTCCCGCCGCTCACTCGAGATGCAGATCGACCCACGATGCGTGGGCGTGGCTCGTCGATCCGCTGATCAGGACCTCCAGCAGGAGCTCGCGGCTCGCGTCGAGAGGGACGGAGAAAGGCACGGCATCCATGTTCGAAGTCATCTCCTTTGTAGTGAACAGCACGTTCCCGTCGGAATTGCGGATGCGAAAGCTCATCGCGGCTTTCCCCTCCGAACCATCATCGACACCCACGTAGCCGGTGAGCTTCGTACCCCCCTGATCCGCTCGAACTCGGATGAACGACGGCGCATGGGCTCCGAGACCTTGCGAATACGCCCGATCGTTGATTTGTAGCGCAGCTCCAATCACCGAGCGGTTGTATTGCAGGCTTTTCCAGCCCTGGGCGTCCCGCACGATCGTGAGGGGCCCAACCTCGTGCGGTGTGTCCTCGAACAGCAGCCACTTGTCGTACGCTCTCACGAACTGCGCATCAGGCCTGTACTTGCGTACCACCCGTTTGGCTCGGGCCAGGTCTCCGCGCGCGATGACGTACCGGTAACGCGTTGGGCGGCCTGTGGGTTTTCGTCGCACGGGCATCTGGACGTAGATGCTCGAGTCGTTCTCGATCAGGTTTCCGCTGTTCGCGGTAAGCCATGCTGGCATCTGCCCGAACTCCATTATCCCAAAAACCGCACTTCTGTGCTCGGTCTTGGTGACGAGCTGCATGACGTCGCCTCGAGGAGCCAGCGCGGCCGCGAGCTCATCCAAACCGCTCGCCTCTTCATTGAACCGCTGAAGGCGAACGTTGAAGACGACGAGGAGCGCCACGACGAGCACGGAGACCACGCGTGGCAGGTTTTGACCGAGCCGGTCATCAGTCCGCGGCGCAAAGGCAGCCGGCGCGAAGCCGTGCACGAAGACGCAGAATCGAGTGCCGACGAGAAATGTAGAGGCGATCCATTCTGGCAATACGACGAAGAGCAACAAGCTGAGCGCCAGGGGGACAGTTCGGGCGACGCTGAAGACCAGTCGCGGCCGTCCAACAATGGCCAAAATCAGCACTATCCCGACACCGACTGCCGCCCAGAATCCGTCTCCTGTTGTCATGAACGGGCCTGAAAACAGGGAGAGCAGCCGATCGGTGTCGATGAACCAGTCTCTGGGTGGGGCACTGTTCGGGCGCCGCTGCACGAGGCCCCAGGCCACCGTCATGAGGGCTAGCGGAACCAGGTGGATGCCAGCGCGCCATTTCTTGAAGACCTCAAATCGGTACAGGTAGCTCACGCCCGACACCAGCATGGCCATGCCGAAGACGATGCCGTGGCATAGAAACAGCGCTAGGCCGAGCAGGGTGGTCCACAAGATGCCGCGGTTCGTAGGTGTCTCGTATTGCTGCTCGAATGCCGCCAGGTATCCGAAGAGCAGCGGCATCGCCAAGTTGTGAGAGATGAAGCCCCAGAGGTACGTGAGGTCGAAGGCCAGCAAAAAGCCGAAGAGGCCGAACATGGGGTTCGCGCCGACCGTCTTGAGCCAGCGCGCCATCATCAGCGGCGTTGCAACTGCGGTCAGGGAGAGGAGGCACTTGACGGCGGCGAGCGCCCCCACGGCTTTCGTGAGCAACGCCCCTAGCGCGAAAGGTAGGAGATACGGTGTGAAGAAATTGTACCGATAGAGCTGCTGGTACTCGATCGGGCCCTCTCGCAGCTGCCACCAGAGCTTGTAGAGATGGGCATTCTGAGGGAAATCGACCCCCGCCGGGTAGCGGTGCCACCACACCGCGACCAGGGCGAGCAGAGCACAGACCGGGAAGGCCCACCGCGGTAGTTGGGGGTCTAGAGGAGCCTCACGTGGGAACTGCAGCCAGCCGGGGACCACGCAGCCCGTATACTCGCTCTAGGCCATGGGCGACACCTGGCTAATTCGGATCGAGGCTGCCGTGTGGGGAGTTCAGCGGGTGAACCAGTATGCCCACGCGATGAACAGGAACTGAAACGGGAGGCGTGCCCAGAGCGCCCAGCGTGGGATGGGCTTCTTCGGGTTCAGGGAGATGTTGTGGGTGAGCATGTAGATGTTGGCGGGGAACACGGCGACGTAGAGCGCGATGAGGCCCCAGGCGGCCCACGCCCGCGTGTCAGGAATGAGTAGACCGATGCCGCCGAGGATTTCGAAGAACCCACTGATGTAGACCAGCGCGAGAGGAGCCGGCAGGAACTTCGGGACGATTCGGACGAACGCCTTGGGCTGGACGAAGTGAAGGACGCCAACTCCGACCATCAGGATCGCGAGCAACCACAGAGCGGCGAGCTTGAAGCCAGGCATCTTTCGGCTTGTACCTCAATGACGACCTCGGCGACACCCTCAGTGCCGGTGACGGTGACGGTGCCGGCGACACCCTCAGTGCCGGTGACGGTGCCGGTGCCAGTGCCAGTGCCAGCGTCAGCGTCAGCGCCGGCGTCAGCGTCCAGGTTGGCTGTCGTGCTAGATCTCCTGCGCATGGGAGCAGAGCGCCAAAAGCCCCTCCGCGCAGAACAGTTCACCACGGCGCGTGCTGCGCAGCCGTTCTGGTATCGTGCCGTGAACCGCGTCGGCCGAATCCTGCCGAGCTTCGGCAAGCCTTCGGCCGAGGCCTGGTTCGCGAAGGCCCAGCGGAAGAATCCGGGAGTCGGGGACCCGAGGCCCGAGACGGTGGCTGCGCTCGATGCGCTCCTTCGTTCCGTGCAAGAAGATGCGGCGCTGAGCTTCTCTGGCCGGATTGCGGCGCAAATGGACTGCCTGCGAATGGCAAGCCAGCACCTGAAAATCGAACGG
>Ga0265306_10001775_pt1 | contig 10485 bp, 7 predicted proteins | sample Helome_3_FD_192493 | JGI IMG/M metagenome (GOLD analysis project Ga0265306, IMG submission 192493) | Marine sediment microbial communities from subtidal zone of North Sea - Hel_20160420 (Illumina Assembly) | ecosystem: Environmental > Aquatic > Marine > Subtidal zone > Sediment ...
AATGAGCGATAAAGAAACACAAACACCCATGGTCACCAAACCGGCCGGACCCCTGGTCTTGATGATCCTGGATGGCTGGGGCCACCGCGAGGACGCCCCAGACAACGCCATAAGCCAGGCCTCAACACCCTGCTGGAATAAAATACAGCAACAGGGTGCCCATACGACCATAAAAACCTCCGGTGAATACGTTGGCCTGCCGGCCGGGCAGATGGGAAATTCTGAGGTCGGGCACATGAATATTGGCGCCGGACGCATTGTCTTCCAAAGCTTATCGAGTATCAGTAACGCCATAAAAGATGGAAGCTTCAAAAACAACCCGGCTCTTGTCAAAGCGATTACAGCAAGCCGGGAGAAGCGTTCAACACTGCATATCATGGGTCTGTTATCTCCCGGCGGAGTGCATAGCCACGAAGAACACTTCCTCGCGATGGTGAAGATGGCGGCGGCTCAAGGCGCCCATCAAATATGCGTGCATGCTTTCCTGGACGGGCGCGACACCCCTCCCCGGAGTGCAGGACCCTCAATAAGGAAAATGCAGGAATGCCTGGATAATTTCGATAATGCCGCCTTTGGCAGCCTCTGTGGTCGTTACTATGCCATGGACCGCGACAAGCGCTGGGACCGCGTTGAAAAAGCCTTCAATGCCCTGGTCAATGGCGCGGGTATGTTCCGCGGTGATGATGCCGCCACGGCGCTTCAATCTGCCTATGATCGTGATGAAAACGATGAGTTTGTCAGCCCGACGGTCATTGGTTCTTATCCCGGCATCAGGGATGATGACGCGATTATTTTTGTCAACTTCAGGGCTGACAGGGCAAGGGAAATCAGCCAGGCTTTCATCCAACCCGACTTTAGCGGTTTTGAGCGACAGGCGCCAAAGCTCTCAACCTTTGTTTGCATGACACAATACCTGGAAGACCTGCCCGCCGATATTGCCTACCCGCCGGAAAAACTCACCGGTCTCTTGGGGCAGACACTCTCAGAGAACGGACTGACCCAACTGCGCATTGCAGAGACCGAAAAATATGCGCACGTAACTTTCTTTTTCAATGGTGGCGAAGAGGAGCCATTTGCGGGAGAACAGCGCTTGCTGGTGCCATCGCCCAAGGTGGCCACCTATGACCTGAAGCCTGAAATGAGTATTGAAAAACTTTCTTTCGAACTGGACAAGGCTATCCGTAGCGGAACATTCGACGTCATTATCTGCAACGTGGCCAACCCTGATATGGTCGGACATACAGGTAGCATGACAGCGGCAATCAAGGCAGTTGAAGCGGTAGACCAGTGCCTTGGCATTGTGCTCAAGGCAATACAGTCGATGAATGGTGAATTACTTGTCACCGCAGATCACGGCAATATCGAGCAAATGAAAGACTACCAGTCCGGCCAGAACCACACTGCACACACGACCAATCCCGTACCCTTCGTATACTGCGGCCGCAAGGCGAGGGCCGTTGCGGGTGGCGCGCTTCGGGATATTGCGCCAACAATACTGTATTTGCTTGGCTTACCAAAACCCGGCGAGATGACAGGGCAACCATTGCTGGAATTGATGGACATTCCTTCGACGCGGGACTGAGCGAACCCTGATGTTCAAACAAGTGACAACGTTTGCCATAACGGCCTGGCTGATCCTGGGCTGGATGGTATGCCAGGCCGATTCCAGCATCTCGAGAGAAGAGGCTGAATCCCGCCTCAACACCCTCAAGGCAGAGATCAGCAACTTGCAGAAGGAGTTGGAGCGCACCCGCACAACACTTTCGGACGAACAGAGGGCTCTCAAGGCAGCAGACCTCGAAATTCAGAAAAGTGCACTGGAATTGCGTGCACTTGATTCAACCCGGCAGGAACATGAGCGCGAGCTATCGGTTCTTCACACCGAACGGCAGAACTACCTGGACAGTCTCGAAAAGCGCCGGGAAATACTTGCTTCACAGATCATGGCGGCGTACAGGCTTGGGCGCGAATCCAGGTTAAAACTGGTTCTCAACCAGGACAGCCCGGCCCTGCTGTCCAGAACGCTGGCCTATTACGACTATTTCAGTCGTTCGCAAGCCTCGCAAATCAATGAGCTCAGACAGGTCTTGAAGACCCTTGATGAGATGCAGGCAAAAATCAACATCAAACTATCCGCGCTGGATGAGGTTCAGAAAAGTCAGCAGGCTGTGCTGAATGAGATGACCGGACAACGCAATCAACGCCAGACGGTCATTGATACACTATCCAGCCAGATTGGTTCGGAGGAGACCCGACTCACGAAGTTGCAAGGTGACCAGCGGGGCCTGGAAGCGCTGCTGGAGAAACTATCCGATGCGTTGGCAGATATACCATCAAATCTCGGCCAGCAGCATGGCCTGGTCGATCTGAAGGGAAGAATGCCGATACCCGTGAAAGGCCGGGTCAAACAAGCCTACGGGCAAGCCAGAACTGCAGGGTTACGCTGGCAGGGCTGGTTAATCAAGGCTGACATTGGAAGTGAAGTCAAGACGATTGCCTATGGGCGGGTAGCATATTCAGACTGGCTTAGGGGTTACGGTCTGCTTATGATCATAGATCATGGTGATGGTTTTTTGAGTCTGTATGCCAATAATGAAAGCCTTTTACGCGAGGTTGGCGACTGGGTGGAACCCGGCAGCAAGATCAGCACGGTTGGCTCCAGTCCTCTTAATGGAAGCGGCTTGTATTTTGAAATCCGGAAGAATGGTAAGGCAATGGACCCTGCGATCTGGCTAAAACGCTAGGGAATACTGAACGGAATGCGAAAATTAATATGATACAAATTGGCAGAAAATTGATATTGGCACTGTTACTGGCACCCGCAATGGTAGTGGCAACAGGAGCAGATACGACAGCAACCAGCGCACAGCTTTCTCTGGATGACATGCGTACCTTTGCCGATGTGTTCAACCAGGTTCGCAAGAACTTTGTAGAAGAGCCGAATGATCATGAACTAATGAATGCTGCCATTCGCGGCATGCTGTCAGAATTGGACCCCCATTCATCCTATATGGAGGCGGATGAATTCCGCCAGCTTGATAATAATTCCCGCGGCCGTTATAGCGGTATAGGCGTGGAATTATTCATTCAGAACAAAGATGTAAAAGTGGTCTTTGTCATGGATGGCGGAGCAGCTGACAAGGCAGGCCTGGTCATCGGTGACGTCATAACTTCAATCGATCAGAAAGACTTGCGCGGGCAACAAATGCAACTGGCGATTGACAGCCTGCGTGGCGAAGTCGGCACCACGGTTGAAATCACTGTCAGGCATGAGAATGGTGAAGTAACAAGTCACGAGCTGGTACGGGGTTTCGTTGAAGTTGCCAGTGTGTTCAGCAGATCGGTAGATGTTGATTACGGTTACTTCCGGGTCACTCACTTCACACACAAAAGTGCCGATGAACTTCTTGAGCAGATCGAATACATGCAGGGTTACCACGAAGGCCCGTTGAAAGGCATTGTTCTGGATTTGCGTAATAACTCCGGTGGCGTCCTGGTTCCTGCCGTGACGATGGCCGATGGTTTTCTTGATGGCGGACTGATTGTAACTACCCGTGGACGGGCCGAAAACCAACTGGAATACATCGCAGAACCAGGCCAGTGGCTTGACGGGGTTCCAATGGTCGTGCTGGTCAACCGAAGTACTGCATCCGCTTCTGAAGTGCTTGCCGGCGCGCTACAGGACCATGGGCGCGCCTTGATTGTCGGAGAAAAAACTTTTGGCAAGGGGTCGGTACAGTCAGTTTTGAATCTGCGCAACGGCTCCGGCATTCGCCTGACAACCTCGCGCTATTACACCCCGAACGGACGCTCGATCCAGGCAGAGGGTATATTACCGGATGTGGAAATAGCAGCGGTCCAGATGATTGAGGATGATGACCCGCGCAAAAGGGAAGCCGATCTTGACGGACACCTGAGCGGCGAACCGGAAAATACTCCCGTGATTTTCGGTTCAGAGGTAAGTGCCGCTGACGACTACATGATGTACCAGGCGCTGATAATGCTGAAAGCCGTCAACCTACTATCACCAGCCATCGATCAACCTTAATTCATATGCAATGGATTTGAGATCATAGCTTCTCCACTTTATTCAAGGGGACGGGCGCTGGGGCGGGGGAGTATTGTCTTACCAGGACACGCCACAAGTACGTCCCTGTAGGCTCTTCCTCGACGTCCTGTCTCGTAAGGTCCTGGTAAGACAATACTCCCCCACCCCAGCTTCAACCGAACTACAGTGCATCTATCAGAAACCACTAGCCTATGCTGAAGTAAGGTGCCGCCCATCCTCTGCTCACATACGGATGAAGGGTGCAGGTGCATGTGTGGCTAGTTATGCTCAGAACAAGGTGAGACCAGTCACTGGTCGAGAGAGTGCCCTGGTGTATGAATGGAATGTCGAGGGCGCACGACTGCAGGGACGCAGGAGGTAGAGCAATGCAGGAGCAATTGCCGAGGGATGCTCAGAAGTGCTATACCTTCAGTTCATGGGTCTCGGAGTTAGTGTGACAGCAGTGTCTCGAGATCTAAAGGCGATTACGAGTGCCTGGCTGGACCGGGAACGGTGCCACTTTTTCACCGCTTTCGCGGTCGCGGATGACGGACGGTCCTTTTTTCCTGACCTGTTCCACACGCAGTACGCTGTGCATGGGCAGGTGCAAAATTTCTACACCATCAAATTCATCACGCATTTTTTCTTCGGTAGGGTCAACAACCAGGGAGCCCTTGTCTTCGAACTCCAGACCCGAGACTTCAATAAAACCCAACAGGCCGCTTGTACAAACTCCGCTGCAAAATAGCTCGTAGACCTTGCCGTGGTTAAGAAACGCGATGCGAAACAGTTTTTCATTATCCGGTTTGGACATACGCTATCCCAATTTGATCTGTGCTGTTGCTCGAACCAACAAGGCAAATATTAATCCCAGTGCAAAACCTGCCATATGCGTCCACCAGGCGACTACCCCTGTTATGGGGCCTAAAACGGTATAAACCAACTGCAGTGTAAACCAGGAACCAATCACGAGCAGGGCCGGCACCCGGGCAAACTGAAGATAGAGACCCAGGGGCAACAACATACCTATACGACGGTATGGAAACAGGCCAAGGTAAGCACCAACCACCGCCGATATCGCACCACTGGCACCAACTATGGGCGAGGCCAGATCCGGTAAACGCAATGTCACAAACAGATTGGAGAGCGCGCCACCCAGCACAAACACCAGCACCATGCCGACGCTTCCCAGACGGCGCTCCAGTGGCACCCCAAATACCCACAGATAAGCCATGTTTCCCAACAGATGTATCCAACTCGTGTGAATAAACAAGGCGCTGACAAGGGTTAAAAGTTGATAGTCGGCCCACCCTGCGAATGGGCGACTGAATATTGGAGCAAGCTGACCAGGCAACACGCCACCCAGCTCCAGCATTGCATTTTGAGCAAGTGGCGTCATACCGGAGTGCAGCAATTTGACACCTGTACAAAACAGAAACAGGGTCAAAGTCACCCAGGGGAATCCGGGCCTTGATGTTGACCAGTTGGTGACAATGCCCGTTTCCACCGTCAAATACTACCCATTAAGGGCTATCTTTCTACAAGGAACTGGTAAACACGATAGCTGAATACAACACCTTCACGCCGAATCTCCTTCACCTTGAGTCCAGGCTGCGCGCTATCGCCTTCCCCCAGGCGTTGGCCATTGATCAACACAAAACGATCTGCAGGGTCAGCGGCAAACACCAGGACACTGAATTTGATTTCAGGCACTTCAGCGCGAATGGAATCGGGCAGTTCCCAGTAGCCGATAGGTGCCGGATCGCCCGGGTGATACTTTTCTGACTTGGCCTTGGGGGGCTTTCGGGCTGCCGCCGGTTTGGAGCCTGGTTCAGGTAAACTGGCAGTTGTTTTCTGTTCAGATCTTGCAGCGTGACGATCCGGTAACTTTGCCGCTGTTTCCGCCGCATCACTTGCCGTGGGTCCCGGTACGTCAGTTGCTGTCGCTGCAACAGCGCTTTGAGGCGGCTGATATGACTCAACAGGAGTTCTACTTTGCCCCGAAGCTTTGTTGGCATCCGGTAATGAAGGTGCAACCGGCTCAACCGGCTCATCGACAGCCACCTGTTTGGAAGCGGCCTGGGTTCTATCGGCACCCAGGCTGACCGGCGGTTGGTAAGCTCCCTCGGGCGGTTGATATTGACGCCAGACGAGCCATCCACACACAAACAGGGCAACTATCAGCAGGATAGCCAACGGCCCGGTCTGGAGCCGCTCGGAAACGGACCCTGACGGGTCATCCGAGTGGATAGTAGGCGCTTCGCGCACCTGCTGGTTTTTTTCAGACTTTCTAAGCGCTTCAAGAAGTATGGACATAATTTGCAGGCCCCGATTCTATTCCCAGGTATGTAAAAGTTTTGGCTCATCTATGGATGCCGTCATCAACTGAAGCAAGGTATTCCGGCCCACGATTCCGTCTGCTTCCAGACCATTTCGAACCTGAAAACCTTTCAACCACAGTTCAAAAGCAGCATCAAATACCTGCTCGCCATTGTACGGATCATCTACGCGGGTCGCCATTTCCAATATGGTAGCTACCGCCGGCCCCGTGGTTTTCCGTCCAATAAAGGGCGGCCAGCCCGGAGCCTGTGGCCATGCTATGAGATATGTTCCCAGCCAACGGGGTTCAATCGATTTCTTCGAAACCGTGGCCAGCTGTTCCGGGGCCCCAACTAACAGGCGTTCACCATCTACCCCCTGTAACAAAAGGTAAGACGGTGTGCCCTCATGCAAAACCAGTACAGCAGGCAATCCCAGCCGGTTAATTTTCGACCAGTTACCCTGATCCCTCAGACAGGCATAACCCAGGCTGTTGTCGCCATTACAGGCCGCCTGAATCGCAAATGCGGCACCGGGTTGCTGCCAGATGTCGGCGAGACCCTGCCAAACCACCTGCTGATGATCCTCCAACCAGCCCTTGTCCAGTGCTTCGATTATTTCTGACTCTGCAGGAATGACCGGCGAATCGGTGACAAGCGGTGGAATAACTGCAGCTTGCTGCAATTGCGGTTCGTCCACTAAGCTCGGGGTGACATCGGCAGTAACCCCAGGAACGGCATCAGGCGGGAAACGGAAACCACTGAACGTTGCAACCGCCAGCACGGCAACGGCCGTCGCGGCGACCGCGCCCAGCAACAACGGCCATCGTACCCTCTTAACCTGCCGCTCACCCAACTGCACCTCATTGGCTGCTTCATGGACCATGGCGGTCGTTACTTCCACGCGTTCTTTTGCAAATGCCGCAATCAGCGACCGGTCAGCGATGATATTAATTAATCGTGGTATACCCTGCGAACGTTGATAAAGCGCATTCATCGCGCTCCGTTTAAACGGATTCCGCTGTGCGCCTGCAATCTGCATGCGGTGACGGATGTACAAATGCGTATCCTTCGGCCCCAACGGGCTCAGGTGATAACGCGCGGTTATGCGCTGAGCCAATTGACGTAATGTACGACGCTGCAATAACTCCCTCAATTCAGGCTGACCCAAAAGTACAATCTGTAAGAGCTTTTCTTTGCTGGTTTCAAGATTGGTCAACAACCTGACCTGCTCCAGGGCTTCAGGACTCAGGTTCTGGGCTTCATCAATAACAACCACCACACGCTCACCACGCCCGTGGGCCGCCAGCAGATAATGATTCAGACCATCCACGAGCAAACGGGTACTGTCAATGGACTCACTGATATCAATCCCCAGCTCTACGCTGACGGCGGCCAATAATTCACGGGGTGTTACCAGGGGGTTAAGCAACAACGCAATCTGCGTACCTTCAGGAATCTGCTCCAGCAGGCACCGGCACAACGTGGTCTTGCCTGTTCCAACTTCACCGGTCAGCTGAACAAAACCACCGCTGCCACCTTTGCCAATTCCGTACATCAGGTGTGCCAATGCATCACGGTGACGCGGACTCAGAAAAACAAAGGCCGGATCGGGTGTTATGGAGAACGGCGGTTCATTGAGGCCAAAATACCGCAAATACATGATTCAGACCCTCAGCATTAAATTACAGATGTGTTGTGTTGCACACGTGTCAGACCCAAACAGCAAGCATAAGTTTAGTCACCCAGCGCGCCAACTCCAAGTACTGAAACAGATATGTGGCAACACAGGCAAGAATTGGCTACTGTATTTTAAACAATTACAAAAATTAATCCGTAAGTGTTGCCGTGATAATAGCAGCAAAGCTACAATGGTCGGTTAACGTTTGTAATTTATAATATAGAAACCCGAAGATCCCTCTTCCGGAACACAATGATAATTATCTTGAGGCCTGAGTTTTCATGAAGAAAGAAAATACAATTATCGTCGCCCTTGCCGTATTGGCGGCTATTATTGCAGCCACCTGGTTAATACTGGTCGCTCCCGGATTAACCGGCAACGAAGTCAATATGACACGCGGCGTTACCCAACAAAGCGGAGATCACTTTGACCTGCACATGATTGTTTTATGGATTTGTGTGGTGATTGGCATTGGTGTATTCACAGTGATGTTTACATCTATAGTGCTTCACCGAAAATCCCGTGGTCACGAGGCCGCGAAATTCAACCATTCCACAAAGGCAGAGATCATCTGGACCATCATTCCTGTATTGATACTGGTCGTGATGGCGGTGCCTGCAACCACGGCACTGGTGCGGATGGAAGATTCATCCGGTGCAGAGATGACAGTGAAAATTACCGGTTTTCAGTGGCGATGGAAGTACGAATACCTGGATGAGGATATCAGTTTCATATCCAGCCTGGACCAGACATCCAACGCTGCCCGTCAATTGAACTCAGGTGTCACTCCCGCAAGTGTTGAAAACTACCTGCTAAATGTCGACCACCCTTTGGTGCTGCCGGTCGGCAGGAAGATCAAGTTCCTGATAACCGCGGATGATGTTATCCATTCATGGTGGGTTCCTGCCCTTGGTTGGAAGCGCGACGCCATTCCTGGTTTTGTAAACGAGGCCTGGACGAATATAGAAAAACCGGGCACTTACCGTGGTCAGTGTGCTGAGTTGTGTGGAAAAGACCATGGTTTTATGCCCATTGTAGTCATTGCGTTGGCCGAGGATGAATACGAATCCTGGGTCAGGGAGCAACTGGCTGAAAAGTCTCAAAATGATCAGCAGGTAACAGTACGATGACTACGCAAGTAAGCCACCCAGATGTTAGCGAAACCCATGACGAGCATGATCATGGCGACCACAAACCCACCGGTTTTCTAGACCGCTGGCTGTTTACAACCAATCACAAGGACATCGGCACGCTGTACCTGGTTTTTTCACTGACCATGTTCATGATCGGCGGAGCCATGGCAATGGTCATCAGGGCAGAACTGTTTATGCCGGGTCTGCAACTGGTTGAGCCTGATTTCTTCAATCAAATGACAACCATGCACGCACTGATCATGGTGTTTGGTGCCGTTATGCCTGCCTGGGTGGGTTTTGCCAACTGGCTGGTTCCGATGATGATCGGTGCACCGGATATGGCCCTGCCCCGCATGAATAACTGGAGCTTCTGGATTCTTCCATTTGCCTTCACCATGCTGCTGTCTACCCTGTTCATGGATTCAGGCGGACCGGCCGCGGGCTGGACCCTTTATCCACCCCTGGTTCTGCAAACAGGAACCAGTTTCGCATTCGTGGTGTTTGCCATACACATGATGGGTGTTTCCTCCATCATGGGTTCGATCAATATCATTGCGACGATCTTCAATATGCGTGCTCCCGGAATGCGATTGTTGCGTATGCCGATGTTTGTCTGGACCTGGCTTATAACTGCGTTTCTTCTGATTGCAGTGATGCCGGTACTTGCCGGGGCAGTTACGATGCTGTTGACGGATCACTTTTTCAGCACCAACTTCTTTAACGCTGCCGGCGGCGGTGACCCGGTCATGTTCCAGCATATTTTCTGGTTCTTCGGACACCCTGAAGTCTACATCATGATATTGCCGGCTTTCGGTGTTGTCTCAGAGATACTGCCGACCTTTTCGCGTAAACCGCTATTTGGTTACGGTTCGATGGTCTATGCGACGGCCACTATCGCCTTTTTGTCATTTATCGTTTGGGCACACCACATGTTTACCGTTGGTATGCCCCTGCAGGGCGAGCTGTTTTTCATGTATGCGACCATGTTGATCTCCGTGCCCACCGGTGTGAAAGTATTTAACTGGGTCAGCACCATGTGGCAGGGTTCGATGACTTTTGAGACTCCAATGCTGTTCGCCATTGGGTTTGTGGTGTTGTTCACCATTGGTGGCCTGTCAGGGCTGATGCTGGCGATAACCGCAGCCGATTTCCAATATCACGATACCTATTTTGTCGTTGCGCATTTTCACTATGTGCTGGTTCCCGGGGCGGTATTTGCATTGATGGCAGCGACCTATTACTGGCTGCCTAAATTCACCGGCAATATGTACTCTGAAAAATGGGGCAAAATACATTTCTGGCTGT
>Ga0265306_10001777_pt1 | contig 10472 bp, 6 predicted proteins | sample Helome_3_FD_192493 | JGI IMG/M metagenome (GOLD analysis project Ga0265306, IMG submission 192493) | Marine sediment microbial communities from subtidal zone of North Sea - Hel_20160420 (Illumina Assembly) | ecosystem: Environmental > Aquatic > Marine > Subtidal zone > Sediment ...
AATGCAAGCGAACGCTCCAATAGTGCGCCTTTTCAGGGCGGACGACCATCGTGACAAATGCGGGGTGCTAGAATCCCGGAATCAATGCCCATCCGCGATTTCAGCAACTCTTTAGAGACATGAAGCTGTATTATTGGGCCGAAGAATTTGCAGGCCGGCACGGCGGCAACCGCTGATCCGGACAACAAGAAAAGGGGAATAGCATGAAGCGTTTGCAGTTTGGCGCCATTGTACTGGCGCTCTTCGCTCCGTTCGTATTTGCAGCCGACGATGAGAAGCCGGAGCCCGGGTTCAACGAGGCTACGTTCAAGGGCCTCGAGTTTCGCAGTATTGGCCCGGCGCTGATGTCCGGGCGTATTGCCGATATCGCGATACACCCTGACAATCAAAGTATGTGGTACGTCGGCGTCGGCAGCGGCGGTGTGTGGAAGACGGTTAACCGCGGCACTACATGGGAACCGATTTTCGACAACGAGGACGCGTACTCGATTGGTTGCGTGACGATCGACCACAACAATCCGAACACGATCTGGGTGGGTACGGGTGAAAACGTGAGCGGCCGCCACGCGGGCTACGGTTCCGGTGTCTATCGCAGCCGGGACGGAGGCCAGAACTGGGAGAACCTGGGGCTGAAGGACTCCGAGCGCATCGGCATGATCCGCGTCGACCCGCGGGATTCCAACACGATCTTCGTCGCGGCCCAGGGACCGATGTGGTCGGGCGGTGGCGAGCGCGGCTTGTTCAAATCCACGGACGGTGGCGAGAACTGGCGTAAAGTGCTGGGCGACGGGCTTGGCAACACCGACATCGACGATCAGTACACGGGTGTCTCCGAAGTGCACATGGACCCGCGCAACCCGGACGTCATGTATGCCGTATCCTGGCAGCGTTTCCGCAACGTCGCCGTGCTCATGGACGGCGGTCCCGGGACCGGTATCCACAAGTCGACAGACGGTGGTGAAACCTGGCGTGAGCTGACAGAGGGTTTGCCCGACGAGAACCGCGGCAAGACGGGACTCGCGATCTCACCGCAGAATCCCGACGTCATCTACGCGACCATCGAATTGGCGAACCGCACGGGCGGTTTCTGGCGCTCGGAGGATGGCGGGGAATCCTGGGAGAAGCGCAACGAGTATCTCTCCAGCGGCACCGGCCCGCATTACTACCAGGAGATCTTTGCGAGCCCGCACAAGTTCGACCGCGTCTACCAGATGGATGTGTGGATGCATGTCACCGAGGACGGTGGCGAGAATTTCACGAACCTGCGCCACGAGACCAAGCACTCTGACCATCACGCGATGGCGTTCGACCCGAATGACGAGAATTACCTGATCGTGGGCGTCGACGGCGGCATCTACGAGTCCTACGATCTCGGCGAGACGTGGCGCTTCGTCAGTAACCTGCCGATCACGCAGTATTACAAGGTGGCCGTCGACTACGACGAGCCTTTCTACAACGTGTATGGGGGCACCCAGGACAACAACACCCAGGGTGGGCCGTCGCGTACGCTCAATGCGCACGGCATCCAGAATTCGGACTGGTTCATCACGCTGTTCGGCGATGGCCACCAACCGGCCGTGGATCCGAACAACCCCGATATCGTCTATTCGCAGTGGCAACAGGGCAACCTGGCTCGCTTCGATCGCAAGACGGGCGAACAGGTCTACGTCAAGCCGCAGCCGGCAAAGGGCGAGCCGCCGAATCGCTATAACTGGGATTCGCCGATCCTGATCAGTCCGCACAAGTCGTCCACGCTCTACTTCGGCACGCAGCGTGTCTACAAGAGCGAGGACTACGGCGATACGTGGACGACGATCAGCGGTGACCTGACGCGCAACGAGAAGCGCACGCGGCAGCCGCTCATGGGAAGAACCTGGAGCTATGACTCGCCTTGGGATATGTACGCGATGTCCGAGTTCAACACGATCACTTCATTGTCGGAGTCGCCGCTCGTCGAGGGCCTGATCTACGCGGGCACCGACGACGGTCTGATCCAGGTGACCGAGGACAATGGCCAGAACTGGCGGCGCATCGATCGCCTGCCGGGCGTGCCGAATCGCTTCTTCGTCAATGACATCAAGGCGGACCTGCACAATCCGGATACCGTGTACGTGGTCGTCGACGATCACAAGAGCGGCGACTTCTCGCCCTACGTCCTGAAGAGCGAGAACCGCGGCAAGAGCTGGAAGAGCATCGTGGGCAACCTGCCGCAGCGCCACGTGCTGTGGCGCATCGTGCAGGATCACGAGAAGCCGCGCCTGATGTTCCTCGGTACCGAGTTTGGTGTGTTCTTCACGGTGAACGGCGGCGGCGAGTGGACCAAGCTCAAGGGCGGCAGCCCCAACATTCCGTTCCGCGACCTCGTGATCCAGACGCGCGAGAATGATCTCGTGGGCGCAACCTTCGGGCGCAGTTTCTATATCCTCGATGACTACACACCGTTGCGCGATGTCACGAGCGACATGCTCAAGAACGACACGGTCCTTTTCCCCGTCCGCAAGGCGCCGTGGTACGTACCGCGCAGGCCGCTGGGCTGCGGCGAGCCGGGCTGTCAGGGGAGCCTGGGTGACGGCTTTTACGTCGCGAAGAACCCGGACTTCGGCGCCACGTTCACGTACTACCTGCCCGAAACGATACAGACCAGCCAGGAAGAACGGCGCGAGGCCGAGAAGGAACTCGAGAGCAAGAACGAGGATGTCTCCTTCGCCTCCTGGGACGCGATTCTCAAGGAGCAGCGTGAAGACGAGCCTGCGATCGTGCTCATGGTCAAAAACCGCAACGGCAGTGTCGTACGGCAGATCGAGGGACCGGTTGAAGCCGGGTTCCACCGCGTGTCCTGGGACCTGCGGCGCCCGCCGCTCGAGGCCTGGGTGCCTGAGGAAGAGCGCTACAGTTGGCGTGGTCCAAACAAGGGCGTGCTCGTCGTGCCGGGTCCCTTCGAGGTGTCAATGCACAAGCGCATCGATGGTGTTCTGACTGATCTCGGGTTAACGCGGAGTTTCGAAGTCGAATCGATTCGCGAGCCGACACTGCCTGGCAGCCCGCAGGCGCAGCGAGTCGTATTCGAGGTACAGGTCGATGAACTTGGACGCGCGGCTGACGGCACCATTAAGGCGATCGACGAAATCGTCGCCGAGATTGATGCCATCAAGGAAGTGCTGCAGCGATCCACGGCCGATGGCTCACTCTACGAAATCGCGAACTCGATTCAGCAACGCGCCATCATGCAGCGTGAACGCCTGGCCGGCAACGAGACGCGCGACATATTCCACGAACTCGATGAAGTGCCGTTGAGCGCTCGACTCTGGCATGCGCGTTTCGACCCGGCTTCGAACGCCTACGGCCCGACACCGGCACAGCGCGAGTCGCTCGCCATCGGGCTTGAGCTGTACGATACGGTGCGGAGAGAGCTCTCCGAGCTGATCGACGTCGAATACGCAGGCCTCAAGGTAGCGTTGGATGCGGCCGGCGTACCGTGGTCGCCGGGCAGGGGAATCTAGAGCCCTCCGTCCGCGCCGAAATAAACCCGGGATGCACTGATTGAGCAGCCCGGGCTTCGGCTCGATCGGTCAGAACGCCGCCGTCAGCATAAGCCAGGCTTTGGTCGTGTCGACAAAGGCGGGGTCGTCCGCGTCGAATGCTGCGAGCTTGAGCAACAGCTTGTAGCGATCGCCGAGACCGCGGCCTGCGGAAAGGTCGATTTCAGACCCGTAGTCGCCGCCGCCTGACTCCGCAGAGAAGTCGTGGTACACGAGCGTGAAACTCCATGGCTTGTACTTGTAGCCGACCTTGAAGTACAGGTCTTCGAGCCCGGTTCCGGGCGTCGTCAGGAATTGATCCGCCCAGCCGTTGAAGGCGTGCAGCGTCGCCAGCGGTGTGCGGAAGCCCTGGCCATTGTCGCTGCCCAGTGACTCGAAGCCTACGCCTAAGGTCAATGCATCGAGCGACCAGTCGCCCTGCACCCTGAAATAGGTGGCATCGTAATCCGCCGGGTTGTTATCGGCGTCCGATTGTGTTGCCACGTCGGCAATGATCGCGAGCTTGCCTTCGCCCAGCGCAACATTGCCATTGAGTCTCAACCCGAAGGTATTGGTAGAAAACGTCGGCGCATCGTCGTTGTCGATCAGGTAGGCATAGCCCACCACCTTCCAGGCGTCGGTCAGTCCGACGTTGACGTTCAAGAGGTGTGTGTCCTGCTCTTGATCGCCAGCCGGCACATCGGAACCGAAGATACGATTCACGTTGGCAACATAGCTGTAAAAGACCGTGGTGTTCTCGAAGCCTTTGTACTGTACCGACAGACTGTCATAGGTTTGCTCGTTCTGCCGCCAACCGACTCCGCCGACGTAACGCTGGTCATCGAGCAGGATGCGTTGCCGCCCTACGCGCGTGCGCCAGTCGGCATTCGGCGCATACTGCAGATACAGCTGGTTCAGGTCCGAACCGTTCGGGTCCGCCACGACCGGGTACTTGTCGCGATCGCCAGTGCTCGTGCCCTGGCCGCTGTTGTAGTCATTGAGTAGGACTTCGAGCACCTGGTCGAACTCGAGAAAGCCCGACCAGTCGCGCCAGCTGCTCGTGGCATAGTTCAGGCGTATCCGCAGCGTCGATGCGTGAGCATCCTCGCTGAAGGAGTCCTGGTCGACGTATTCGTAGCGCTGGCGAAAGTTCAGGTTGGCATCGCCTGACGTAATCGCCGTAGCCAGATCATCGTGGTTGTCTGCAAAAACCGGCGCTGCCAGCGACATCGTCGCCAGCAGCCCCAGTGCAGCTTTCTGCCTTGATGCTGCGAGTTTCATGTCAGTAAACGTCCTCTACCGTGTTGTACACGTTGAACTTGCCCGTAGGCGTGATGACTTCGGGACCCTTGATAACATGCTTGAGTTTCCGTGTCTTGTCATCGACCACGACGATGGCGGATTCTTCTTCCTGGCCGCTCCATACAGAGAACCAGACTTCGTCGCCCGCCTTGTTGTATTCGGGCTGCACGACGCGTTTCGGGCCCGGGCCGAGATCCGCCCATTCGGCGATCGGTAGTACATCGAAGCCGGCGTCGAGGTTGCCAACGTCGAATACGGCAATACTCTGGCTGAATGCCTCGTCCGGGTTGAGGGGTGCATCGACCCACAAGTTCCTGGACTTCGGGTGAGACTTGACGAACAGGGAGCCGCCACCCATGCCATCGATAACGCGAACGACCTTCCACGCCTTGTCCGGGTGGCCCTCGGGGTCCGTTCCCAGAAACGTAATATTGGCATTACCCAGTGCGCTCGTTACCCAGACAGGACCGTGCTCGGGGTCGATGAGGTTTGCGCCGCGGCCCGGATGGGGGACTTTCTCGACGTCAACGAGGGCTTCTAGGTTGCGGTCACGCGAATCGACGATGGCGATCTTGTCCGACTGGTTTGCGGCCGTCAGGAAATAACGCTTGCTGCGGTCCCAGCCACCGTCGTGCAGGAAGCGTGCGGCGCCGATGTCGGTGACGGTCAGGTTGTCGATGTCGCTGTAGTTGACGAGCAGGATATGCCCCGTTTCCTTGATGTTGACGATAAATTCGGGATGCTCATGCGAAGCGACGATGGCGGCCACGCGTGGCTCCGGATGATATTCCTGCGTGTCCACGGTCATGCCGCGGGTCGATACGACCTTCATCGGCTCGAGCGTGTCGCCGTCCATGATGACGTACTGCGGTGGCCAGTAGGAACCGGCGATCGCGTACTTGTCTTCGTAGCCCTTGTATTTCGAGGTCTCTACCGAACGCGCTTCGAGGCCAACCTTAATTTCTGCGACTATCTGGGGTGGGTTCATGTACAGGTCGATCATGTCGACCTTGGCGTCGCGACCGATCGTGAATACATAGCGACCCGATGCGGACAGGCGCGATATATGTACGGCGTAACCCGTCTCCAGGATGCTGACGATCTCCTTGGTATCGCCATCGATGATCGCGACCTGGCCACTGTCGCGCAGCGTGACGGAGAAGAAGTTCTCGATGTTGCGTTTATGTTGCGGCTTCTTCGGACGCTTGTTCGGCGGCACGAGCACCTTCCAGCTGGCCTTCATGTCCTCCAGGCCGAACTCCGGCGGTGCGGGCGGTTCCTGTTGCAGGAAGCGCGCCATCATGTCGATCTCGTAGTCGTCGAGCTCGCCCGACGTGCCCCAGTTCGGCATGCCGGCTGGAGAGCCGTAGGTGATCAGCGCCTTCAGGTATTCGGTGCCTTTCGCCAGCGTGATGTCCGGCGTTAATGCCGTGCCCGTAGCGCCCTTGCGCAGCACGCCGTGGCAGCCTGCACAGCGCTCGAAGTAGAGTCGCGTGGAGGTCTTATATTCCTGTGCGCTCAACGTCGGGCCTTCCGGGCTCTGTACGGCGCGAGTCTGCTCGGGCGGGATGGGCGAGGGTGTGCCCTGGTAACGCATTTCACCTTCGGTGGCGCCCGGGTGGCGTTCGCCGACGGCACGATCTACGAGTCCGGTTTCATTACGGACCTCGGTAACCTCGGCGACGCTGAATGCCGACGCCTTGTTACCCCACGCGTTCGTGGTATAGGTGAGGATCGCCGCGATATCCTCGTCGCTCAGGTGGCCCATGCCCGGCATGACGGCGTTGTACTTGACCTTGTTGACCGTAATCTCACCGGACCGTCCCTCGATGACGGTCGCGATGGCACGCGTGCGATCCTGCATCAGGTAGTCGGATTTGGCGAGCGGCGGGAATGCTCCGGCCAGGCCCTGGCCGTTCGGTTGGTGGCATGCGCCGCAATGGGTTCCGTAGAGTCCTTTTCCTGACGCCATTAGCGTGGCCATGTCACCGGCGGCCGTCTCCGCTTTATGTACGGCTGTATCCTGTGCCAGCAGTTGGCCTGGGACAGCGAGACTGGCTGCCAGGAGCAGCGAGCGCAAGGTTCCGCGAGTAAATTTTGTCGTGATCATGTTTGTCTCCCTTTGCTGCATGGGCCTCACCAGCCCCACTGCAATCCAATCGAATAATTCCTGCCGGCCTCTGCCAGCGTCGGCAAAAGTGCGTCTTCCGGAGCCAGGCCACGGACTTCGGACCATTTCCAGTAAGTGCGATCGGTGACGTTGCCGACGCCGCCTCTTAGGGTCAGGCGTTCACCGATCGTGTGTGCGAAAAACAGGTCGAGCACGGCATATCCGGCGGGCTCGAAGAGTTCGCCTGCTGATTCGTCGCGCCGTGACCAGTCATCGGTAGCAGTCAGCAGCGCACGAACCTCGGTGCGTTGATCCACCGAGCGCCAGGTGGCGCCTATAACCGCTTCAGCCGGCCCGACCGAGTTCAGCGGTTTGCTGTTGTCTTCGTTCTCACCCTCAGCCCAGTAGGCGGATGCGTGCAGCGTAAGCCCCTCCAGTCGTCCCGAGAGCTCGTACGCCAGGCGCGCCTCGATTCCCTGGATGTAGGCCGAGCCGATGTTGATGGACTGGAACAGCAGGCGGCCGCTGGCCGGGTCGATGCCGATGCGGACCTTGGTCTCAATGAAGTCTTCGTAGTCAGTTCGGAAAGCACCGACGTGCAGCCGCGAGCGCTCGCCCTGCCGGCGAATACCCAGTTCCCAGCCATCGGACGTCTCCGATTGAAGCTGCGGGTTGGGAATCGCCCGGATGTTGAACAGTGGAATATCGAGCCCGATATTCGCGTCTTCAAAAGGTGGCGCCCGAAATCCCTGCGCGTATTGCAGGAAGACATCGACATCGTCACCCGCGTGATAAATGATGCCGAGCTTGGGCGAAATATCAGAATCCGAAAGACTTACGACTGTCGTCGCCGGGTTGTCGTCGGCGTAAATGACGTCGCTCTCGGGCGACAGTTGATTGTGGTCGTAGCGAAGTGCGGCGATCAGTGACAGCGGGCCACGAGACAGCTCGTCAGAAACGAATGCGCCGGTCTCCCGCATGTCGGTTACCGGGAAATCGCGGAGCGGAAAATTCTCACCCAGGACGCTGGTCGACACGCTGCCATCCGTCAGGCTCACGGAAACGCCATCACGCATTTCTTCGGTACGCGTCTCCGTATACTCAAGTCCGAAGCCGAAACGATGTGACCAGCCGAATAGTTCTGCGTCGCGCCACAAGTTCAGCTCGGCACCCCGAAGTCGCTGGTCGTAATAGAAGTCGCGCTCGATGAGTGCCGGAGCGCGCGCGGCGGCGCGTTCATCGATTGTGTGCTGGTCGATATCGGCATCGGCGTAGAATACGCGTAGCAGGCCGTCGCCTTGCCCGCCGGATTCCAGGCCGTATTCGGCACTCAGCATCGTCATGCTGTGGCTGTCGTCACCTGCGAGCCGCGTCGTGGATCGGAAACGCCCGGCGCCGAGTACCGACGTGATCTCGGACTGGACATCGTACGTCTGCCGGATCGCCCTGAGTTGCCATTCGTGCCCAAAGCTGTTCTCGCCGACGAGCTTCAGGAGCGCGGCATCGCGACTGTAGTCCTGCCGATCCATCGGGTCATCGAGCGCTGCGGAGTCGCGCTCGGCACCGTCGCGGTAGCTGCCGCCGAGCAGGAGCGACACCCTGTCGCCGTTCAATGCGATATTCGCCTGCAGGTTGCTGCTTTCGTCGAGCCCTCTGTAGAAAGCCGTGGCGCTGCCGCCGGTCGTGCGCTCCGCTGAATATACCCGCGGATCGAGCGTGTGCATCGAGATGACGCCACCGAGGGCAGAGCTGCCATAGAGCGCGGAGGCCGGACCACGCAGGACTTCGACCTGGCCGAGCAGCCCCGAGTCCGCGAAGTCGCGTGTGGCGTTCGAAAAGTTACCGACATCGAACTGGTCCGACAAAGGGACGCCGTCGAGTTCTATCGCTATGCGGTTGCCGCCGATGCCGCGTATCGTGACGCCCTCGGTACCGAAGCGAGATCCCGAAGATTCATGAGTTACGCCAGGGATGTAGCGAAACGCGTCCGACAGGGAAGTGCTCAGCGTTGCCTGCAGGTCGGCACTGCTGATTATCGTGACGTCAGCCGCGATGTCCCTGATGCGTGTGGCATGTTTCGTTGCAACTACGACGACCTCGTCGAACGCGGTCGACTTGTCAGGGGCGTCAAGCGGCGCCGTCTCTGCGAACGCCAGTGGCGCAGCCGCCCACACGAGCAGAAGCGCAAAACCGCGGGACATCGAATTGCCTATCTCAGCGTACTGATATAGCTGACGACATCTCGCATTGCAGCGTCATCGGCAAGTACACCTGCCATCGGCCGCATCTGTTGCCCATACGTGTCTTCTGGGTGGGCGCCACGACTGCCGTCCTTGAAGGACTGCAGCTGTCGCAGCTGGTACCAGTCGTCGATGCTCACCAGTGACGGCGCATTCAGCGCCGGGTTGCCTTTGCCGTCGGGCCCATGGCACGCGATGCAGGGCGCATATTGTGTCTTCCCTTTGTTGTTGTCCCCATCGATTGTTGTCGCGGGGCTGGCGGGCGGCAGCGTATTGATGTACGCGACGACATCGGCGATTTTCTCGTCTGTATCGAGGCCGATGGCCATCTGCGCCATCGCGTTGCCGTGAGTATCTCCATCAGTGGCGCCGCGTACGCCCGAGCGGAAGTTGCGTATCTGCCGTTCGAGGTACCAATCTTCCTGCCCGGCGAGTGCGGGCGCGTTGACCAGTTGATTGCCTTCGCCTTTGAAGCCATGGCAGCTGGCACAGAGCTTGTATTCGGCAGCACCGTGAGAGGCGTCCTGCGCCAGGCCGTCGAGCGCGAATAACGCCAGCCCGATTCCGAGACTGATGATCGTGATAGTTCTCATAGCTTATGACCGATTGTTTTGGGTACCCGCCGGGCATTGCCGAAGCCTGTCCCGGTTCCTAGGTCGAAACTTAGGCTGGTCCGCCGGGTTCCGCCTTGATCTAGGTCAAGGACACCCGGGTCGGTATGAATAGACTGGAGCCACTTTCCGAGGAGACAGAGATGGGCGAGCCAATCGGTCTGCAGGACCTCTTCTTCGGCACGATGGCCGGGGCTGCAATCGTACTGATGGGTGCACTCTACGCCCTGTTCTTTGCACTGGGGCGGCTGCATTCGAGTCGCTCCATGAACATCGCGTCGTTCGTTTCCTATCTGCTTCTTATTGCCGCCGTGCTGGTGCTGATCGATGCACTGGCGCTGAGCGGCTTCTGGATTCTTGTCACGGCCGTCATGTTGATCGGCTATTTCCTGTTACCGCGAGCCATTTGGCACCTGTGCGTGGGTACGCATGCAGATGATTCGACGGTAGCGCATTCGAGGGCAACACAATGAACGAGGTCCCCTGGTGGTCCAGCGAATCGCTGTGGCGCAAAACGGCGATCTGGGTAACGGCCTTAATGGCCGTTGTCCTGATGTTTCTGACGTTCGATACCGTAAGGCAAATCACGGCAGGCGGCGATCGCGTGCCGGCTTACGGTGTCATCAACCAGAAGATTTTCTACGAACTCGATGACGAGAGGGGCTACCAGGTGCCGCGAATCGGTGACGGC
>Ga0265306_10001783_pt1 | contig 10464 bp, 13 predicted proteins | sample Helome_3_FD_192493 | JGI IMG/M metagenome (GOLD analysis project Ga0265306, IMG submission 192493) | Marine sediment microbial communities from subtidal zone of North Sea - Hel_20160420 (Illumina Assembly) | ecosystem: Environmental > Aquatic > Marine > Subtidal zone > Sediment ...
TCCGATCTGTCAGTCGTACACAGTCGAGGTCGATGCCCTAAGCGCCCAGTACCTCACATTTGCGACGATGTTTGTCCAGTCGAACGACTGGTTCTTCTCACTTGGCGCAGAGGGCATCCCCCTGTTCGATGAATCCGGCGCTGCGATCAGCGGGGACATCACCGACCTCGTCACTGCGTGGGACGCTGGCACCGAAGCCGACCAAACGCCTGGCCTCGGCGCCGATCAGGCACCACGCCAGGCAGGGCCGGATACCGGTGCTGCCGACCCTGACGCAAGCATCCGCCCGGTTGAGCTGGATGCAGGCAACTACATCGTCGTAACGATTACGCCGATGCCGTAGACGAAGACAGGGAACATGACACCCAAAGCAATACCGCTGGGTGCGATGGGGAGGCTGAGCCAAGTGCCATCCTCCCTCTCGCGCCTGGCAAGGCACGGCAGACGACGGTGTCAGCGCTGGCCGAAGTGACGTGACACGCCCGTCAGCGGTATGCGGGTTCCATGAAGCGGTTACGGAGGCTCATAACGGCCTTCGTGTGGATCTGGCAGATCCGTGACTCGGTGACGTTGAGCACTCCCCCGATCTCCGCCAGGGTGAGCCCTTCGTAGTAGTACAAGGTCAGCACGAGGCGTTCCCGGTCCGGAAGCCTGTTGATCGAGTCAGCGAGGAGGTACCGGGTCTCTTCCTTCTCATAGCTCCCTGACGGATCGAGCGCTGTGGGGTCGGCAATCATCTCACCCATCGCACCTGATTCGCGCTCGGACGGGTTCAGGAGCTCATCGAGTGCAACGAAGCCGAGGTTTGCGATCTCGCCCAGATGGTCCCGGAGGGACTCGACCGGCACATCCATGGCCTCTGCCACTTCTTCCTCGCTCGGCGTCCGTTGGTTCCGATGCTCGAGTTCGGCCATCGTCCGCTGGATTTCCCTGGCCCTGCTGCGAACAGATCTCGGGACCCAGTCGAGGGCGCGGAGCTCGTCGAGGATCGCACCCTTGATCCGGTTGACGGCGTAGGTCTCGAACTTGAACCCCCGCTCCGGCTCGAACTTGTCGACGGCATCGATGAGGCCGAACGTTCCGAACGAGATGAGATCGGACTGGTCCACATTCTTGGGTAGTCCCGCTCCAACACGACCCGCGACGAACTTGACGAGCGGTGAGTAGTGAAGGATCAGGCCTTCGCGTGCACGCTCATCCCCAGTTGCCTTGTAGGACGCCCAGAGGTCCTGAAGCTCGTCTTGGCCCTTTTCAAGCACGTGGGTGACTTCTTTCGTAGGTCTCGGTCATGTGGTTCCGAGTGACCGAAGTGTAGAGCTGTGTCGTCGCCAGCTCGGTGTGTCCGAGAAGATCCTGCACGGAACGCAAATCTGCGCCATTTTCGAGAAGGTGGGTGGCGAACGAATGCCGGAGTGCGTGGGGAAACGATCCAATGCGTGTGTGGACGACGCGGCGGATACCGCGGGCGTCCATCCTCCCGCCCCGTACCCCGAGCCACAGGGCTTCCCCGCTGTCCTGGATTGCAAGCTGTGGTCTGCCCATGGTGAGGTATCGATCGAGTGATCGTCTTGCTGCTCCGGGCACGGGAAGGGACCGGTCCTTGTTTCCCTTCCCCGTGACACGGATGAACTCGGTGTGCGACACGTCCCGCACGCCGAGAGAAGCCAGTTCGGTCACGCGCAGCCCTGTGCCGTAGAGCGTTTCAAGGATCGCCCTGTCCCTCAAGTCGACCGCAGTCCCTCCGTCGATGCCATCGAGCAACGCGCCCAGTGATCGGGATGGGACAGACTTCGGCAGCGATTGGGGGAGCTTCGGTTGCGGAACACCCGTGGCAGGGTTGGTCTCGATCGCCCCTGCCCTGGCCCTGTCCTCGAGGAAGGCCCGGACAGCCGAAGCCTTTCTCGCGATGGTGCGGGGGGCATATGATCGAGTGGACAGCGATGCGACGTAGCGTCTGAACAGCCTTCGGTCTACTTCGCCAAGCGCAACCGCCCCGAATCGATCTGCGAAGACGACGAAACCTCCAAGGTCTCGTCGGTAGGCATCAAGGGTGTTCGGAGAGAGTCCTCTCTCGACCCGACACCGCTGCAGATAGTCCTCCACGGAGTCGTCGATTCGGATGGCTGGCATCTTGACATGCTACGGCGAGACCACCGTTCGTCAATGATGCTTCGCTGCAACGCCGTGGCACCGGGCCCAAATCCAAGCTTCGCAGCGATGCCCTGGAAGCTAGCTCCGTGAGGTGGGAGTCATCGGCAAAGACAACAACGGGGATATCCCTCCGTCCGTCGTTGTGCCACATCACCGTCTCCCCGAGACCGGGTTCGGCCTCCAGATCGATATCTGCGAGCGAGTTGGCAGCTCCCTTGAGAAGCGACGGGGCACGTCGACCATCGCCGCACCATTGCGCTCCACGCAGCACGACTCCTTCCATCGTGCACCTCAAGTCGGTCGACGGCTCAGGCTGGGAGCCGCTGCCATCCTCGATCAGGCGGCGCCAGCGGCGAGCGGGCTGATCAGGTCGAGGACCTGGGCGAGATCCTCACCGTCGAACACGGGGAAGGCACCGTCCCTGATGAGGGCATTCGTTCCCGCCGAGGCGGGGCGGTCAACGTCTCCGGGCGAGGCGAAGACCGATATCCCGTAGTCGAGTGCAATCCGTGCGGTGATCAGCGCGCCACCCTTCATCCCGGCTTCCACGACCAGCACGACATCGGCCATGCCAGCGATGATCCGATTCCGGGTCGGAAACCGCCACGCGTCTGGCCTGGTGCCGGGCGGAAACTCGGAGCACATGGCTCCCCCGCTCGAAATGATGGCGTCGTAGAGAGGTCGATGCCGCCGCGGATATACAACGTCGATCCCCGATCCGAGAACGGCGTGACACATGCCGCCGGAGGAGACTGCGCCGGTGTGCGCTGCATGATCGATGCCCTTGGCAAGGCCACTCGCGACGATCCACCCTGAACGAGCAGCAACCGTGCCATAGGACTCTGCCAACTCAAGGCCATAGGGCGTACACGTTCGGGTTCCGACGATGGCGATCGACGGGCCTTCCCTGAGGCTGCCGCGCACGAAAAGCCACCTCGGAGCGTCGTCGAAGCGCCGCAACCGCTCCGGGTACGAGTCGGTGTCTCTTGATTCCCAGCTGACACCGAGTGCATCGAGACATGCCATCCGTTCGGCAGCAGGGACCACGATCTCGGCGACGACTGCCTCCGACAGCGACGTCCGCCCAGCGGCCACTGCGCGCACCACAGCCTCAGGCGTCCCGTGCGTCGCAAGGAGCGAGTCCACCCTCCTCGGTGACAAACCGCCAAAGGCCAATTGCATCAAGGCATCACTCACGCTGCCTCCTGTCGAAACGCGACTGCCTCTGCCATGTGGGCCTCTGTCACTGCATCTGCGGAGGCGAGGTCGGCGACTGTCCTTGCGACGCGGCGTATTCGATCCCATCCCCGTCCGGTCACGGAACGCTCCTCGAACGCGGAACCAAGCAATCGTTCCGCTGCCTTGGTCATCGGCTGGTTGTCGAGCATTTGTCCGGAGAGATGTGCATTGAGCGTTCCCCGTCGAGCCTGGATCGCCCTCGTTGCAACGACTCGTTGCAGCACCGCACCGGAGGGTTCGCCACCCGGCCCCCGCATTTCGGCAACGCGCATCCTCGGCACCGTCACCCGCAGGTCGAAGCGGTCGACGAGAGGGCCCGAAAGCCGCTGGCGATATCGATCAAGGCGAGCGTCGGAACACTCACACGGCTGACGATGATCCCCCAGATACCCGCACGGGCAGGGATTGGTCGAGGCGACGAGTTGGATGCTTGCGGGGAAACGAATCGTGGCCCCTGATCTGGCAACGGTCACGATGCCGTCCTCAATCGGCTGACGAAGCGCATCGAGCGTTGCCGGAGCGAACTCGCCGAGCTCGTCGAGGAAGAGCACACCCAGATGAGCCTTCGTGACCTCCCCGGCCGAAGGCACTCCCATACCGCCGCCTACGAGCGCTGGAAGCGATGCTGAGTGGTGTGGCGCACGAAACGGAGGTTGGTTTCCGGACGGCCGATCCAGACCAGCCGTGGACCAGATCAGGGCAACCTGGCGTTCCTGGCTGTCCTCGAGTGGGGGGAGGATGCTTGGAAGGCACCTGGCGAGGAGGGTCTTGCCGGCTCCGGGCGAACCTCTCAGGAGCAGATGATGGCCTCCGGCAGCCGCAATCTCGAGCGCTCGCCTCGCGTGCTCCTGTCCCCTCACCATGGCCAGGTCCATCGGGTCGGGATCCGGAGGAACCGAGGGCTCGAGTTTCCGCGGCCTGGTGTTCCCTCTGGCGACAGAGACTGCTTCGGCGAGGGAGGCGATGCCGGCAACACCGGAATCGTCAGGAGCACCGAGCGTGGAGTGGTGCGACACCAAACAGGTCTTTCCTTCGCGCCGAGCAACGTCGAGGGCGCCGAGGGCTGCTCGCACCGGCCTGACCTCTCCCTGGAGCGACAGTTCGCCGACTGCGACAAACGGATCGAAGTTCAGGGGCGGCTTGAACGCTGCCGACAGGATCGACAACGCTATTGGCAGATCGTAGGTCGATCCCTGCTTGGGAATGTCGGCCGGGCTGAGGTTGACCAGAACACGGCCTCGGGGGAAGTCGAAGCCCTGTTGCCGAATGGCAGCCTTGACCCGTTCCCTGGACTCGCGCACGGCGGCGTCAGGCAATCCAACGATCGTGAAGGCGCCGCGGCCGCCGGAGATGGATGTTTCGATGCGAACAGGTCTGGGTTCGACCCCAACCATCGCACACGAGGTGACTGTCGAGTACATGGTTCCAACGTATGGAGAAGGTGTGACACGAATCGACAAGGGGGCGGATCGACCTACCGTCGAGGCATGCAGTGGGTCCTCATCATCATCCTCATCTTCAGTGGTCTGCTGATTCTCGGAACCGCGGGCCACCTCGTACTGACGTGGGCCAACCGCAAGGGCTGGGTGTACTACCGCAACGAAGATCGCCCGACCCCGCACAGTCTCGGGCTGCTTGAGGAGATCTATCAACCTTCGATCGAGCATGTCATCGACGAGCAGGTCTCCGAGCAGACAACCGCCGAACAGACCGAGTCTGGCGATCCCGAGGTGCCAGGCTCGACGGGCTGAACCAAGCCGACCAGACTCGTCACTCGGCCGTCCCTTACAGCATTCCCGTGTCCGTGGAGCATCCGCGCGTACACTGGCCGCATTCGCAACGGCCCAGGAGGCACGCATGGCAAACGATCAGGGTGGGATCAACGACCTGTTCGATCTCACATTCACCAAGTTCATCACCCCAACCGTCATCAGGATCGTGTACATCCTCGTGATCGTCTTCGCGGCCATCGGCTGGCTCGCTTTGGTCATCGGCGGATTCACCAGCAGCGTTGGGGCGGGCTTTGGAGCCCTGATCTTCGGCACGCTCGGTGCCCTCATCTCCCTGCTGATGTGGCGAGTGATCCTTGAGCTGACGATGGTGATCTTCAAGATCAAGGACAACACCGACCCGGCCAACGCTGCATAAACAACTCAAACGAACCGAAACCAGAGGCGCCGTCGGACCATCCGGCGGCGCCTCCGCCGTTCAGAGGCCCTTGAACCTGGGCTTCCGCTTCTCTACGAAGGCAGCAGCGCCCTCGGTGAGATCCTCTGAGGCCAGAAGAAGCGCCTGGGCCTGTTCCTCGAACGCGAGCGCCTGCTCGAAGGTCAGGGTCGATGATCGATCCAGGGCTCGCTTGATGAACGACTGGGCCAAGGGTGCTCCGTGTGCCAATTCGGTGGCGATGTCGAAGGCCGCCTGCAGGAGATCCGATTGGTCCACGATCCTCGTGACCAGTCCGATCTCGACCGCCTCATCTGCTCCCACAACGCGCCCTGTAAGGGCGAGCTCCCTCGCCCGCATCAGTCCGATCAACCTCGGCAACAACCATGTCCCACCAAAATCAAGTGTGAGGCCCCGCCTGACGAAGACCTCCGCAAACCGTGCGCGCGGAGTCGCAAGCACGATGTCACACGCAAGTGCGATGTTCATTCCAGCCCCCACCGCAACCCCATCAACCGCGGCGATCGTTGGCTTCGTGGATCTGTGGAGGGCGAGGGCCGCCCTGTTGATGATGCGCATCCGGGCGGCGTTGTCTGCCGCGCTCGGGATATCCGGCCGATCGCGATTCATGTCCGCACCGGCGCAGAATTCGCCACCGTCGCCTGTCACGATCAGGGACCGCTGGTCCGACTCCTCAAACGCCACGAAGGCATCACCCAATTCAACCCATCCCGTTGGAGGCACCGCGTTCATTCGTCCGGGATTGGACATGGTGAGCGTTCGGGTCGGGCCCGAGTCAGAGATCGCCACGAAGCTGTTCATGGAAGTCAGCGTACCGGTTCCGGATCGCCGAGATGGATCGAATCCACGCCTCGGGTTCCTAACCTCGCCGCCATGATCGACCACGACAGCCCTGAACGTGACACGACCGCCGTCGACGAGATCGTCAAGCCGATCCAGCCCTATCAAGCCCACAAGCAGTATCTCTGTCCAGGATGTGAGAGCACCATCGAGCGCGGTGTCGGGCATGTAGTGGTCGTCCCGACCGGGACTCCCGACCTACGCCGGCACTGGCATCGGGGGTGCTGGTACAAGGAACAGCGCAGGCGTGGGCGCTCGTCAGCAGACTCCCTGTAGCCAGCGAACGGTCACGTGCTCGGGTCGGATCTCGATCCCGATGAGATCGATGCGGCTGATCGGCGATTGGTAGCCAGCCGCTGCGCGCTCCATGCGGCTGAACTTCGCATCGTCAACAGCTTCGAGGGGGTCATCGCCATTCGTAGACGTCTTGACCTCAACGGCGACTAGCTGACCGCGATGTCGTACGACAAGGTCGATCTCGTCTGCCTCTACGCGTGCATTGCCATCCACGATCCTGCACGAGCGCTGCCCGAGGAACGACGCAGCAAATCGTTCGCCCGTGTTTCCAGTGGTTGCTCGGGTGGTTCGCATGCATGTCACCCTATGACATGCCAGAGACACGGACCGGCGGCCCTATCAGAGACCACCCCAACGCCCTGGAGGCCAGATGATCACGAATGCCTTGCCAACCACTTCATCAACGGGGATCGGGCCAAACACTCGCGAATCCTGGCTCGAGGTGCGATTGTCCCCCATCACGAAGAGATGCCCATCAGGGACGACACACGTGGTTGTCGACGGCTCGTTGTCGCATCCCTGGATCTCCCGCGAGGCAGGCTCGGTCGTGGAGCCCGGTTTGAGATAGGACTCCTCGACCAGGACCACACCGTTCACGGCGACCGCACCATCTGCGATCGTCACCGTATCGCCAGGAAGTCCGATGATGCGCTTGATGAACTCCGAACGGGGTGCAGCAAGACCAATCGATTCGAACACGTTGCGCACCGCACTGTCGACAACGGTTTCCTCTGGCTGCTCGAATCCGCCGCGGGGGTCATCAAATACGATGATGTCGCCCTTGGCCATGTCGCCCACCTGATACGCAAGCTTGTTGACGAGCACCCTGTCGTTGATCGCGAGCGTGTCCTCCATTGACGACGATGGGATGTAGAACGCCTGGAAGAGGAACGTCTTGATCAGGATTGCAACGAGGAGGGCCACACCGATGAGCAGAGGAAACTCAAACCAGAATGGCAGCTGCTTCTTCCTGGGCTTTTTGTCAGCGCCTGAATCACCCGATGGACCAGCGCCAACATCTGTGGAATCCGCATCTGGAGCAGCGGGTCCGTCGCGTGTGGTTTCGTGGTCTGGAGAGGTCACCGAGGGAACCCTAATGCGGCTCAGACGAAGCCGGCGTCGGGGGCCTGCACATAGGCACGGCCGCCGAGGTAGTCGTGCCACAACATCCTGGCTGCCGTCGAGCGATGCGGAGACCATGACGCGGCAAGTCCCTCGGCTTCATCGGACCCTGGGACAGCAGTGAGCCCCATTGTGCGCGACATGGACACATGCAGCGCTCGGTCCCCACGGGGCCACACGTCTGGAAGGCCGAGAGCGAACAGGGCGAAGCATGCAGCAGTCCACGGACCGACACCCCTGATGGCGAGCAGTTCGACCATGGCCCCGTCGCTCGTGGCTGCAAGGGATTCCGGTGCGAACTCCCCGTCTGAGATCAGCATGGCGATTCCCCGGACGTATCCCGACTTCTGCCTCGAGAATCCGTCTGACCTGAGTTCGGCATCGGTCGATCCCAGGATCGCCTCCGGGGTCGCGTCCCCCACCCGCACCTCAAGCTTGCGGTAGGCCGCGTTCGCAGAGGCGAGCGACACCTGCTGCTCAAGCACCAGCCGAACAAGGGTCTGAAAGGACGGGAGCCTCCTCCACAGTGGAGGAGTGCCGTTGCGTGCCAATAGCCCAGCGAACATCGGCGACAAGCTCGCAAGCTCCTCGGCGTGGGCCTCGATAGCGGCGTGGTCCAGAACGACAACAGCCGACCCACCTCGGTGAGTCGGCTGGAAAGATGTCGAAGCGGTGCCCATCGGACTACTGCTCGCGCTTCTCCTTGATGCGGGTGGCCTTGCCAGCGCGATCTCTCAGGTAATAGAGCTTGGCCCTGCGTACATCACCGCGGCGGGTGACCTCGATAGCTTGGATGATCGGGGAATGCACGGGAAAGATGCGCTCGACACCGACACCGAAGCTGAGCTTCCTGACGGTAAACGTTGCTCTCGCTCCGCTGCCACCGCTGCGTGCGATGACGACGCCTTCGAAAACCTGGATGCGCTCACGGCCACCCTCAATGACTCGGACGTGCACACGCACGCTGTCACCCGGAGAAAACTCCGGAATGTCATCGCGCAACTGCGCCGCCTCGATCTCTTCGATCGTGTTCACGGGATCCTCCGAACGGGTCTGTGAGGGGATGCGGCAGGGAGTGTATCGACCTGCCTTTCGTAGTCGCCGCTCCTCAGCAGTCGGGGCTGGATCCTTGCTCGCCAACGAGATCTGGTCGCCGCTTCGCTGTCCTGGCCTCTCGTTGTTCTGCACGCCACGCAGCGATTCTGCCGTGGTCGCCCGAGAGGAGAATGGGTGGAACCTGCCATCCACGGAACTCCGCCGGGCGGGTGTATTGGGGCTCTTCGAGCTGGGCGTTGCGGAAACTCTCGTGCTCAGTCGATTCCGGATTGCCCACCACACCGGGGATGAGCCTCGTGACACCCTCGATCACCGCGAGGGCAGCCACCTCTCCGCCGAGCAGGACGAAATCTCCAAGGGACACCTCCTCGTCGATGAAATGCTCGACGAACCGCTCGTCCACGCCCTCGTACCTGCCGCACACGAGCGTCACCTCGTCCATGATGGCGAACCGATCGAGGGTGGCTTGGGTGAGCGGGGCACCTGCGGGGGTGAAGAACACCCGGTGCGTGCTTTCGAAAGGATCGAGCGCCGCCGCCAAGGGTTCAACCATCATCACCATGCCAGCGCCGCCCCCGTAGGGGGCATCGTCGACCTGGCGATGCACTCCCGTTGCGTGGTCGCGCGGGTCGTTGAGCGTCACCTCGAGGTACCCGTCGTTGATTGCCCTCCCAACGAGCGAGGTGTCGAGCGGTGAAGCAAAGAACTCGGGAAACAGCGTTACCAGGTTCACCTTCACGGTCAACTCAGTTCCGGGTGCGGATCGCTGCGACCAGGGTGTCTGCGGTGTCGTTTGCGATGGACACGACGTCTGTGGCAGGACTCGAGGAGTCCATGACCACGCGGCCCCCCGTCATGATGATGGCCTCCATCATCCGGCCCACGAGGTAGGGGGGCATGGCACGGAATACGCCTTGCTCGACCCCATCTTGGTACACCGCCGCGAACTCGCCCGCAACGCCTCCGTGGGCGGCGGCAATGGCCCTCTGGGCCTCGTTCGAGAGCCGTGGCACCTCGGTGTGGAGGATGAGCCCGATGTGATCGGTCCCAACGAATGCAACCATCTTCATGCTCAGCTCGTGGAGTCGCGCATCAGGAGGTCCATCCGGATCGATCGACGAGACAATCTCGACGGTCAGCGGCGGCAGGTCCCGCCTCACGAGTTCGACCAGGAGGTCTTCCTTTGACGAGAAATGCTCGTAGAACGTTGTACGCCCCATGCCAACCGAGGCAGTGATGTCGGCGTGGGACATGTCCGCATAGCCGATGTCTCCGATGAGATCTCGAGCGGCGTCGAGCATGGCATCGCGTGTAGCGGCGGTTTCTGGCCGGGTTGTCACGGGCAACAGGCTACAACATGGGGGATTCGCCGACGACGTGTCGGTGTGATGTGACAGCCATCGACGTAGTGTCCGCGCCACGAACGGTTGAGGAGCGGAAGGTCGATGTTCACCAAGCTCACCGCAATCACAGTTGCGGCCGCGATCCTTACCTCCGCGTGCTCGGGAGACGAACCCTCTGGCCAACTGGACCAGTCGACGACCGTCCCAGTGAGCAACGCGTCCGAGTTTG
>Ga0265306_10001784_pt1 | contig 10458 bp, 6 predicted proteins | sample Helome_3_FD_192493 | JGI IMG/M metagenome (GOLD analysis project Ga0265306, IMG submission 192493) | Marine sediment microbial communities from subtidal zone of North Sea - Hel_20160420 (Illumina Assembly) | ecosystem: Environmental > Aquatic > Marine > Subtidal zone > Sediment ...
TTTCAATGGAAATGACGAATTGAGCAGTAAGAAGCTTCGTAAGGCAATGAAGAACACGAAGAAGAAAAATCCAATTCGAATCTTAAAGCGATCCAAGTACATTGAAGCAGATTTTCGTGAAGACCTAAATGCCGTTGTCGACAAATTCAAGGAAAACGGTTATAGAGATGCACGAATCATTTCTGATACCATAATCAAGAACGATGACAATACGATTTCAATAAATATAGATGTAGAAGAAGGTGATCAATATACGTTTGGAAAAATTTCGTTCTTAGGCAACACCGTTTATACAGATACACAGCTCACAAGGCAGCTTGGCATTACTGAAGGAGATACATATAATGGTGTATTCTTGAAAGAACGCATTGCCGACGAATCGCCGGATGCAGATGACCTTACTAACCTTTACCAAAACAGTGGTTATCTCTTTTCGACCATTAATCCGGTTGAGGTAAATGCTGATGGCAATGTCATTGATATGGAAATACGAATTTCTGAAGGTAAGCCTGCCTATTTCAATAATGTAACGGTTGTTGGTAATGACAAAACAAATGACCATGTGGTTTACCGAGAGTTAAGAACACGACCAGGACAACTATACAGCAAAGCCAATGTAATCAGGACCATAAGGGAAATCAGTCAATTAGGGTTTTTTGATGCAGAACAGGTAGTCCCTAATTTCAAGAACCCGAACCCAAATGATGGCACCCTGGATATGGAGTATTCTGTAGTTGAAAAAGGATCTAGCCAGATAGAGTTGCAAGGTGGCTATGGAGGAGGTGGATTCATTGGGACCTTAGGCCTTTCATTTTCCAACTTCTCCATCAAGGACTTATTCAACAAGGAAGCTTATAAACCAATTCCAATGGGAGATGGTCAACGACTATCATTAAGGCTACAAGCGAGCAGGTTCTTCCAGACCTATAGTTTTTCTTTCTCCGAACCTTGGTTAGGCGGAAAGAAACCTGTACAATTATCTACTTCCATATCGCACACAAAACAATTTTTGTTCAATCCTATTACGCGAAACGCTGACAAAGACAGGCGATTTAATATAACAGGCCTTTCAGTCGGTATGGCCAAGAAATTATCAGCGCCAGATGATTATTTTGTCTTGTCTCAAGCCTTGAGTTTCCAGCATTACAATCTTAAGAACTATAACACAGGGCTATTTACATTTGGTGATGGTTTTTCAAACAACCTTTCCTATACCATAGGATTGAGCAGGAACAGTTCTGGACCAAACCCTATTTTCCCGTTAGGCGGATCTAATTTCAGTGCTTCGGCGAAATTGAGCTTACCTTATTCGCTCTTCAATGATGTTGATTATTCAGCATTGAATGACGAGCGCCAACAGGCAGTTACCAATCAAGATGGCGACAGAATTGCAGAGATAGATCAAGAGCGTTTTAAGTGGCTTGAATTCTACAAGGTTAAGTTCAGTGCAGAATGGTTTACGCGTGTAGTAGATAAATTGGTATTAAGGCCAAGAATAGAGTTTGGATTCTTAGGAGCATATAACAATGACCGAGGTATCATTCCTTTTGAACGCTTTTTCTTAGGAGGTAGTGGACTTGGACAATTTGCATTGGACGGACGTGAGGTCATTGCACTACGAGGATATGATGATCAAGTATTGTCATCTCAGGACGGCGGGAGTATATACAATAAATTCTCCTTGGAATTGCGTTATCCGATTACCCTGAAGCAATCAGCTTCCATCTATGGTTTGGCTTTCTTGGAAGGTGGTGCGTCCTATAATAATTTCAGGGATTATAACCCTTTTGACATACAACGCTCGGCAGGTGCAGGTATTCGTATATTCATGCCAGCTTTTGGCTTGTTAGGGATTGATTTTGGTTACGGTTATGATCCAATTCCTGGGCAAACAATAAATAGTGGTTGGCAAACACACTTTATAATTGGTCAGCAATTCTAACACAATGAGCGTAACTTTTAGCGTTAACCCTTATGTTTTGAACGAGTAGTTGAAATTTTTCAGATATAATTTCGTTATTTTTGGGAATTATTGCAAGTACTGCAGCTTTATAAATACAATACCATGAAAACCAAGGTCTTTTTATTAATTGGCATCATAGCATTAACAAGTCTCTCTCTTAATGCCCAACGTGGCGTAAGAATAGGCTATATTGATACCGAATATATCCTACAGAACGTCCCGGAATACCAAGAAGCATCATCTCAATTAGAGTCCAAGGTTCAAAAATGGAAAGGTGAGATCGAAACTAAACTTGGACAAATAGAACAGAAAAGAAACGATCTCAGCAATGAAAGTGTCCTTTTAACACCCGAATTAGTTAAGGAACGTGAGGAAGACATCCTTTTTGAAGAAAAAGAAATATTGGATTATCAGCAAAAGCGATTTGGCCCAAATGGTGATCTAATGATTCAGAAAAAACAGCTAGTTCAGCCTATTCAAGATCAAATATTTGCAGCAGTTCAAGATATTGCTGCCAACAGAAAATATGATTTCGTTTTCGACAAATCTGCTGATTTGACCATGCTCTATTCTGCGGAACGTTTCGATATAAGCGAGCAAGTACTCAGGACCATTACAAGAGCTTCAAAACGCAAGCAAATCCAGAGCAAACAAGATAGAAAAGCCGCCGAGGCTGAAAACGTTGTTCCTAAAGAAGTGAATGAAGAGCTCGAAGCGCGGAAAAAACAAGTAGAAGAGAACAAGGCTGCCAGGGCCCAAGCTGCCGAAGAGAAAAGGCAATCTGCACTAGAAACTCGTGAAGCCAAGAAGAAAGCAGCATTGGAGCGCCGTCAAAAAATATTGGACGAACGAGCTGCGAAGAAAAAAGCGGCAGAGCAAAAGGACGATTCAATGCCTTTTGACATAAAGAAGGACGAAAATATGGAGAATGGCACAGCTTTTGAGAATGAGGATAAAGAAGAGGGAGCCGCAAGCTCTAAAGGTGAGGAAAACAGTGAAAATGAATCCGTTGGTGAAACCGAGGAAGAAGAGAAGAAAGCGGAACCTTTAACAAGGGAAGAACGAAAACAGAAACTGGAAGAACGAAAGAAACAGATTCTTGAAGCAAGAGAAAAAGCTAGACAAGAAAGACTTGAAAAAAGAAAGAAAGCAAAAGATTCAATTAACAGCGATAATAATTAACAATAAATTTATAACACTTAATACCCATTTTAAAATGAAACGATTTAAAACACTTTTATTAGCAACAGCACTTTTCATCGGAATGACGAGTTTTATGCAGGCGCAAAGTAATGTTGCTCATATAAATACTCAAGAGTTGATTCAGGCCATGCCTGAGATGATGACAGCTCAAGCAGAAATCGAGAAATTAGGTAAGACCTACGAAGCGGAGATCAAGGAATTAGCAACGTCTTTACAGAACAAGATGAAGCAATATGATACCGAAGCACCTACTCAAACTGATGAGGAAAACCAGAAGCGAGTACAGGAAGTCCAAGGATTGGAGCAAAATATCCGTTCTTATCAAGCGAATGCACAAAAGGATCTTCAACAAAAAGAATTCGATCTGTTAAAGCCAATAACTGAAAAGGCCAAAGCAGCTATCGATAAAGTTGCGAAAGCACAAGGGTTTCAGTATGTTCTTGACGCAGCTACGTTGATTGTTGCAGATGGAAAAGACCTTATGGTAGATGTTAAAAAGGAATTGGGCATATAATCAATTACTTTCAAGATAATAGTACCAAAAGCTGTCTTTAAAGGCAGCTTTTTTATTTTAGCGTAGTTATGAGCGGCAACCCTATTGGCATTTTTGATTCAGGCGTGGGCGGAACTTCCATATGGAAGGAAATCCATACGTTGCTTCCATTTGAAAACACCATATATCTAGCAGATAGTAAAAATGCGCCATACGGACCAAAAGGCAAAGAGCGCATCATTGAATTGAGCATCAAGAATACGGAATTGCTTTTAGAAAGAGGATGCAAAATCATTGTCGTTGCCTGCAATACGGCGACCACTAATGCTATTAAATTCCTGAGAGAAACCTACGAGGTGCCTTTTATTGGTATTGAACCAGCCATTAAACCGGCAGCCCTGAATAGCAAAACAAAGGTTGTTGGCATACTGGCAACCCAGGGTACCCTGTCGAGTGATCTCTTTAACGAAACATCGGATCTTTTTGCGAGCGGTATAGAAGTCATTGAACAAGATGGTGAAGGAATAGTCCCATTAATTGAAGAAGGCAAGCTTGAATCTGAAGAAATGAAGAATCTGCTGAAACTGTATTTAAATCCTATGATCACTGCAGGTATTGACTATTTGGTCCTGGGTTGCAGTCATTATCCATATTTGATTCCGCATTTGATCAAGATCTTACCTCATCATGTCAGAATCATTGATTCTGGAGAAGCTGTTGCAAAACAGACTAGAGAAGTCCTAAGAAGAAATGGAATGCTCAAAAAAAAGAATACTCGCGCAAATCATGAATTCATTACCAATGCGAATCCAAACGTATTAAGCAATATCTTGGGTAATGAATACAATGTAACGGTAAAGCATTTCTAAAAAGGAGACAAAAAACAAAGGAAACAGAATGATATAAAATCAAGCGTTTCCTTTGCGAATTGTATTCCTTTAATTGGTATTACCCAATAAGTCCAATGGGTCTTCTCTCAGCCACTAATGTAAGTAGCACCCCAATACAATAGATTAAAAGTAATAAATATTTTTTTAATAACCAACTGATTATTAATATTTTATCAGGCAATTATTTGAACCACCCAGAATATTTCACGTAATTATTGGCAATGCGATCAATCTCTCCATATATCAAATCTTCGCTAATATCCTTTACTTTCCTTGCAGGAATACCAGCATAAATGCTTCCAGATTCAACCTTGGTGTTTTTAGTGACAACAGCACCTGCCGCAATTATACAATTACTTTCAACTACACAATCATCCATGACGATGCTGCCCATACCAATAAGCACATTGTCATGAATCGTGCAACCATGCACAATGGCATTGTGACCAATCGATACATTATTGCCTATGGTGGTTGGTGATTTCTGATATGTAGCATGTATTACGGCTCCATCCTGTACATTGACCTTGTCACCTATTTTTATGAAATGTACATCGCCTCTAATTACTGCATTGAACCAAATACTGCAATGATTGCCCATTGAGACCTCTCCTACGATAGTTGCATTGTCAGCGATATAGCAATCTTTGCCAAATTCGGGGTTCTTACCATTGACTGCTTTAATGATTGGCATATTTATATATTTAAAATGAATAAAGGTAAAGTAGCCTTGACGTACCTTCCTAAGTATTGCAAAAGAAAAGCTTCAATTCTAATTTACTGCTGGACAATTGCAATCGTAAAGTTCTCGCCTGCAATTAAAGTTAATTCCTAGGGTTATCTGATGAAATCCACTATTATTGAAAACAATTGAATTGGACTGGTATGAATATGTATAAGCAAATACGAATTTCTTATAGTCTACACCAATCAGAGGAGAAATATATTGTAATTTCTGACTGCTTACACCAGAACCATCCAGGAATTCTGCGCCATCAAGACTTCTTCTGTATGAGATGCCTCCCCAGATCTTACCGAATTCGGTTTTCTTGTAAACCTTGGCATTCACATCTATTGTGGACTCTGCTGTAGCATCCCTATACTGGTACATAATTGATGGTTCATATGCCCATTCTCCATTTGGTTTTCCAAACACAGCTCCTGCTGATAGTAAATAGCGTCTAAGATTGCTTGCAATCTGGATATCATTATTGATACCTGAATTATTCAGGACATTCTTTACAGTAGCATGCGCATAATAATCCAAGTAATTATAGGAAAAGCCAAAATCAATATTGAATTCTGTTGAGCTTTGTTCTATCCCAGCAATAATTGGATCAAATCCTTCTGCCAAGAAAGTGGTCTCGTCAAGTTTATATTGAATGAATCCGGCGCTTAATCCAAATGACAACTGATTCAGGTCGACCTCGTTTCTTGAAAACATTAAATGATGTGCATATGTTAAATACGCTCCGGTCTGTGAATGGTATCCATTCTTATCGTTAAATAGGATTGCTCCATATCCGGATTGAGAATCGCCCCATCTTCCATTAAGGCTCAGAGTCTGTAATTGTGGTGCATTATCCTGCCCAAACCATTGCTGCCGACCGGTTAATCGCACTTTATCACATATAGCAGCTCCCGCCATCGATGGGTGGATCAAATAATAATTATCTGTTAGGTAATCTACATATACCGGAAGTCCTTCTTGAGAGAACGATACATTAACGAGGAAAGCTGAAATGAATATAAATAGGTTTTTCTTCAGATTCATGGTACTATCTTTTCAGTGCAAAATGGGCTTTAAATATTTTCATTACGTCATCAATTGGGTCGATAAACTCGACAGTAAACCAATAATCTGAACTCGACATCATTTCTCCGTTAAAGGTTCCATCCCAACCATTACTGGCTGAATTTAACTGCTTTAACAGTTTTCCATACCTGTCAAATATATAAATTTTTGCGTTAGGCTGGTTTTTTAGGCCTTTTATGTTCCAAGTATCATTATATCCATCTCCGTTAGGCGTAACGAACTTTGGATAATCTATAACGATGAATATGCTAAAAACTTGTCCACAGTTAAAAGTATCTCGTACATAAACAGTATGTTCGCCTCCCTGAATGTCCTCGAATACCGGTGAATCCTGCCAAGGTCCATTATCTAGACTATATTCATACTCACCTATGCCTTCTACCTCAATGTTGATGGCGTTATTTTCTGAGAATGCAGGCGTAATGACCTCAACCGCAATGCTTTCAGGCGGATAGGAACCTATAACCACAGTAGAAGCAGGAATAGTACATCCTGTTAAAAGACTAGTTGCTATTACAGTGTATTCGCCTGGTATGATTGGGGTTAATGTCGATCCTGTTTCCCCGTTCAAAATATTGGCTGGACTGACATCTCCAAGATACCATTCAAACGAATACTCGGTTTCATTAAGCTGTGTATCTATTGGAGGGTTTGGTAACAATGTAATGTCTTCAGGAACAAGGACATTGTCATCACGATCCAAACAAATGACGTATTCATCCTCGATCAAGATCTCTGGAACTTGATTGACCTGTAACATCAATGGTGCAATCTGATAGCATTCATTGCTAATTGGATCAATTCTTATATAAATAGTTTCCGTAGTAGCAATTGAATTCACATAGGCTTCTGGATCATCAATGATATTGGTATTGCCGGCAATAGCATCCGCTTCAATAACATAATAGCTAAAAGAAAAATCTGCAGGATTCAAGCCATTTAAAATCTGGTTTTCGCGACGTGTAAGGTCAAACTGATCAAAGCCATCATTATCTATCTCACATTCTTCTAGGATATTAGGAATAAGATCAAGAGGTGCATATAAAATGGTACTCAATTCTTGAAGGACTTCTGCTGTACATCCATTCGCTCCTGTAGCTTGAACGATTATGGTATTGTTAAGGGCGGTATTCGCAAAATTAATTGGATCTGGAATGGGAGTGCCATTATCTAGGTCTATTTGCGTTTCATAATATTCAAGCGCTATGATGCCATCACCTCCAGTTATTTGGTTTTCTCGTATTGTTAAATCGTAAATTGTATTTATTTGATCATTACAAATACGAATGGGATCTGGCGTGAAAATAATTGGATTGGGAATGACCTGTAATTGAAAAGACATGTCAGTACTTATACATTCATCAGCATCACCTATGCCATTTCCATTATCATCGAATTGAGCTCTTACATAAATAGTTTGATTATTGGCTTCATTAGTAAATGGACTGGCCAAAGCATTATTATTGGCCTGTGCATCCCCCAGTGTTCTATGATAGGTAATTAACATACTGCCTGCATGTGTACCTATTACCTCGGTATCCTTGGTTATCAGATCGAATTGGGCCTCATTAGTATCACTGCAGAGGACATAATCCGAAATGGGATTTGCTGTAGGTAGTGGGTCTACTGTTAATGTTATATGCTCACCAAGCCCTAAACAGGCATTAACATCATCACTATCAACTCTCACAACAATAATCTGGACGCTAGGGGATAGGTCATTTCTATGGTCGCTGGTATCAGGAATTGCATTGGTTTCTGATAAGGCATCTGCAATGCTGGTATAATAACTAATTGTGATGTTTTGACCTGCCGGAAACAAAGTCTCTATTTGTACAGTCGCATCGCTAAAGTTAAATGAAGCAATGCCATTGGTATTATCCCCATCTATAAAGACATCATCACATACATTATAATACAATTGAAACGCGGCAGGAATTTGGGTCGCACCAACTATTAAATCGATCTGAGCTGTTCTCCAACACCCTTGATCGGATTCAATTCTTACATAGACCACTCCAGTAAGAGGATTTGGATTTTGATACGCATTTATATTGACTATCTGATCGGCAGCGGCTCCTCCTTGGGCAGCCGCTAGGGTTAGGTAATAAGTAAATACCTCATTCGCTGCGTTGTTTGAAATCAAGTCATTGGCTTCGGTAAGATTGAAAAGCGTCAAGCCATCAGTATCATCGTCACATTGTCTAAGCTCTACAATTGGTGTCACTATTGGCAAAGGATCTACAATTAGATCAATCAATGCCGTGGCATAACAATTTGTATTGTCAACGTTTTCCATCCTTGTAACAATTTGCTCGGAATTGGCAGTTGCATTCGTATATAGCAATGGTAGTGGAGACGCATTTGCAATTGCATCTGCTTGATTAGCATGATAGCTGATATTGAATTGCGCCGCACTTTGAGGATTAATTATTTGTGCTGATATAGTGGATAGATCAAATTCAACCAATCCATTTGTGTCATCACCATCATCTGCATTGTCACATAATCTATAGGTCACATCATTAGGAAGCGCTGAATCAAACACATCGAATAAAAAACTATCAGTTGAATAGCACTGAGTACCGATATTATTCTCTATTCGAACAAAGATCTCCTCTTGCTGATATGCAACCTGATTGGTATACGCTATTGGCAAGGCGGAAGTATTGTTATCTGCATCTACTTGGGTATGATGATATGTGATTGTGAATTCCAAAGGATTCTGCGCACCATAAATTATTGGGTCCAAACTAGTCAGATCCAAACTGAAGAAGCCATCATTATCGTCATCACATATCATTAAATCCGATAATGGATTAGCAATTATTGGGGTTTCTGCAAACTCCACAAAAATTTCATCACTGCCTGTGCACCCGACAGCCAATTCAACTTCGACCGTATATATACCATTGCTACTGATATTCAAGATATTTGAGGTCTCACCAATAACCTCAATGCCTCCTTGGTACCAAGTATGAGTCAAACCAGGATAATTAGTACTTAACGGAAATGGTGTTCCAGAACAAGGTGCATTACCAGCACCAAGTGTCAGGTCAGGTCCGAGGTCCAACCCGATATTAAAGCTTCCTGCTTCCAGGAAAATGGCAGAGTCCCAAGCATCGTCACCTTGGTCTGCGACCACAAGCTTTATTTCATAGGTGCGATTAGGGATAACCGTTGCACTGGCTGTTAAGACCACAGTGCGACCACCGTAATTAGTATCGCCTAGATTATAACCTTCAAAAAATGAGATATTCGCTGGGCAACCTGTAGAGTTGTTTATATTGGTTACACTAACAGGTGTACCATCCGGCAATACGGCTAAATTGGTATAATTAGGAGACGTTACATCCTTTAAAAGGAAAGCAAAACTATCTGCAAATGCACATTCTGTAGAACCATCGTACTCTTCTGAAGCCATAAGGAACCTAAAATTGAAATCTGGTGAGGTAGGCACGAATTCAAATTTAATATAAGTGGCATCATTCGTATTTGTTTGTCCGAGGGCAGCTTCAAGGTCTGCATCCCCTGGAAGGCCATTTGGAAAATCTGGATAAGGGTTCCCTGCCACAACGGTATTGCCTGCAGGGTATGCCTGCCCTGATGTAAGGATAACTCCTGATTCAAAAGGAAAAGTACTTCCTAAAGGTCTTCTAAAGAAACCGTAGCTTTTTGTCGTGGGTTGATTTGGAAGTCCACCAACCTGCTGCGTAAAATTACTTACATCAGCACAGTCACCAGAAATAAGAACGTTCTCAACCAATTCTGGTAACGACAAGACCGATTCTGGATCTGCCGCTGCATTGATTTCCATTATTTGAGAATAGCCAAATAATGGAAGAAAGAACAGTGAAATATGTAAGAGTCGAGTGATCACAATTAAATAAGGATTTCAAATATATATAACTCAACCTTTCTTTTGTTATTTTTGCCTAAAAATAGCTATAATGAGTAAATTCTCCGTTTCAATACATAATACCACGAATCCAAGCATCATAAAATTTGAGGTCAGCGAGTTCTTGACCCAGCATGAAAGTTTTGAGTTCAACAATATTGATGATGCCAAGAATTCGCCTTTGGCGCAGCAACT